>JAEEGF011138234.1_pt1 | contig 18718 bp, 11 predicted proteins | sample 9134171 | NCBI WGS metagenome assembly JAEEGF01 (sample SAMN16246542, study PRJNA631951) | gut metagenome | biome: gut microbiome; feature: rumen; material: AP-attached | host: Bos | place: Iran: Karaj | collected 2018-10
GGAGTTGCAGACGATACTATTATTAGTTCCATAAAAGAATCGCTCAAAAGTATCGTCTGTAACTCCTGCAACTCCTGAACTCCTGTAACTCCCGATAGATAGACTAATAGAGCACCACCCTACCGTTGACAATATAGGCACCTTTGCGTGGGTTCTCCACCCGACGGCCACTTAGGTCGTAAATAGCATCGGTCTGCGGCTTGACAGTCAGTTGCTGAATGCCGGTGGCGGTGTCTTCAACGACGGAGAGGGTCTGTCCGGTCCAGCTGAGCACCGACCAGTTGGAGATATTGTCAGATTCGAAGTTGCCATTGGCTATCATTTCGGTGGAGCCCCCTTCCTCCATACACGACACGTCGTCGAAATATACATTACCGCCAAGTTTACCGATGGCGAAGATGAGCACGTCGTGAGGGTAGTTGGCCTGGCATTTCCAGGTGAGTTCCTGATACGATGTCGTCACCATCTGAGTGGCAAGATACTGTATGTCGGCACTGTTGCCCCACTGGTCGCGGTTGGTGCTTGCATCCCACCTGGGCCACAACGCACAGTCGCCGTTCTGGTCGCACCGCATGGTGGCACGAATAACGTACTGCTTGCCTTTCTCCATGGGGATGGCCAGCTTACAAAGGGCTTCCTTGTCCCACTGGTTGGCGCCGACCGTTCCGTTCCCCACCACGAGCACGTGGTTGGGGCCCTGATCGGTGGCCTCAACGTTGATGTTCAGCGTGTGTTCTTGTCCCAGAAAATCGGTATAGGAAGCCTTGACGGTTCCTTTCTTTGCCTCGGTGGCGTAGACCATGCCGTTTTCCACGGTGAAGTCGTCGCTGCTGAAGGTCACCTCGTTGGCAAGATTCTCGCGATGTCCATCGGCAAAGGTGCCCCATATCTTGAGTGTCTTGCTGCCGCCAACGCGGATGGTGATGTCGTCCACTGGGTCTATCTGGCTCAGGGCATACACCTTCTTCAGGTCTTCGTTCCAGACGTAGTCGTCCTGCGCTTTCGTGGGCAATCCCATCACGCGCAGGGCCTCATAGGCATAGCGTTTGCCCATGGTGCGATATCCAGCGGCGGTGAAATGGATGTTGTCGCTGGCGCAAGGGCAGCCGTTTGAAGGAATCACGTGCGAAGTAGGGATAACGCTGGGCAGCTGGGCGATAATGGTGTTATGGAGCGAGCACACACCGCCCACGTCGGCATTGACGGTCTCACCGGCAAACAGGGGCACATCGGCAGCGTTGAGGTTAAGGTCGGCGAGCAACGACTCATACACCTGTTTCACGCTCTGCAACCACGACTGCTGGCCATTGTTGCTTTCGCCCTGATGCAGCAGGATTCCCTTGATGACGCCTTTCTGCTGGGCAATACGCCCCATGTCCACAAGTCGCTGATAGGGATTGTTGCCGTAAGCAGCAGCAAGATTCTGAAGCCACGACTCTGTCGTCTGCAGGTAGTCGGCCACCTTGTCGGGCATGAAGCCCTCAATGGCAATACCGCCCACTGCCACGTCCACGACACCGACCTTCACACCGGCAGGAAGCGCAGCCACCATGGTGCGACCGAAGTAGTCGGCCATGCCAAGACCTGCCCACTGACGGACAATGGGCGGTGTGGCAACATACCATTGGCCCATGGTGCGCTGAGGATTGGAGAAGTCCTGAGCGGCAAGCATCTGGAAACGATTGTCCACGGTCTTGTCGACATTCTCAGGCGTGGCCTGTCCTTCCATGTTCGACTGGCCAAAACAAAGATAGATGTAGAAGTTGGGATCGGGTGTCCCATCCTGTGCCCATGTAGCCATCCCGGCCAGCAAAAGCAGAAACGAAGTAATAGTTTTTTTCATGATTTCATTGAATTAAAGTGGTGCAAAGGTAAGAAAAAAAAAGAATAATGAAGGATGAACGACAATGTTTTTTGATTCTTGTTACTCAACTTTCGCAAGTTGATGGAGTTCAGGAGTTACAGGAGTTACAGGAGTTCAGACAATACTTCCAACCCTGTAAACTGACGCAAAGAGAGCCTTCAGCACTATCGTCTGAACTCCTGTAACTCCTGAACTCCTGAACTCCAAGAAGTTGAGCGAATGCGAAACTTGAATCGGTTATTTAATCACGACTTTTTTGCTGTTCTTGACATACACACCTTTTGCCGTCGGCACACCGTCGAGCTTCCGTCCGTCAATCGTGTACCAGCAATCACTCTCCTCGTCTTCGGGAGATGGGGTGAGACTGATGTCAGTGGGCGTGTCGGTGGGTACAATAAGCGTGTGCCACATCACTTCATCCTGGCGGTACAGGAGGACGCCGTAATAATCGTCGAACTCGTAGTCGCCGGGATAGACGACCCAGTTCAGGTCGCCGGGATCTGCGAACTGGCAGGCCTGCATGTGGAATGCGCTGAGGCCGCTGACGGCTCTGCGGTCATTGGGCTGTATGTCGACGCGCGAATGGTTGACGGTGAAGCCGGTGTTCCGGTTCTTGTCCACGCCTCTGACACCTCCAATTCCCGATAGCGTCACATCGGTATCCTTGAAGGTCAGCGTGCTGTTGCTGCCGATGTAGGCGGGATACATGTCGGTTGTCGTCACCGAAAGCTTGCCGTCACCGGTAAAGGTTGTGTTGCCTGCAATCATCAGGCCCGAATCGTATGTATTGATGGTGTTGTTTTGGAGCAGTTCAACCTTCAGTCCGGGAATGCCTTCCAAGCCGATGCTCGCATCGCCGTTGCTCACGCCGTGTATGCCTTCTTTCGATGAAACGTAGTTGATGTTGTCAAGGGTGAGAACATTTGTTGTGGGGTCGAATGACACAGTACCACTAGTAACCATTGGCTCGTCTCTATGAATGCTTCCCATGTTTTCCGATGTTACGCGCGCTCTTCCAATCCACAGGCGATAATTAATGGGCTGTGACAGCGCCTCGATGAGCACTCTCCCCCCGTAGGGCGTGCCATCGACAAGCAGTTGTCGTCCGATGTTGTCGTATCTATAGGATTCTTGAAGTGCGTTCACCCACGCACCGCCCGGGTCACCCCATCGGCAGTTGTCGGAGATTGTAAACGAGCCGGCACCGCTGATGGTGGAGCTGGAGCTGCTCGACTTGGGTACACATTCAAATGATTCCAGACAGTCGACGACTACTTTGGAAGTTCCTCCGATGCCTTTGATGACGGGATTCGGTGCGTTGGCCCACAACTGTCCGATATTGAAAGTGAGCTGTGAGTGCTGGCCTACGAGGATGGCTTCTTCGTAGTTGCTCTTCAGCTCGAGGCGGCTGTATTGGTTACCCGTTATCGTGGTGTTGCCGTTGATGACCATTGTGCGGTCAAGGGAATTGAGCTTGCAGGTGCCGGTGAGTAGTATGGTGAGACCTTGTATGCCCTCCAAACCAATATCGGGGTCACCGTTGCTGATGCAGTTGTCGCCCTGATAGGTGGCGTTGATCGTCGCACCTTCAAGAATCAGTGTGTTGCTGCTCGGATAGAACATGATGAGCCCTTCAGTTCCCGGAAGATTCTCTTCCTGGATATTGGCCGAATTCATCCGAGTGCCAGCAATCCACAGACGGTATTTCCGAGGCTCACTTTTGGGCTCGATGAGCAGGTGCGACGTATGTTTCTGATTGTCGAAGGTGATGTAGCGTGCCGATGTGTCGTAGCCATATTTGCTCGTGTCGGCATATTTCCAAGCGCCGCCGGGGTCGGAGTAGCGTACGTTTGTGAGCGTCAGGCTTGAAAAGCCACTGATGGGCGAGGAGGTGCCGGGACTCTTCTGTGTGCACTCAAACGTAATACCGCTGAGGGTGAGCTTGGAGCTGCCGCCGGCAGCGAAGACAGCTTCTTTTGTGGTTGACGCCTGGAATTGATGCACGTTGATGGTGAGCTGCTTGTTTTGCCCCACCCAGATGCCTTGGTCTTTACTGTCGAGAATCAGTTTTCCGTCGCCGTTAATCGTGGTGTTATCGTTGACGACAATGGAGATGTCATCGGACGTGAGGCGGCAGTTGCCATTAACGTTGATGGTAAGGCCGCTGATGCCCTGTGCATAGTACTGCCACGGGTCGCCGTTGCTGATGCAATAGGTGCCCTGTCCGTCGGTGGTGAGGGTGGCATTGGTGAGGGTCAGTACGTTGTTTATGGGGTCGAAGGAGATGGTGCCCGAAGAGGCTGGCAGCGACTGGCGGTTTGCCGTCTTCACCTGTGTGCCGCCTACCCACAGCGGATATTCCATTTCGGGGCCGTCACCCACGATATAGGGGAAGAACGATAGCCAAAGAGAATTCTTGTAAATAATCAGGAAGTCTGCCGGGACATGTGCATGGCCGACCGAATACATCGTAAACGTGTCGTCGCAGATGTTGTTGGCCAGTTCGCGGTTCTTCACAGTGATATCCCGCACGCGGCCGTCTTTGAAGACGTTGTGTCCAAGCGAGGTGACTTTCTTGCCCAGCACGACTGTGCGATAGTTGTTGCTGAGGCGACAATTGGCAAAGGCATTATCTCCGATTGATGTCACGTTGTCGGGAATGTTAAGGTCTTCGTAATAGGTTCCGTAGAATGCCCCTTTGCCGATGGTGGTGAGCCCCGTGCCGAACGTCACGTGGTGGGTTGTGAGATATTGAGTGGTTTGGGGATTGGCAAAAGCCTCTTCCCCGATGGTTTTTACACTGTTCGGAATTTTCAGGTTGGCAAAACACTTCGCATGGTAGAACGCCCTCATTCCGATTGTCTTCACTCCTTCTTTCAACGTAAGGCTTGTCAATTCCTGGCATTCTGTGAAGGCATATTCGCTGATGGTCTTCACACTGCCGGGAATCGTCACCGATGTCAGCGCATCGCAACCGGCGAAAGCATTTTTGCCAAGTGTCGTCAGGTTGTCTGGCAGAACGACACTCGTCAGGCTATTACAATACTGGAACGCATATTCGCCGATGCTCACCAGGGTCGCAGGAAATTCTATGGACGTCAGGTTTGTGCACATATGGAATGCGCCCGGCCCAATGCTTTCCAAATCAGCCTGAATCGTGATGGAGGTTGCAGGGCAGTTGTCAAAAGCCAATTCACCGATAGCAGTCACAGGGAAAGCTGAATTCCCGTGCACTTCATACGGCGGAATCTCAATCTTGTTCATTGTGTACGGGGTTTGATCAGGACGTGGCAGAACTGTACACTTGTGCGTCTCCGTATCAAAAGAATAGTATAGCTGAGTATTCCAAGACTCACCATACCCATAAAATATCTCTGCTCCAGCTAAAAGGGGCAGTAAGATGATAATCGTAGATAGAATTAGTCTTTTCATAAGGCTTCGTTTTTAGTTATTCTCTTTTCACTGAACATAAGGCCGTTAATCCTTATGCTCGACGTTGCAAAGATATGAAAAAAAAGATAAACGGTCGTGATGAAGTTCTTAAAAAACATTAAGACACAGCTTTTCACGACACTTTGCACCAACGAAAAGGCATGAAAAAAGGGCGAAACGAACAAGCGTTTCGCCCTTTTTCTATGTAGTGAACAAGGATGTTCAGAGTTTCTGCTCCACTTCGATTTCTGTGAATGTCTCGATGATGTCGCCCACCTGGATGTCGTTGAAGTTGACAAGCGAGATGCCGCATTCGAGGCCTGTGGCCACTTCCTTGGCGTCGTCCTTGTAGCGTTTCAGCGCATCGATGTTGGCGGTGTGGATGACAATGCCGTCGCGGATGACGCGTGCCTTGTCCTTATTGTGCACCTTGCCGTCGATGACCAGGCCACCGGCCACGGTGCCCACCTTGGATATCTTGAACACCTGCTTCACCTCGATCTCGCCCGAAACGACTTCCTTCTTCACCTTGTCGAGCATGCCCTCCATGGTAGACTTCACTTCGTCGATGGCGTCGTAGATGATTGAATAGGTGTTGATTTCCACTCCCTCGCGCTCGGCCAGTTTGCGGGCGTCGGCACTTGGGCGCACCTGGAAGCCCACGATGATGGCCTTTGATGCGGAAGCCAGCATGACGTCGTTTTCCGATATCTGTCCCACGGCCTTTGAGATGACGTTCACCTGAACCTTTTCCGTAGAGAGCTTGATGAAAGAGTCGGACAATGCCTCGATACTTCCGTCGGTGTCGCCCTTCACGATGATGTTCAGCTCGTGGAATTCGCCCAAAGCGATGCGGTGCGAGATGTCGTCGAGGCCGAGCGTCTTCGTGGTTCTGAGGCTCTGCTCGCGCTGCAGCTGCACGCGCTTGTTGGTGATGTCGCGGGCCTCCTGCTCGGTTTCCATCACGTGGAAGGTGTCGCCTGCGGTGGGAGCACCGTTCAGACCGAGAATGATGGCGGGCTCGGCAGGACCGGCTTCCTGGATGCGCTGGTTGCGCTCGTTGAACATAGCCTTGATGCGTCCGTAGCTGGTTCCGGCCACCACAATGTCGCCCACATGGAGCGTTCCGTTGGAAACGAGCACCGTTGACACGTAGCCGCGGCCCTTGTCGAGCGACGATTCAATGATGGAGCCAGTGGCCTTTCGGTTGGGGTTGGCCTTCAGGTCGAGCATCTCGGCCTCCAGAAGCACCTTCTCCAATAGCTCGTCTACGCCGATGCCTTTCTTGGCCGAAATCTCCTGACTCTGGTATTTGCCGCCCCATTCTTCAACGAGCAGGTTCATGTTGGCCAGGTCTTCGCGAATCTTATCGGGGTTGGCGCCCGGCTTGTCTATCTTGTTGATGGCGAACACCATCGGCACGTTGGCGGCCTGGGCATGGGCGATGGCCTCCTTGGTGGTGGGCATCACCGAGTCGTCGGCTGCAATAATGATGATGGCAATGTCGGTAACCTGAGCACCACGGGCACGCATGGCGGTGAAGGCTTCGTGGCCCGGCGTGTCGAGGAATGTAATCTTGCGGCCGTCCTTCAGCTCCACGATGTAGGCACCGATGTGCTGCGTGATGCCGCCAGCCTCACCGGCAATGACGTTGGTGTTGCGTATGTGGTCGAGCAGAGATGTCTTACCGTGGTCGACGTGTCCCATGACGGTGACGATTGGTGCGCGCGGAACGAGGTCGTTCTCGTCGTCTTCTTCCTCGGTGATGGCGTTCTGCACTTCGGCGCTTACGTACTCTGTGGTGAATCCAAACTCCTCGGCCACGATGTTGATTGTCTCAGCGTCGAGGCGCTGGTTGATGCTCACCATGATGCCGATTGACATGCAGGTGCCGATGACCTGGTTGACGCCCACGTTCATCATGGTGGCGAGCTCGCTCACCGTTACGAACTCCGTCAGCTTGAGCACCTTGCTTCCTGCCTGTTCCTCGGCCATCTGCTCGTGCAGACGCTCCTGAACGGCATCGCGTTTCTCCTTACGATACTTGGCGCCCTTCTTGTTCTGGCTCTACTTGTTGGTAAGCCTTGCAAGCGTTTCCTTCACCTGGCGTGCCACGTCCTCCTCGTTCACCTCCAGAGGCTTCTGTGTGCGCTTCTTGTTCTTTTTCTTTCCAGGTCCGCCGTTGCCGTTGTTTCCGGCTCCGCCGTTCTTTCCTCCGGCATTGTTGTTTCCTCCGGGCTGCGGCTTGCGTCCTTCAGCTTCAATGTCCACACGCTCCTTGTTGATGCGCTGGCGCTTCTTCTTCTCGCCATTTCCGGCGTTGGCCTGCTTGGCCTTTTCCTCGCGTTCGCGGCGTTTCTCTTCTTTGGATTTCTTCTTCGGACGTGTACTCTGGTTGATGGCCGAAAGGTCGATTTTGCCGAGCACGTTCACTTTTGGTGCCAGCTTCTTCTCGCTCTTCAGCGTGAACACTTCAGGCTCTTTCTTGGCCTGTTCTTCCGTGACAGCGGCGGGTTCCGGCTGTGTTGCGGCGGCCGCGTCGGCGCTTGCAGGACTGGTTTCTGTGGCCTTTGGTGCGGGTACGTCGGTGATTTCAGCAGGCTTTTCCGGCTGTGTCGGCTTGCTGGGCTGCTCTTTCTTCTCGGCAGCTGTTTCTTTCTTTGTATCGGGCTTTGGGCTGACGGCAGCAGCCTTCGGCTCCTCTTTCTTCTCAGCCTTTGCAGGCTCAGCTTTCTTTCCCAGATTGTTCAGGTCAATCTTTCCCAGCGGCTTGAACTGCTGTCTGGGCTCGCTTGGCGTGGTCACAACCTGAGCTGGCTTGGGCTGTTCGGCGGGTTTCTTCTTCTCCTTCTGGTGTTTGGGGAACAACTTCTCAGCCATTCCCTTCACCTCCTTGTCCTTCTTGAACTGGCCGGCGAGCGCTTCATACTGCTCGTCGCTCAGCTTGAAGCTAAGGTCGGACCTCACTTCGCCCAGGTCGCTTCTCTTTTCAAGGAACTCCACTGCCGTCTGGAGTCCGATGTTCAACTCTCTGATTGCTTTGTTTAATCTTATACTCATTCTCTTTCGTTGTTGGGTGATGGTGATGGGTTCTGGGTGGTGGTGGTCAGCAAAAGCGTTGGCTCACACCTACACCCGCCACCAAAATGTGCTGAAATTCTTCTTATTGTTCAAATTCAGCCTTTAAGACGTTTATCAGCTGGTCTACGGTTTCTTCTTCGAGGTCAGCCTTTTCTACGAGCATGTCGCGCGGAGCATTGAGCACAGCCTTGGCTGTGTCGAGGCCAATGCCCTTAATGGCGTCGATCACCCACTGGTCGATTTCGTCGGAGAACTCGTCGAGGTAGATGTCCTCGTCTTCCTCGTTGGAGTCCACTTCGCGGAATACGTCAATGGTATATTCTGTCAGCATGGAGGCGAGCTTGATGTTGAGTCCGCCGCGGCCGATTGCCAGACTCACCTCTTCGGGTTGCAGGTAGACCTCAGCCTTGTGGTTCTCCTCGTCAACGGAGATGCTCGACACCTGTGCGGGGCTCAGAGCGCGCTGGATGAAGAGCTTGATGTTCGACGTGTAGTTGATGACGTCGATGTTCTCGTTGTTCAGCTCTCTCACGATGCCATGCACGCGGCTTCCCTTCACGCCGACGCATGCTCCCACGGGGTCAATGCGCTCGTCGTAGCTCTCCACGGCAATCTTTGCTCTTTCGCCAGGCATACGGGCCACGCGGCGAATGGTGATGAGGCCGTCGTTGATTTCGGGAACCTCGGCTTCGAGCAGACGCTCCAGGAAGACGGGACTGGTGCGCGAAAGGATGATCTTCGGGTTGTTGTTCTCGTTGGTTACCTGATGAATGACGGCACGGATGGTCTCGCCTTTGCGATACTGGTCGTTGGGAATCTGCTCGGCCTTCGGCAGAATGAGCTCGTTGTTCTCGTCGTCGACGAGCAGCACCTCGCGCTTCCACACCTGGTAGACCTCAGCGCTGATGACCTGTCCCACACGGTCTTTGTACTTGTTGTAGAGCGAGTCGTGCTCCAGTTCGAGAATCTTTGAGGCCAGCGTCTGGCGCAGGTTCAGGATGGCGCGGCGTCCGAACTTGGCGAAGTCCACACGTTCCGACACTTCCTCACCCACTTCGTAGTCCTCTTCAATCTTGCGGGCATCGCTCAGTGCAATCTCTTTGTTCTCGTCCTGCACTTCACCGTCGGCCACGATAGTACGGTTGCGATAGATCTCGAAGTCGCCCTTGTCGGGGTTCACAATGACGTCGAAGTTGACGTCGCTGCCAAAGATCTTCGCAATCACGTTGCGGAAGCTCTCTTCCAGCACGCTCACCAGTGTGGTGCGGTCTATCTGCTTGTCCGTCGTAAACTGGTTGAATGTATCCACCAAGCTGATGGATTCTGTTTTCTTTTTTGCCATAAGTATTTCTTTATTTTGTTTCTTGCTTACTTGAAGTTGATGAGGTATTTCGTGTATTTCACCTCATCCATGCTGAATGAATGGTCAACGTCGCGCAACTCGGGGCGTTTCTTTCCTTCCACCTTTGTCTTTTCCTGCGTGGTGACGACAAATGCCGGTGCGTCCACACTCTTCAGTATTCCTTTCACTTTCTTCCCGTCGGCCGTGAGCACCTCCACTTCCTTTCCGATGTGGTTCTCATATTGCTGCACCACTTTGAAGGGCTGTCCGAGGCCTGCCGATCCCACTTCGAGCTCGAAGTCTTCCTTGTCGCGGTTCAGGCGGTCTTCAATGAAGCGGCTCAGCTCCACACAGTCCTCAATCCAGACACCGTCGGCATGGTCAATCTCTACGACAATCTTGTTGTCATTGCTAATTTCAACATCTACGAGAAAATACTCCTTGTCCTGGAGCCATTCCTCAACAATACCTTTTACGTTCTGCTTGTCAATCATAAATGCTTGTATAAATTAAAATGAGGAGCTCTCGGGGAGCCCCTCATTCCACTGAACGGGTGCAAAGGTACGAACTTTTCTTCACACCGCCAAATAATTTCGCAAATTATTGTCTGACAAGCAACTAAAAAGTGCGCTTTGTGCCTGTTTGCCTACTCAATTCTTGCAATTTCCTCTGCCGAAAGCCCTGTTGCCTGTGCTATTGTGTCCACATCCATGTTCATGGCTTTCAATCGCCGTGCCGTCTGTATCTTTTCTTCTTGCATGCCTTTTTCCATACCTTTCTGCAGGCCTTTCTGCAGACCTTTTTCCATGCCTTCCTGCATACCTTTCTGCATACCTTCCTCTACGGCGGCGTCATAGACAACGAGCCCGTCGCGATAGACCTTCAGACTGTTGTTGTACATGTCGCGCTCACGAGGCGTCATGCTGGCCACGTCGGCAATTTCAAATAGTTTCTTGAAGACGGCATCTTGCGCGCCCCAAGGCATTCTGTTCAGGTTTTCCATATTCTTCAATACATAGATCCAACGTTCAAAAACATTCTTGCAATCATCCACTTCTTTGTGAAACAGAGGTAGCTGGATGAATGTCATGCGGATTCGGTCGGAGAAGATTTCCTTGTCCTGCATGTCCATCAAGGCCACGTCCGTCCTTTGTTCTGGGCTCTCTTAAAATTGCAAAGATACGTTTTTTTCTTTATCCATGCAATTATTTGTGCAAAAGTTGGTGATTTTTTTGCCGCCTCGCTTTTTTGCGTTACCTTTGCATGGCTTTTTATGGAGAAGAATATGTCGAAGAAAATCCTGTTTGTGTGTCTGGGAAACATCTGCCGCAGTCCGGCTGCGCAGGGCGTCATGGAGCGGCTCATTGAGGAGAACGGCCTGCAGGCGTTGTTCTCGGTAGACAGCGCCGGCATCGGTTCATGGCACGCCGGACAGCTTCCCGACCGCCGCATGCGCCAGCACGCCCAGCGCCGTGGTCTCAGTCTGACGCATCCTGCCCGACAGGTGCGCGCCATCGACTTTGAACGGTTTGACTACATCATCGGCATGGACGACGAGAACATCCACGACCTGCGCCGTCTGGCTCCGTCGCAAGAGGCTGCCGGACACATCCTCTGCCTTGCCGACTTCCTGCGCCACCATCCCGGACAGACCACCGTTCCCGACCCTTATTACGGTGGCCCTCAGGACTTTGAACTGGCCCTCGACCTCATCGAGGACGCCTGCGCCACACTTCTCGACTGGCTCTTAGTCCAGCCCTGAAGCGGAGGTCACGAATGCTATAGTTTTTATCACGAATTAAAGAATTTGAGAATTTGTGCCTTCAAGAATTAAGAATGGCGCGAAAAATCTCAAATTCTTCAATTCGTGACTCATCTTTCCGAAGTTGATTTAGGAGTGTAGGAGTCAGGGAGTTTACGAGTCTAGACATTAGTTCTGATTCTAGAAATCCCTGCAAAAGAGCAAAAATATCTATTGTCTAAACTCCCAAACTCCTAAGAGTTTAGAACAACCGAAACTTCAATTCGTGATATTCAAAAATTCAGGGATTTTCGCTGAGAAGCCGCTTGCAGCGCACGACGGCGAGCGTGGCCCAGACGAGGAGAGCGACGCGGAGCAGGAGCGGGCAGTGGGCCGGCATCATGCCGAGGAAGAAGGCGGCCTGCGCCTCGAGGAGAGCGAGGGTATGGCGGTTGTCGAGCGGACGATCGAGCACCTGGGCATAGTAGCGTGTCAGTCTTGACAGGCTGATGCGCGTGAGCTTACTCAGGCTGAGTGTGGCCTGAAGGGCGAGACGACGGGTGGCGGCGGCCAGCTGCGTGAAGGTCTGCGGGCGGGTCTGAAGTGTCATTTGGGTGTTCATATTCTTTTCTTTTATTGTTGTTTTATTTGTCTGTCGTGGAGGGAGAGCCGCGGGGCGTTCCTCTTTCCGACTGCAAAATTACGAGGTGTTTGTGCACAATATGTTCACACATTCTGCTTTTTTTGTTAAATCGCGGTAAAAAGGTGGCGCGAGTCTGGAAGTTTGTGCGTCAGGGAGTTTCAAAGAAGGTTGAGCAGGTGTGTGGAACAATGCGCCGGCAAAAATAGATATCCGTTGAATCTGTGTCATCCGTGTTCGTTTGTTTTATGAACACTGATTGCACGGATTCACCGGATTGTCCGGTTTATTGTGTAGAACAGCGCGCCGATAGAAAAAAAATCCGTAGAATCCGCATCATCCGTGTTCGTTTATTTTATGAACACTGATTGATCGGATTCACCGGATTATTCGGTTTATATGAATAATTCAAGTTTCGGGAGTTGGCTTAGGAGTTTAGGAGTCTGGGAGTTCTCTGCAAGCAGAGCGTCCAAGGTCTCACGACTTTGGCCGAGTGTAGGAGTTTGGACATTAGTGTCGTTTCCAGAAATCCAAGAAAAAAGAGCGAATAAATCTATCGTCCAAACTCCCAGACTCCTAAACTCCCAAACTCCAAAAAAGTTTAGAAATCCCGATAGTTATATGAATAAGTAATTCGTGTTATTCGTCAAATTCGTTGTCGACAATGGTGTGGGCGCTTCGCGAGAACGACCGTTTCGACGGCCGAGGATGCCATCGCTCCCAGACAAAAACGCCATACGCGAACGAGGAGGTTAACGAGTTAAAGAAATAAAGACGGCAGATTTCTGAAACAAAGACGGCAGATTTTTTTAATAAAGACGCCAGTTTTCTGAAACAAATCCAATGGAATCGTTGAACGATATCAATGGATTTGTTGAACGAAATCAATGGAATCGTCGAACGAAATCAATGGAATGGTTCTTCGATATTGGCGAAACAAGCGTCGCGTTTTGGCGCTTTTTCTCTTTGAAAATGCAGGATTGCCGGGCGATTCAACGCATATTACATTTCCTGTTCCCCCGCTTTTTTGTCGGAAAACGTTTGGCTGTTTGTGGGGAAATTCGTATTTTTGCACGAAAAATCGGCAATCATGAACATGAAAAAACAAGTCATTGCAGCGCTTTTGGCGCTGTCTCCGTTAGCTTTTGCCTCTGCACAGTCTATGGACGAATGGCAGGACATGTCAGTGAACAGTGTGAACAGGCTGACCTCTCACACCAGTTTCTTCCCCTTCGAAAACGAGTCTGCGGCCCTGCGCGGCGATGCCTCGCAGTCGGCCAACTACCTGTCGCTCAACGGCACGTGGGCGTTCAGCTGGGTGGAACATGCCGACCAGCGTCCCACCGACTTCTTCCGCACCGACTACGACGCGTCGTCGTGGGGCACCATGCCCGTTCCCGGCATGTGGGAGCTCAACGGCTTTGGCGACCCTGAATACGTGAACATCGGCTTTGCCTGGCGTGGACATTTCCACATGCCCACGCAGAAAGACACCGTGGACAGCGGCCTGCTGAAGCGCGTGGAAGACCCCCGCGGCGGTGTCTATCCCCGAGGCTATTGCCCCCCGCCCACCAAGGACAACCACGTGGGCAGCTATCGACGCACCATCAGTGTGCCCGAAAGCTGGGACGGACGCCAGGTCATTGCCCACTTCGGCAGCGTAACGGCGTGCATATATCTGTGGGTGAACGGTCAGTACGTAGGCTACAGCGAGGACTCGAAGGTGGCCTGCGAGTTCGACATCACCCCCTATCTGCAGAAGGGCGACAACCTGATTGCCTTCCAGGTTTTCCGCTGGTGCGACGGCTCTTGGTGCGAAGACCAGGACTTCTGGCGCCTTTCCGGCGTGGCGCGCGACAGCTATCTGTATTGCCGTGACGCCAATGACCACGTGGACGACCTGCGCATTGAGACCACCTTGGACGATGACTACTACAACGGAATCCTCAAGGTGAGCGCCCAGCAGACGGGCAACGGCAAGCTCGGCTACACACTGCTCGACGCTGAGGGCCGCGAGGTGCCCATGACAGAGCAGGAGCCCGGCGTCTTCCTCGTGAAGAACCCACAGAAATGGACTGCCGAGACGCCCTACCTCTATACGCTGGTGACAACGCTGGCAAAGGTTCCTGAAGTGAAGAAGGGCCGCAAGGCCAAGCCGGCACCTGTGGTGGAGAAGCGCTACGAGTTCATCGCCCAGAAGTTGGGCTTCCGTCGCGTGGAGATACGCAATGCGCAGCTGCTGGTCAACGGACAGCCTATATATATTAAAGGTGTGGACCGCCATGAAATGGACCCCGACGGCGGCTACGTGGTGAGCCGCGAGCGCATGGTGCAGGACATTGAGCTGATGAAGCGCTTCAACATCAACGCCGTGCGCACCAGCCACTACCCCGATGACCCCGTGTGGTATGACCTTTGCGACCAGTATGGCATCTATCTCGTGAGCGAGGCCAACCAGGAAGGCCACGGATTCGGCTACAACCCGAACGAAGCCATCAGCCGCACGAAGCTCTTCGCCCAGCAGATCCTGGAGCGCAACCAGCACAACGTGCAGGTGAACTTCAACCATCCCAGCGTCATCATCTGGAGTCTGGGCAACGAGACCATAGACGGTCCGAACTTCTCGGCCGCCTATGACTGGATAAAGACACAGGATCAGCAGCGCCCCATTCAGTGGGAACAGGCCCACGGCGGTCGCAACACCGACATCATGTGCCCCATGTATGCCAGCCACAGCTGGTGCGAACGCTACAGCCAGGACGACTCCAAGACCAAGCCGCTCATACAGTGCGAGTACAGCCATGCCATGGGAAACTCCAGCGGAGGATTCAAGGAATACTGGGAGCTGGTGCGCAAATACCCCAAGTATCAGGGCGGATTTATCTGGGACTTCGTGGACCAGGCACTGAAGGGAAAAGGCGGTTACACCTACGGCGGCGACTACAATCAGTACGACCCATCGGACAACAACTTCAACTGTAATGGCCTGGTCAGCCCCGACCGCGTGCCCAATCCGCAGATGTATGAGGTGGGCTACTACTACCAGAACATCTGGGCCGAGCCGCTCGACGTGCTCAACGGCAAGCTGCGCGTGAAGAACGAGAACTTCTTCCGCGACCTGAGCAACGTGCGTCTGGAGTGGACGCTGGTGCGCGACGGTGAGAAGGTGAAGAGCGGAACCGTGGACAAGCTGGACTGCCCCGCGCAGGAGAGCTGCTATGTGGAACTGCCTCTGTCGGCCAGTCTCATCGGTCCTGCAGGCGAATACTGGCTCAATGTTGACTTCCGTCTGAAAGATGCCGAGCCGCTGATGAAGGCCGGGCAGGTGGTAGCCTACGAGCAGATGCTCTTCAGCGATGCCTCTGGGCGCGTGGATGCCACCGACTGCCGTGGTGCCATGAAGCTGAAGAAGGGCAAGGAAGACATCACCATCACCAACGAAGGCATGAGCATCCGCTTCGACATGCAGACAGGATGGCTCAGCGAATACACCGTGGGCGGGCAGCGACTGCTCGGCGACGGCGGCACGCTGAAGCCCTCGTTCTGGCGCGCCGTGACCGACAACGACATGGGCGCAGGCATACAGCGACGCTATCAGGTGTGGAAGAATCCGGAGTTGAAACTGACGTCAATCGTCGCTAAGAAAGACAGAAAGCTGCGCCGCTGCAACGTGGTGGCCACCTACGATATGCCCGATGTGGCCGCCCGAATCACCATCAGCTACAGCATAGACGCCTGCGGCCGCATGACTGTTGAGCAGAAGATGGACGCCAACGTGGAGGGCCTTCGCCAGGCCGACGCGCCAGATATGCCCCACGACATCATGCTGCGCTACGGCATGGTCATGCAGTTGCCCTACGCCATGGACCACAGCCGCTTCTACGGACGTGGCCCCGTGGAGAACTACGCCGACCGCAAGATGTCGCAGCGCGTGGGCATCTACGAGCAGACCGCCGACGAACAGTTCTATCCATACATACGTCCGCAGGAGACGGGATTGAAGAGTGACGTGCGCTGGTGGCAGCAGACCAACGGCGGCGGAACGGGACTGCGCATCGATGCCGACAAGCTCTTCTATGCCTCGGCACTGCACTATGACATCAGCGACCTGGACGAGGGGCTCGACAAGCACCAGCGCCATGTGCAGGATGTTCCGAAGTCGCGGTTCACCAATCTCTTCATCGACGCTGAGCACAGCGGCGTGGGCGGCATCAACAGCTGGAGCATGGAAGGCTTCGCCATCCCCAAGTACCGCGTCGGCTATGGTGACAAGACGCTGAAATTCACCATTAGTCCGGTGAGATAAACCACAGGGAATGTAGCCCTTTCCCACGTCTCAGTGGGTCTTTTATCCTACGGAGCTTAGGAGTAATGGAGTTTTTTTGTCAGATAAGAAGCCTGCGAAGCCTCCTTTTCTCCTTAGCTCCGTAGAATAAATATACGCTGTTGAGAAGGCTCCCCTTAAGTCTTTGTGAGCGTTTTTTTATCCTACGGTGTAAGGGAGTAATGGAGACTTAGTCTGAAAAAAGCATAAAATCCACCTGTTTTCTCGGAAAATCCACCAATAATGCAGGTTTTATTCGTACATTTGCATGTCATATTGCCACATCTCTAATAACGAATAATAAAACCTGACTATGAGGAAAATGAGAATCCTTGCCACGATGGCCGTGGCAGCCGTGGCCACATTGTCGGCCAGCGCGCAGCACCAGATGACGGTGCAGGCCAAGAAACTGGGGGCGCCTATTCAGCCCACTATGTACGGAATATTCTTCGAAGACATCAACTTCGGTGCCGATGGTGGCCTCTATGCCGAGCTGGTGGAGAACCGCTCGTTTGAGTTCCCGCAGCGACTGATGGGCTGGAACACCTTCGGACAGGTGGAAGTGAAGGACCAGAAACCCGCCTTTGAGCGCAATCCGCACTACGCATCGCTCAAGGGAAGCGGCCACCGCGACAAGTTCACCGGACTGGAGAACCGCGGCTTCTTCGGCATAGGTCTGAAGAAAGGCATGAAGTATGACTTCTCCGTCTATGCACGTACCAACGACGGCGCCGATGCCCGCATCCGCGTAGAGCTGATAGGCAGCGACAACGAGGTGATGGCCAGGCAGGGCATCGCCATCAAGGGTGGAGAGTGGAAGAAGTACACCGCCACGCTGGAATCGCCAAAAACCGACGCCAAGGGCTACATGCGCGTCTACCTGGAAGGCCAGAAAGGCGTGGACCTCGACCACGTAAGCCTCTTCCCGCAGGACGCATGGAAGGGATTGCTCAGGGCCGATCTCGTGAAGGACCTGAAGGACTTGCACCCAGGTGTATTCCGCTTTCCAGGCGGCTGTATTGTCGAAGGCACCGACCTGGGTTCGCGCTATCAGTGGAAGAATTCTGTCGGACCGGCCGAGAACCGTCCGCTCAATGAGAATCGCTGGAACTACACTTTCCCCCATCGCCTTTATCCCAATTACTACCAGAGCTACGGACTTGGCTTCTACGAGTTCTTCCTGCTCTCCGAGGAGATTGGCGCACAGGCACTGCCCGTTCTGAGCTGCGGTCTGGCCTGCCAGTTCCAGAATCCCGACGAGAACGCAGCGCAGTGCCACGTGGCTGTAGACGACCTGCAGCCCTACATCGACGATGCTCTCGACCTCATAGAGTTTGCCAACGGCTCCACCGACACCAAGTGGGGCGCCCTGCGCGCACAGATGGGTCACCCTGAGTCGTTCAACCTCCAGCAGATAGGCATCGGCAACGAGCAGTGGGGACCGCTCTATCCCGAGCGTCTGGAGAAGTTTATCGCCGCCATCCGCGCCAAATATCCGAAGATGAAGATAGTGGGCACAAGCGGCCCAAGTCCCGACGACAAGGACGGAAAGCAGTTCACCTACGGCTGGGAACAGATGACCCGCCTGAAGGCCGACCTCGTGGACGAGCACTATTATCGTTCGCCGCAGTGGTTCATGGAGAACGTTACGCGTTACGACAACTACAGCCGCAAGGGCCCGAAGGTGTTTGCCGGCGAGTACGCATGCCACATCGATGCCAACCCAGCCAGTCCTACGGGCAAGAACGTTTTTGAGGCCGCCCTCGCCGAAGCCGCCGTCATGACGGGCTTTGAGCGCAACGCCGACATCGTGCACATGGCCACCTACGCCCCGCTGTTCTCGCATGTGGAAGGCTGGCAGTGGCGTCCCGACCTCATCTGGATGGACAACATGACCACCGTGCGCACCCCCAACTACTACGTTCAGCAGCTCTACGGCCAGAATCCGGGAACCAATGTGCTGTCGCTCACCGAGAACAAGAAGCCCGTAACTGGACAGGACGGCCTCTGCGCCTCGGCCACCTACGATGCCGCAACCAAGGGCTACATCCTCAAGGTTGTGAACACCAGCGACAAGGCTCAGGATATCGTGGTGACCTTCAAGGGCATCAAGAGTCTGGGCAACGGTAAGGTGACGACGCTCCATGCTGACAATCCGCGCGCCGAAAACACCATTGAAAAGAAGAACGCCGTGGTGCCTCAGACCAAAGACGTGCCTGCCAGCGAAGTGCAGGGCAACGTTCTGAAGACCAGCGTTCCGGCAAAGACATTCGCCGTATATCGTTTCTAATAGG
>JAEEGF011218962.1_pt1 | contig 18717 bp, 12 predicted proteins | sample 9134171 | NCBI WGS metagenome assembly JAEEGF01 (sample SAMN16246542, study PRJNA631951) | gut metagenome | biome: gut microbiome; feature: rumen; material: AP-attached | host: Bos | place: Iran: Karaj | collected 2018-10
CTAAAGGGGCAAAAGATTTGTGTTTTAGTGCTTTTGCTCTTACAGAGCGTCATTTGCCGCGGCATTTCAATACCCAGGGCGCTGCCCTGGGCTGACATCTTTCTGCCCCTTTGGGGCGTCCCAAGCCCCTGCCAATCACATGCTGCTCTAAATACCGATGGTTAGGAGGGTGCAGGTAATGATGAAAAATTTTTCCGGACAGCAATAAAATAATTTAGACTATTTTTGCTGTCAAGCGCAAATGTAGCACGACAAAATTTTCCGTTTCACGCTGCGTTTTCCGGCAGGCAAGAAACAGACACACACACTTTCTTGAACCTTTTCTTCGCTACTTTCGGTTTTATTTCATACCTTTGCAGCCGAAAAAGGCAAAATGACAGCTGAAATGAATTATCACGGCATTATACTTGGTTTAGGTACCTTCCTTTGCATTGGTGTCTTTCATCCTATTGTCATCAAGGCTGAATACCACTTCGGAGTGAGGTGCTGGCCTGTGTTCTTCATCTTGGGAATCGCCGGATGCATCGGGTCTTTGTTCGTCGAGAGCATCTATGTGTCGGTGCTTTTGGGCGTCTTCAGCTTCTCTTGTTTCTGGTCGATTCTGGAACTCTACCAGCAGAGAGAACGGGTGCGCAAAGGCTGGTTCCCAAAGAAGAAGGACAGGAAATGACGGATGCGACAGCCTGCAAACATCTTTTCCTCCATCCGCATTTTGTTCTTTAGTCCGCAATATGTTTCAGCCGCAAGTTGCGTATTGACAAACGCAGACTGTGAATGCCGGAACGCAAACTGCAATTCTGCAAACGCAAGCTGCGTATCAAGAATCAAGTGAGGCTGAAAGGAAAAGCCAAAAGGCGGGAAACGGAAAGCCAAAAGGCGGGAAGCGAAGAGCGAAACGGTGGAAAAATGAAAGATGGAAAGGCGAAGAATATCCTGCAAAACTCTTAATTTTTGATTCTTAGCTCTTATTTCTGGTCATACTTGCTCTTAATTCCGTAAATTTGTTTATCTTTGCACCCGAATTATCAAGGGGTGCCTGCCGGAAACGGCGAGCTGAGATCAGACCCTCTCACCTGATGCGGACAATACCGACGTAGGGATGATAAGTGGAATCTTCTAAGCAGGAACAACCTGCACCCCTTTATTGTTATATCTTTAATAATAAAGGAAAAATGACTAAAGACAAGAAAACAAGAATTCTCCTGAGCCTCATCGGCCTTGTGGGGAGCACAGCGGCCGCTCAGGAATTGGCAGACAAGGACTCCATGCGCATGGAATACATGCAGGAAGTGGTGGTCAGCGGCGTACGCGCCCAAAAGAATGCGCCTTTCGCAGTGACAACCATCAAGAAGGCCGAACTGCAGGAACACTCCAAGACGGGGCGCGAACTGCCCATCCTTTTGGCCAGGACGCCGGGCATCATGGCCTGGGGCGAGAATGGCCTCGGAATAGGAACTGCATATATGCGCATCCGAGGCGTAAGAGACGCTCGCATCAATGTGACTCTCGACGGCGTACCCCTTAATTCTCCTGAAGACCAATGCATCTACTGGGCCAACATGAACAGCTACTCGGCCCTGCTGGGAAGCGTTCAGGTGCTGAGAGGCGTGGGCACGAGCACGAACGGCGACGGCGCCTTCGGTGGCACAATCGCTCTTTCCACGGCTGCACCTTTCCTCACGCCTCGAGGCGAAATCAGCTTCTCCTACGGTTCCTACAACACGATGAACTACGGCGGGTCTGCCTCAACGGGTCTGCTGTGGAATCAGTTGGTCATCGACGGTGCCTGGCACCAAACGCAGACCGACGGCTTCGTGCACGGTACCGACGGACGCTCGGGCAGCTACTATGGCGGCATCACCTGGATGCCCAACAGCCGCCTGACGCTTCGCTACAAGAATATCGGCAACTACGAGAAGACGGGCCAGGCGTGGAACGGCATTACCGCCGGCGACGACTATCTCAGCCTCATGGACGGCACCTATGGCGTCGCTTCAGGCATCAAGACCTATGGCGACCTCTACGAGCACGGCCTCGGGAAGTACAACTCTCTCTACGAGCAGATTCTGCATTCCGACCCAACCGACCCATATAGCAGCTTTGCCACTGATGCCAACGGCAACTACCTCACTCAGCGTTACCAAATGAGCGACGGCTCCCTCTGGAAGCATACGACCGACAATTTCAGGCAGAACCACAACCTGCTCTCGATGGCTTGGGATATCAACGACCATTGGACGGCTACGGCTACCCTGCACTACACGCACGGCTACGGCTACTACAAGGAATTCCGCCCACAGAACAAACTGAAGAAGTTCGGCCTCATAGCGACTGATACCGACGGGAAGAGCATCAAGTACTCCGACTTCGTACGCAAGAAGGGCTACTATCAGGATGCCTACGGAATGGTGGGCAGCGTGAACTACAAGGACGAGCACTGGGACATCATCGGCGGCCTGTCGGTGCAGAACTTTGAGTCCGATCACTTCGGCTACCTCACATACGCCAGCAACGACATCGTTCGCCAGACATTCCTCAGCAATGGCGACTACAAGTACTACGACTCGGATGCTTCGAAGCTCGACGGCAACATCTATCTGAAAGCTGCCTACAAGCTCGGGAAGCAATGGAAGATCTTCGGAGATGTGCAGTATCGACATGTAAGCTATAAGACAAGCGGCATCAACGACAAGTTCTATGAAGAGGCCAGCAGATGGCACAATCAGGAGCTCAACATCAATGAACATTACAATTTCGTGAACCCCAAGGCCGGCATCAGCTGGAGCAAGGGGCCGCACAATGCCTATGCCTCTGTGGCCATGAGTCATAGGGAACCGGAGCGCGACAACTTCACCGACAACTACAAGTACCCATTCCCTAAAGCAGAGCAGATGCTCGACTATGAATTGGGCTACAACCTCAATATGAATAAGGTACGCTTAGGCGCGAACCTTTATTATATGGACTATACCGACCAGTTCGTGCAGACAGGCGAGCTGAGCGAAATAGGCGAGCCTCTGACCACAAACATCAAGGACTCCTATCGTATGGGCGTGGAGCTGACTGCGGCTTGGGACATTTGTCCGCTGCTGACACTTGAAGGCAACGCTGCTCTAAGCCAAAACAAGCTGAAGAACTTCGACGAAGTGGCTAGCGTATATTGGGAAGACGACTGGCAAACTATTCATTACGACAAATCGACTATCGCTTTCTCGCCATCCGTGCTCCTCAACGGCTTCCTCCTTTTCCACTGGAAAGGCATTGGGGCCACCTGGCACACCAACTTCGTGAGCCGTCAGTACCTTGACAATACCGAGAACAAAGACCGCTCGCTGCCAGCCTTCACGACATCCAACCTCAACCTCTCCTATACCCTACCCTGCAATCGCTGGGCTGGCCTTCGGGAAGTAGTCTTCGGCACAAGCCTCACCAACCTCTTCAATGCTCGCTATGCAGCAAACGGCTGGGTGTATAGCACTATATGCGAGGACTATGGACATCCCAACGAGAACCGCTACTATCAGATAGGCTTCGTTCCTGCCGCAGGCTTTACTGCTATGGGAAGCGTGACATTAAGGTTTTAAAGGATAAGAGAATAAGAAACTAAGAGAATAAGAGAATAAGAAATTAAGAGATGGAGTTCCTGGTTAACCATTGGCTTGACATTACAACGACAGTTCTCGGACTCGCCTACATTCTGCTGGAATATAAAGCATCGATATGGATGTGGGCTGTGGGTGCAGTCATGCAGATTCTCGGCATTGTGCTCTATTATCAGAAAGGGCTGTATGCCGACTGCGGTATGGAGTTCTACTATCTGGCTATGACCGCCTATGGCTGGTGGAAATGGAAGGCTCTCCCCCTCAATGGGAAAGCCGGAGAAGAGCCGACGCCCATTACCCATATCCCACTCCGCATCGCTTTGGCATGGGGCGCCATCTTCCTGCTGCTGTGGGGCTTGATATGGTGGCTGCTCACCACCTTCACCGACTCCACTGTCCCCATTGCCGACGCATTCACCACTGCTCTGTCCCTCATCGGCATCTGGGCTTTGGCACATAAGTACTTGGAACAATGGTTCGTATGGATTGCCGTGGATGTGGTCACCTGCGTGCTCTACTTCCATAAAGACATCCCATTCAAGGCCTCTCTCTACGCCCTCTACGTCGTCATCGCTATCTTTGGTTACCGTCGCTGGCGCCGGATGATGACCTCAAACAGCAAACACAATAATAACTATACCCTTCAATGAAACAAATCCTTTTTATCCTGGGATTGGTGACAGCAATGGTTGCCACTCCCCTTTCCGTAACAGCACAAAGGAAAACTGATGTGCTCGGACGCGGACTTGTAGCCATAAAGAAAAGCAATGGCGTGTTCCTCAGTTGGCGCATTACCGCCGAAGAATACTACGATGTGACATACAATGTCTATCGCGACGGCACATTGCTGAATGCAGAACCGCTCGAGGTGTCGAATTACACAGACAGGGGCGGCTCTCTGTCCTCAACATACACCGTATGCCCTGTGGTTCGCGGCATAGAGGGCGAAGCTTGCGAGGCTGTCAGCGTATGGAGGCAGAACTACAAGGAAATCGTGCTGCCCACTGTTATCGGGAAAGATGGCACAAACATCACCTCGCAATATCAGCCCAACGACATCAGTGCGGCAGACCTCGACGGCGACGGAGAGATGGAACTCATCGTGCGGCGCATCAACGTAACAGACCAGGCAAGCATCTGGGATATCAACCAGAAAGACTACACCCGCATAGACGTCATCAAACAGGACGGCACGCTGCTGTGGTGGATTGACGTCGGGCCGAACATGTTCAGCCCCAACCAAATGGAGAGCAATGCCGTGGCCTTTGACTGGGATGAGGACGGAAAAGCAGAAGTCCTGTTGAGAGCCAATGACGGCCTCACCATACATGCTGCCGATAGCACAGAGACGGTGATAGGCTCCAAGACAGCAAACTATAGAGGCTCCATTGCGTGGCATGAAGCCAACAACTCCTATGAGACACAAGGCACAGAGTATCTCCTTTATCTGGAAGGAGCCACCGGCAACATCTACCAGAAGATGAATTATCCCTTGCCACGCTCGCTGCAAGGACTTATTAAGGGGACAACAAACGGCTCCTGGGGAGACAACTATGGGCATCGCGCCAACAAGCATTTCTTCGGAGCGCCCTATCTGGACGGACGGCATCCGAGCATCGTTATCTGCAGAGGCATCTATACGCATATCTACATGAAGGCTTTTGATGTCAACCCGACGACACACAAGCTGACACAACGCTGGTACTGGAAAGAAGAGTCGAGCAGCAGCCCGTGGTTCGGGCAAGGGTTCCACAACTTCAGCATCAACGATGTGGACATGGACGGACGCGACGAGATTGTCTATGGCTCAATGGTCATCGATGACAACGGCAAGGGCCTCAGCACTACGGGACGCGGACATGGCGACGCGCAGCACACCTCCGACCTCGACCCCTTCCGATGGGGAGAGGAAATCTTCACTTGTCACGAGGACAGGCCTGGCTCGATGCTTCGCAATGCCACAACTGCCGATGTCTATTTCACATGTTCTTCCGACAGGGACGACGGACGCTGCATGGCAGGCAACTTCTCGAACACTTATCCAGGATGCCTCATGTCGTCGGCAAGGACAGACGGATACATCTCGTCAGTCACAGGACAATCGGCAATGGCTTCCGACGGCACTATGATGCAAAACTTCCGCATCTACTGGGACGGCGATTTGCAGGAAGAGACGTTCAACTATGGTAAGATGAGCGACGATGGCTACGACCACGGCCTCAATCCCCATGTTGTGAAGCTTGGCTCGAACTGGAGCAGCAACTACTGGGCTTTCGGCAACAATGTGTGGACATGCAACTCCACGAAGGGCTCGCCGAACTTCCAGGGCGACATCTTTGGCGACTGGCGAGAGGAACTTATCCTACGCACTAGCGACCACAAACTTCGCATCTACACCACAACCGAGGTCACACGCTTCCGCAACTACACACTCTGGCACGACCATGACTACCGCAACGCCATGTGCTGGCAGATGTGCGGCTACAACCAACCTCCCCATGTCAGCTATTTCCTCGGACAGCTAGAGGACATCACAGTCGCACCGCCTCCATTGACTCTTAACGGACGAACCGAGGTCGCTGAAGGGACAACGATAAAGGATGGAGACCACCTCCTCATCTCTGCGCAGAAGGATGCTACCTTCGTTGTCGAAGAAGGCGCATCGCCCAGCATCCTTACCGTCAACACACCATCCTGGACACAAGGGACAGGCAACAACACAAACATCCAGACCACACACTACACCCACACATTGACAGGCGGTGCTTTCACGGGAGCGATGCGTCTGGTGAAGCAAGGCGAAGGCACGCTCATTCTTCCCTCGGGCAATCAGACCTACACGGGCAAGACGGAGGTGTGGAACGGCACGCTGCAGTTCGACGGCACAATGGAAGGCTCGGATGTTTGGATGAACCGCCACACGACGCTTCTCGGCAGCGGCACCTTCCAAAAGAGTCTCCGCATGGAGTACAATGCCACACTACAGATTGGCGGCGAAGGCACTGTGGGCAACATCAGTGTGGACAGCCTGTCATTAGGCATCGGAGCGCGTGTAGTCTTCGACATTGACGAGCGGGGCGTCTCCGACAAACTGCATGTACGCGCCTTGAATATCGAGAAGAAGACATGGAAGCAAGGTCCGAAGTATCTTACTCCCGTCTTCGAGATACGCAGCAGCAATGGTCTCGTAAGTAGCGGCACATATGTGCTCGGCAGCGTGGAGAGCCTCAAGGGCAACATCGACAACATCGTCATCGAGGGCGCTTTCGACGGCAATTATGCCATCAGCCTCGTCGATGGCCAGCTACAGCTTAAGGTCGTGGCCGAGGACATCACGCTGACAACAATGAAGGGACACGCTGTGGCTACTGGCACATATTATATATATAATGTAGCGACGGGAACCTGGCTTTGTGCTGGCGGCGACTGGGGCACACATGCTGCCACGAACGACGTGGGGCTCGACCTGACACTAACCAAGAGCGGCGCTGGATATATCATTACCACTGGCATACAAAGCGGTTCCCTTAACAGTCTGAATGTGAACCTCTACATGGATTATTCGTCGTCGGCATGGGGCTTCGCTCGCCTGACCACCGACGATGACGAGCGCTATGTATATACCATCGGCAATAGCGGCAAGTATCTGGCAGCGACGGAGGATGGAGGCGTAGAGACTGTGTCGAGCCGTACAGACGAGCGGGCAGCCTGGCAACTCGTCACCCTGCAAGACCGCTACATGCTGCTCCGAAATGCGACAGAGGATGCTCCCGTGGATGCCACATTCCTCATCAGCGGTGCCGACTTCGGACGAAACGACATCCGCAACAATGCCTGGAAAGGCAATCCCACCATCGGAGCTGCCGACACCGAAACGCCCGCCGACTACAGCAACTTCTGCGCACAGCAGAAAGGCACCACCTTCGATGTCTATCAGGAACTGAAAGGGGTGCGCAATGGCGACTATGTGCTGTCTTGCCAAGGGTTCTACACGAGCGACTACACCAGCAATTCCACAGCCCGCAACGCCCGTCTCTATGCCAACGAGCAGAGCGTGCAGCTCATGCGCATCGGCACAGGAGGCTATGCAAAACCCGCCAACAACCAGTTGGGGGCGTGCAAGGCATTCAGTCGGGGCGACTATGCCGACAACAGCCTGAGGGTATCGGTGACCAACGGCTCGCTTCGCATCGGTGTACGCTCCTCTACCACTACCGGCAAGGACTGGACATGCTTCGACCACTTCCGCCTGGCATATCTGGGCGACCCAATGTGGACGGGAATCAAGACTACTGACTACAGACAACAGACAACAGACGATGGCGTCTGGTTCGACCTCAGTGGCCGCAAATTGGGAAGCAAGCCGAAGGCCAAGGGCATATACATTGTGAATGGGCGCAAAGTCGTAAACAGTAAATGATGGAATGGTAACCGACATCATCTTCGACCTCGGAGGCGTACTGCTCGACCTCAACATGGACGACATCGGGCTGGCCTGCAAGCGATTAGGCATCAATCCCGAGCTGTTCTTCGTAAAAACGGATGGAGACAACACCTCGACCGTATGTCAGGGCATCTCAGCAAGCAAAGCCATCACGGCATATCAAGTGGGTGAGATAACAAGCGAGCAGTTCCTCTCTCTGGTATTGAGTCATTGCCCGAAGGACGTCACACGCGAAAACGTCATCGAGGCCTGGAACTCATGCATCGGGCTCATACCGGAGTATCGGCTTGACATGATAAAAGCGTTGCGGCACAAAGGCTATCACACCCACTTGCTCTCCAACACCAACGACCTGCACTGGGAAGACATCAAGCGCCGTTACTTCTCGAAGCCCGGCTATACCTGCGCAGACCTCTTCGACAACATCTTTGTCTCCCACGAAGTGCATTTGGCAAAGCCCGACCCCGAGATATATCATCATGCAGTCCGAGTGATAGGACGCCCCGCAGAGCAATGCCTCTTCATTGACGACACACGCCTCAACGTCGAAGCAGCCCAGCGCGAAGGCCTGCAAGGAGCCTGGCTCGACCTCAGTAAGCAAGACAATCTCAAGTCGATACTGAATAAGTTCACAAATTTGGAGGAATGATTTTGTAGTTTGAACTTTTCTTCATAAATTTGCACTATAAATATCGTTATTTATGAAACGATTCATATTCTGTCTTGTTTTGTTGCTTTGTGGTGGCATCGGCTTCACAGAAGAGAAAGAGGATGTAAGTTTCGCAGCTGATATACCCTTCGGCGAAGGCAACGTTACAATGCGTTTTCACTTCAACCCTTCAACGTTGGCATGTGCTATTGGTGATGAAGAATACTGTAAGACATGCATCCCTGCAGACATTGATGGTGAGCTAATCATCCCCGACAGTATTGCATATGAGGGGGAAAACCGTCCCGTCCTATGGATTTCGCGAGGCTCCTTCCAGTCGTGTCCGAATCTAACACGAATAAAGCTTCCTTCAAATCTCAGGTCAATCTCCGACCTTGCCTTCCAAGGTTGCACATCGTTGCGTGAGATTATATTCTCAGACAGCATTAAGACAATCTATCCTCAAGCCTTTATCGGTTGCACTGCTTTGCGACGTGTTCGCTTCTTCTCTGCCACACCACCCCAAAGCTATGGGAACGACACTTTCGACGATGCGGCATATGCCAAAGCTACTCTCGTCGTTCCATTAGAAACTGCCGAGTACTACCTCACCAATCCATTGACCCATCGCTTCCGCTATCACGCAGAGGTCTTACCTATATATAATAATGAATAAGGATAATTCTTTTTCTGAGTTTTCAGAGGAGACGATACAAGGTATAAGCTCTCAGTTCACAGAAGTCAGCCTTCTGAAGGAGACCGAGAGCCATCAACTCTATCGCGCAAAACGATATGGTCGTTGGTATTTGCTCAAAGCCATATCTCCAGCTTTGCGCAACAGCGAGTTCCACCAGCAGATGCTGCATAAAGAGATGGAGGTTCTTATGCAGTTGCAACACCCAGGCATTGTTGACTGTTTAGGAATGGAGCATCTCGAGGACTATACCGACAGCGAAGGCAAACTCATCTCCGTAGGTTCATGCATCGTTCTTGAATACATCGACGGCGAGACCTTAGCCGAGAAGTTAAGCTCCTCCCCTCTTGAGGGAGGATGGGAAGGGGTCATCGAAGAACTTCTCGATGCCTTAGCTTATATGCACACTTCGGGCATAACCCATCGCGACCTAAAACCCTCGAACATCATGCTCACCCACAACGGTCAGCATGTCAAGATTATTGACTTCTCCCTAGCAGACACAAACAGTCACGCCATCCTCAAGCAACCTTCAGGCACACGAAAATACATCTCGCCAGAGCAAGCAACATCAACCTCTCCCGATGTTCGCAACGACATCTATTCCCTTGGTGTCATCCTGGACGAACTGCCTCTGAAAGGGTATTGGAAGAAGATAGCCCATCGCTGTCAGATTCCTATCGACCAGCGCTACGCAAACATCGCCGCACTGCGAGCCGACGTGGCACGGCACTCTCGCCGTGCGACCCGTTTCCGCTGGGCTGCCATCCTCCTGCCCCTCTTCCTCTTTTTCTCCTTTTCTGGCGTTCAATTTTTCAACCTTTATAAGCAGAGCCGCATTCCACGCCTCGAGGCGAGAGCATTAGAACAACTAGAGGACAGCATTGCTGCCACAGGACTTACTCAGCACATCGACACCCTTTCCCGTTGGGAATACCTCGACCCTATGGTCAACGAGAAGATTCTCTCGGTAAATGCCTTCATCTATGATTATGCCGAGACGCAACTCACCGATTGCACTGATCGACAGCGAACGGACATCCTCCTTCAGATGCTCGACCGTTGGCAGACTTGGCACGACCACATTGTCAGCCAAGCAAAACAACTCATTCCTAAAGGAAGATAAAAAATCCTCGTGTGGAGTTGGTGAAATCCTCATGTGGATTTGATAAAATCCTCGTGTGGATTTTGGGAAACCCTCGTGTGGAGTTTATTCTTCGTTCTTCAGCTCGAAGCGAATGCCCTCTTTTTTGCCCGCCACATAAACCATAGGCGGACGGCCTTCGTGCACAAGATTGCTCAGATAAAGAGGCTCGCCCTCGATGAAGATGTCGCACAGGAAAGTGTCGCCGACTCTGAGCTTCGTGTTTTCTGCCTCCATCACCTCGAACAAACCATCGGAGCGAAGTTGCACAACACATCGTCTGTCGGGTTTCCATGTCAGTTCCACTTGTTGTTCCACTGCCAACTCCGCGGTACGCATATGATAAGATATTACCTCATCGCTCTGCGGATCGTCGGAGTCTGAAGGTGCCCAGTTGCAGAACGTCACATAATCAGCATAGCCCAAGTATCTTGCAAGGATGTCCAAGGTGGATTGTCTTGTTGCAACTCCCTGACGATACCCCCAAACACGCATCAATGTTGAGGCACTGACGCGTTCCTTGAGTTTTGCCTCAATCTTCTCTTCAAGCCATTCGAAGTCAGCAGGAGTAAGAATTGGCTTACCTATCTTATGCTCTATCGCATTACAAAGTTTCTTATATTCTTGCGGCATACAAATTCCTTTGTGTTTGGTTTTGTGCACAAAGATACAAAATAATGATAGAACAAACGCTTAAATTTTTAAAAAAAGTCCCTAATTAGAAATGACATGAGAATGACATTGATTGTTTTGAAAAAAAAATCAAAAGGCAAAACTCTTTGTAAGGATTTGCCTCAATCCACATGTGGAATTGTCATACTTTACATTTAGGTTTTACAATATGCTAATGTATAAATTGTGATTTTCCTGTGAGATGTTGACCAACTAAGCATGCGACAGGTCCATACAGTTCATGTTGAATATTCCATTATTACTAATTAACCGCCTTATCTTTGCTCAAAACTATACAGAACTGTGCCATTTTCAAGGATTATAACCATTTAAATGCAAATGACACAGAAATGACATAGAAGGTTTCTGCAGAAAGACATACATTTGTCTGAAAAATATTACATTAATAATGTATAAATAACATATTATGAAACTAAAAACATTACTCTTTCTGTTGCTTGCCATGTTGACAAGCACAACACTACACGCCTACGATGCCGAGATAGATGGCATCTACTACAACTTCTCTGAGAATCATGCAATTGTGACTTATGGCGGCATATACACAGGGGAAGTGGTTATTCCTGAAACCGTCATATACGAGGATAACCCCTATAGTGTTACCTCCATCGATGGCTCTGCTTTTGGAGGTTGCAGCGAGTTGACCTCTGTCATTATCCCCAACAGTGTGACGAGCATCGGCGATGGTGCCTTCCATGTTTGCTCTGGCCTGACCTCCATCATCATCCCCAATAGTGTGACTTCTATTGGTGAAGATGCCTTCTCAGGTTGCAGTAGCTTGACATCTGTTACCATTGGCAATAGTGTGAATTCTCTTGGCAACCATGCCTTCGCAGAGTGCAGCGGTTTGACTTCCATCAACATCCCCAATAGTGTGACTTCTATTGGTGAAGGTACCTTCTATCTTTGCAGTAGTTTGACTTCTATCACTATCCCCAATAGCGTGACAAGCATTGAGAATAATACCTTCTATGGTTGCAGTAGTTTAACCTCTATCACTATTCCTAATAGTATGACAAGCATTGGGGGCTCTACCTTCTATAATTGCAGTAGTTTGACCTCAATTACTATCCCCAACAGAGTGACAAACATTGGGGGCTCTGCCTTCCAGAATTGCAGTAGTTTGACCTCAATCACTATCCCCAATAGCGTGACAAGCATTGAGAATAATGCCTTCAATGGTTGCAGTAGTTTGACTTCTGTCACTATCCCCAACAGTGTGACAAGCATTGGGGGAAATGCCTTCCAGAATTGCAGTAGTTTGACTGCTGTTATTATTCCCAATAGCGTGACTTCTATTGGTAACTCTACCTTTATGGGATGCAGTAGTTTGACTTCTGTCACCATCCCCAATAGCGTGACAAGCATTGGGATCTCTGCCTTCAGGGGCTGCAGTGGTTTAACCTCCATCACTATCCCCAACAGTGTGACAAGCATTGGGGGCTCTGCCTTCTATAATTGCAGTGGTTTAACCTCCATCACTATCCCCAACAGTGTGACAAGCATTGGGGGCTCTGCCTTCTATAATTGCAGTAGTTTGACTTCTGTCACTATCCCCAACGGTGTGACAAGTATTGAGGTTTCTACTTTCTCCGGCTGCAGTAGTTTGACTTCCGTCAACATCCCAAGCAGTGTGACAAGCATTGGGAGAAATGCCTTCTCTGGTTGCAGTAGTTTGGTCACTGTTATATTGGAAAGCAATGAGATTGTTTCTAAAAAGAGGCGCTTGAGAACAATCTTCGGCGATCAGGTACAGAATTATGTGATTGGAGAAACGGTTGAAACCATCGGCGATGAAGCTTTCGAAGGTTGCAGTGGCATAACATCGATAACGATTCCCAATAGCGTGACGGGAATTGGCGCAGGAGCCTTCTCTGGTTGCAGTGGCCTGACATTGATAACAATTCCCAATAGTGTGACTTATATTGATAACGGTGCTTTCGAAAAATGCAGCAATTTGACATCTGCAACCATCGGTAATGGCCTGACTGACGGGTTTGATTTCTCCGTTTTCAACTATTGCAGTAATTTGCAAACAATAACGCTTAATTGTCCTGAGATTTATTTCTATGCTGCCGAAGGTTTGACGTCCTTATCTGAGATTATTTTGGGCAAAGATGTTGCCTCCATTTACGGTTCTTTCTCTTGTTTTGAGAGTCTGGCTTCTGTCAAAGTGGAGGAAGGGAATACTGTTTATGATTCGCGTGATAACTGCAATGCAATCATCGAAACAGCTACAAACACTCTGATTGCAGGTTGCAAGAATACAGTTATTCCCCAAAGTATAACCTCTATTGGAGGCTATGCTTTCTCTGGTTGTACAGGTTTGGCCTCCATCACAATTCCTGATAACGTGACGAGCATCGGTGACTATGCTTTCCAAGGCTGTAGCGGTCTGACATCTGTCACAATTGGCAGCGGTGTGACGAGCATTGGCATGTATGCCTTTCAAAATTGTACAAGTTTGAATTCCATCAGTATTCCTGAGAGTATGCCTGAGATTGGTCTAGGGGCTTTCGATGGGACTGCATGGATGAATGATCAACCCGATGGTGTGCTCTATATGGGGACAATTGCCTATGGGTATAAGGGAGTAATGCCTGAAGGTACAGCAATTGACATTAAAGATGGTACGACGAGTATCGTCAGCGGTGCTTTCTCTGGTTGCAGTAACCTGTCATCCGTGACCATTCCCGAGAGTGTGACTGAAATTGGTTGGGGTGCTTTCCAACTATGTAGCGGTCTGACATCTATAGTTATTGAATCTGGTAATCCCATCTATGATTCGCGTGACAATTGTAATGCTATCATTGAAACATCAACCAACACTCTAATCATAGGTTGCAAGAATACTATTATTCCCAATAGTGTGACGAATATTGGCAGCGATGCCTTCTTTTGGTGTGCTGGCTTGACTTCTGTAACAATTCCCAATAGTGTGACCAGTATCGGCGACTGTGCCTTCCAGGAATGCAGCGGTTTGACATCTGTCACCATTGGCAATGGTGTGACCAGCATCGGCTATTCTGCCTTCTCTAGATGTACTGGCCTGACATCTGTAACAATTCCCAATAGTGTGACCAGTATCGGCGACTGTGCCTTCCAGGAATGCCGCGGTTTGACATCTGTCACCATTGGCAATGGTGTAACGAGCATTGGCGACTATGCCTTCAGTGGTTGCAATAATCTGAAATCCATACATATTACAGATTTATCCGCATGGTGTAGGGTGCGACTTCCTCAAGAAGGAATATTAGCATACCATCTGTATTTAAATGACGAAGAAATCACAGAACTTGTTATTCCTGATGATGTGCAAAGTATTGGTGACGGGGCTTTCTATCGTTGCAGCAGCCTGACATCAGTCACCTTTGGTAGCGGTGTGACCAGCATCGGCGACTGGGCTTTCGAGCGATGCAGTAACCTGACATCTGTTACCCTTGGCAGTGGTGTGACCAGCATTGGCAACGGCGTTTTCTCTGGTTGCACAGGTATGGCCTCTATATATATTGAAGAAGGAAATACCTGTTATGATTCGCGCGACAATTGCAATGCTATCATCGAAACGGCATCCAATACACTTATCTTAGGATGCAAGAATACAGTTATTCCCGAAAGTGTAACCTCTATCGGTGACTATGCCTTCTCTGGTTGCAGTGGTCTGACATCTATAACAATTCTTAGCAGCATAACCTCCATTGGGAACAATGCTTTCTATGGCTGCAATAACCTGAAAACTGTAACACTGGAAAGCAATGAGGTTGCTTCTGAAAATAGGAGCCTGAGTACAATCTTCGGCAGTCAGGTACAAAAATATGTGATTGGAGATTCCGTTTCTTCTATTGGCGACTATGCCTTCTCAGGTTGCAGTAGCTTGAAAAATTTAATTATTCCTGATGGCATAACATCTATTGGCGACGGTGCATTCCAAGGTTGTTCCTCTTTGCAATATAATTCACTTAGCAATACCTCCTATTTAGGTAACACCAAAAATAGGTATGTCGTTTTGGTCAAAGCCAACTCTAGTTTGACACGATGCAATGTCAATGCTAAGTGTAGAATAATTTATTCAGGTGCATTCTCGGGCTGCAATGCCATGAAAAGTATAACCATCCCTGAGGGCGTAGTTTCAATAGGCAGTCACGCTTTCTATGAATGTTCGAGTCTGACATCTGTGGAAATCCCTAATAGCGTAATCTCCCCCATCGGTAACCAGACTTTCGAGGGTTGTAGGGCTCTAACCTCAGTAACAATCAGCGAAAATGTAACCTCCATTGACAGCAGAGCCTTTTATAATTGTTCGAGCCTATTATCCGTAACAATACCTAACAGCGTAACCAGTATCGGCGAATATGCTTTTGGGAATTGTCAGGAACTGAAGAATATTTATTGTTTTGCAGAAGAAACGCCCGAAGTCTTCGACAACACATTCCAAGCACTGGATGTCAGCAACATTCTGCTCATTGTTCCCGACGGCACCGATGCTCAATACAAAGCTCATCCTATTTGGGGACAATTCTGGGTAGAGACGCCAACATGCATCAGCGAGATGGAAGGCGGAAGAAGTAAGATGGAAGATGATACTCCTGTCTATAACCTCGCAGGTCAGAATTTAAGCAAGCCTCAAAAGGGCATCAACATCATCCGCATGAGTGACGGCACGACAAGAAAGGTCTTGATTAAGTAAATAAAGTATTGCTCTTAGCTGAATACGACAACAGGGGATGTGCTTTTAGGCATATCCCCTGTTTGTATACGAAAACATTACACGTGTAATTCGTAAACTACACACGTGTTGTTGAGCAACATAACACGTTAAGTTGGCAAACTACACACGCGTTGTTGGGCAATAAGAGTAAGATACTTTGAAAGCAATACTAAAACTAATCTATGATAGATTGGGCTAAGGGAAACAGACAATATGAAAGATTCTGTCGCAGAGTGGCACGACTATAAAGATATTTTTGTATCTTTGCCGCATCAAACTAAACTGAGAGCGATATGAAAATGAACATCTGGGGGCTGCTGCGGAACATACTGCCGTTTGTGTTGCCCTACAAGTGGCTGATAGTCATCACACTTATCCTGACGCTTGTCGGCTCGCTGATGGCGCAGGTGAATGCTGTGGTGCTCGATAGAGCCGTAGATGCCATCAATGCCATGATGCAGCAGCCCGACGGCTTCCAGTGGCGACAGGCCGCCAAACTCCTGACCATCATAACTGTCATCCTGCTGGGAAAAGAAGTCATAGGGGCTACCGTCACATTCTTTCAGCGTTACTACGGCGAACGGATGCGCATTCTGGTCAGTCGGGACATGTCGCTGAAGGTGGTGGACCGCATCCTCTCCTTCCGCATGGCCTTCTTCAACAGCGAGGGCAACGAGACGGGCAAACTGCAGTCTCGCATAGACCGAGGCATCATGAGCATGAGCAACACGGTGAACAACTTCTTCATCGAGATTCTGCCGCTCTTCACGAGTGCCATTCTCGCCCTCGGCCTCATGTTTGCCGCCAATGTTTATGTGGGTCTCGTAGCCTTGTGCATCGTGCCGCTCTACTTCTGGGTGACCTACATCCAGGCCTCTCGCATGAAAGGTGGGCGACGGGGCATCTTCGGAGGACACCAAGCCGTGAGCCAAGGCATCTTGGGCATCATCGAGAGCATTACCGTCATAAAGTCCTTCAATCGCGAACGGACTGAGGCCAAACGGCAGGCGGATTTGCAGCAAACCATGACAGACCTGCAGCTCAACACCCGCAAGCAAGCCTATCTGTTCAACGGCCTGAAGAGTTTCCTCGAGCAGATTGGCACCGTGCTTATCATCATCCTGACGGCTTATCTCGTGCTGATTGACTATCCGGGGATGTCCATCGGTAAAATCATGTACCACGTGATGCTTTTCGCCAATGTCAGCGCTCCCATCCGCCAATTGCACCGTATCTATGATGACATGAACGACGCCCTCATCTATGCCGAGGGATTCTTCGGCATACTGAAAGCCGACGACGAGGTGGAGCCGACAGGAAAGCACCATCCCAAGCAGGTGAAAGGCGACTTCGAGCTGCGGAATGTGGACTTCACCTACCCCGGAGGCACTCAAGCCCTTTTCGATGTGTCGATGCGAATCGAGAGCGGCAAGATAACGGCACTCGTCGGGCTGAGCGGTGCAGGCAAGAGCACGGTAGTCAACCTGCTCGACAAGTTCTACAGGCCGCAACGTGGCACCATCTCTCTCGACGGACACGAGTTGGGGGAATGGGACACGCAATGGCTCCGCGAGAATGTGGGACTGGTGCTGCAGAAGAATCATATCTTCGACGGCACCATCGAGGAGAACATCCGCTACGGCTGCCCCACGGCCACACACGAAGATGTGGAGCAGGCAGCACGGCAGGCCTATATCTACGACCAGATAATCGCTCTGCCACACGGCTTCGAGACATCAGCCCTCCAATTGAGCGGCGGCCAGCAGCAGCGCATCGCCATAGCCCGCATGTTCATCAAGAACCCGCCCATCATCTTCCTCGACGAACCCACAGCCAGCCTCGACGCCATCGCCTCCGAGCAAATCAAGGCATCCATCGACGCCATCAAGAAAGGCCGAACCGTCATCATCATCTCGCACAACATAGGCCAAATCATCGATGCCGACCAGATATACGTCCTGCAGCAAGGCCGCGTAGTGCAGGCAGGCTCGCCTTCAGAAGTCTATCGCGAGGGCGGGCTCTACAAGGAAATCTTCGACGCCAGCGCCAGCAGCATGAATGTCGACAAGATAGCCAGCATCACATCCTCTGCCGGGGCAAGCCAAAGACAATAAAAGAAACCACAATCATGACACAAGAAAAGAGCACAGATTACAGGCACGTGCTGCCCATCCAGATTCGTTTCAACGATGTGGACAAGTTCGGGCACGTCAACAATACAATCTATTTCCAGTTCTACGACACAGCCAAGACCGACTATTTCGCAACAGTCTGCCCCGATGTCGATTGGGAAAGAGTTGCCATTGTTGTGGTGAAGATAGAGGCCGAGTTCCTCTCGCAGATCAAGGCAGGCGAGCACATTTCAGCCAGGACGCGTGTCGTGAGGATTGGCAACAAGAGTTTCCAGTTGGAGCAGGACATCATCAACACCGACACGCAGGAAGTGAAATGCCGCTGCCTCTCCGTCATGGTGCTCTACGACCTGGTGCGCCACCAGTCCATGCCCTTCCCCACCGCCTGGCGCCAGGCAATCTGCCAGTACGACAGCCTCGCGGAATAGTCCCCACGCACAAGAAAAAAGCCAACAGCCCCCCGCGCATCAGGCACTGTATTCTCTTTTGGTATTCCCATTTCTTCAACAAAGAGCCTTATCTGACCAATAGCTCAATTTGCAGGGTGGAACAGCCTTCAAAGGTCGATTTCTACTGGTGTTATGACCGATTCAAACGTTTCAAGGCATAAATTGACGTTTGAAAATTGTCTATAGCTCATTTTGCAGGGTG
>JAEEGF010845581.1_pt1 | contig 18716 bp, 12 predicted proteins | sample 9134171 | NCBI WGS metagenome assembly JAEEGF01 (sample SAMN16246542, study PRJNA631951) | gut metagenome | biome: gut microbiome; feature: rumen; material: AP-attached | host: Bos | place: Iran: Karaj | collected 2018-10
TGCTCAGTGCCGACTTCGGCAATCTGCAACGCGACATTGAGATGCTCAACGCGAGTGAGTGCGACTGGCTCCATGTTGATGTGATGGACGGCGTGTTTGTGCCGAATATCAGTTTTGGGCAGCCCGTCGTGAAACATATCAAAAAACATGCCCGCAAGCCACTGGATGTACATCTGATGATTGTGGACCCCGGTCGTTATGTGAACGACTTCAAAGAGGCGGGTGCCGACATTCTCACGGTGCACTATGAGGCCTGCACACATTTGGACCGCACACTCCACGCCATTAAGGATGCCGGTATGCAGTGCGGTGTGGTGTTAAACCCCGGCACTCCTGTTGCCCTGCTTGAGGATACCATACAGTTGTGCGACGTGGTGCTGCTGATGTCGGTGAATCCCGGCTTCGGCGGACAGAAGTTCATCGAGAATACCTACAACAAAGTAGAGCAGTTGCGAGCCTTGTGCAACAGGAAGAATCCGCAGTGCCTTATAGAGGTGGACGGTGGCGTGAACACGGAGAATGCCCCCAAGCTTTTCGCCGCAGGTGCCGATGTTCTGGTGGCCGGTAACGCCGTGTTCAAGTCGGCAGACCCTGTCAAGACCATACACGACTTGAAACAATGACACGCCCGCAACTGATTATCGCCGCAGGAAAAGAGAAGGCCCTCATGCGCCGTCACCCCTGGATATTCTCGGGGGCGGTGAAACGCATGGTGGGTAGCCCCCAGGAGGGAGACCTTGTAGATGTATGCACAGCCAATGGGCAATGGGTGGCAACGGGACACTATCAGAACGACAGTATCGTGTGCAAAGTGCTCTCGTTCGACACCCCCGACATCGACCGCGACTTTTTCCGTAAGCGGTTGCAGTCCGCCATTGCCTACCGTGAGCGGCTGGGATTCTTTGAAATTGAGAATGAAGAATTGAGAATTGAGAATTATTCGGGTGCGGCAGCCAATTCTCAATTCTCAATTCTCAATTCTCAATTAACTAACGTCTTCCGCTTGGTGCATGCCGAGGGTGATTTCGTGCCGGGGCTGGTGTGCGACTGGTACAACGGTGTGCTGGTGATGCAGGCGCACAGCGTGGGGATGCACAGACTGTTCCCCCTTTTCACCGAGCTGTTTGTTGAACTGCTTGGCAGCCATGGAATCAAGGCAATATTTGATAAAAGCAGTGCCACGGTGCCGGGCGGTTGTGAAGACGGCTACCTATGGGGGATTGAACCGGAAGAGTGGGAGATTGTCGAACATGGCTACCGTCTGCTGATAAACTTCTATGAAGGGCAGAAGACGGGCTTTTTTATTGACCAGCGGGAAAACAGGGAACTGGTGTCCCGGATGGCCGCGGGCAGAAGAGTGCTCAATTGTTTCGGTTACACCGGTGGCTTCTCTTTGGCAGCCCTTCGCGGCGGCGCACAGTATGTGGAGACGGTTGACATCTCCAAGAAAGCGATAGAGCTGTGTGGCCGTAATGTCGTCCTCAATTTCGGGGATGAGGCACGGCACCGAGGTGTGGTGGCAGATGTTCTGAAATACCTCGACACCGTGGATGACAGTTTTGATTTTATCATCCTCGACCCGCCGGCCTTTGCCAAGAACCACCGCAACCTGCAGCAGGGGCTGAAAGGCTATCGCAGCATCAACCAGCGCGCCATGGAGAAGATCAAGCGCGGCGGATTGTTGATGACATTCAGCTGCAGCCAGGCTGTGTCTAACGAAGACTTTCAGACCATGTGCTTCACGTCTGCCGCCGTTGCTCATAAGCAGGTGCGTATAGTGAGGCGTCTGCCCCATGCCATGGACCACCCAGTTAGTATCTATCATCCCGAAGGGGAATACCTGAAGGGACTGCTTCTTGAAATCGAATAGTATGAAACACATCGGAGTCTTTCTAGTCTTGACATTCTTCTGCTACACCTCCATGCAGGCGCAGCAGCACCGCGAGCGTTGGAACGCTACGGACTATTTTCCTGAACACCACTTTGTGCCGCCTAATGCCAAAACCCAGTGGGACAGCATCCGCATTGCAGACATGGCGGGTGAGGTGGCATTCTATATGCGGTTGGCAGGGCTTCCGCCATGGAAAGACATCTCGCGTGAGGAGGGTCTCACCTTAATTCGTGTATCCATGCTGCCAAAGTATTCCCACCCTATGTTTATCGAGGTGGCTATTTCTGATGACGGGGACGGAAAAATCAGTTTTAGACGGGGCAATGCCATTTGCGGCTATGTGGAGCATTCCACCTATTTGGAGTTTGGCGACACAGGCTTATATGATGCTACGGAGGAACATTATAAGGGTAACCAGTGGACCGAAGGAATAATGGAAACCCAAGAGAGGTATATTACCACTAAACAGATGGATTCTCTGAACAGACTCCTCGCCGAGGTTGACCTTCCACACTATCCCCATTATACAAAATGCACGGGTTTTCAACCAGCCTATGTGATTGAGTACAGTCATGACAAGACATATAATGCAGTCTATGACGAGTGCTATGAGAAGCCTCTCGGCACATTGGTTAACTACCTTGTTTTTCTGGCCGACACAGTAGATAATGAGATATATTATCTCAATCTGCACAATGGCAATCCCCCTGCGCAATTCCCCGGCGGTGACTCGGCATACAATGCTTTCCTTGCCGAAAACCTGCGCTATCCCAAGCAAGCCCTTGAAGCCCTTGAGGAGGGTGTGGGGACACTGAATTTTATTGTGGAGCGCGACGGCAGCTTGTATTTCATTGAAGGATGTAAGGACAAGTTTGGTTTCTGCGACGAGGCCAAGCGTCTCTATGACCTTATGCCGCACTGGCAACCTGCTATGGACATGGGCAGACCTGTGCGGAGCATGGTCACACTCCCTATCCGGTTCACTCTCCCCGACAGCCTGCAGCCTGTCTATGGCTCCCCGATACTTGAGACTGCGCGCGACACCAACAAGTGGAAAACCATCTATGCAAATTACCGCCGCCTGTTGGGCAATCCGCAGAGCCAAGAACACTGCTATTGGTTGGCTCGGCAATACTATGGGGAGTTCCTTTTGCCGATGAAGGCTCGGGTACCTACTGCTTTCGACTCCATAAAGAATGAATGGGGCGGAGAAACTTGGGAATCTATTCTTGACAATACACCGGTAGTTGAAGGTGCAGCCGACAGTGCCTTGCTCTATTTCTACCGTGCCCTCACGGCTACCCAAAGTGTCGATGATGAAAGAATCATCGATATGTATCTGCCCATCCGACAACTTGAAGAGTATCTTGGTCTGCCATACAATCCCTTGAACAAGTTGCCCTATGACACTGTGCCCGGAATCCACTATCCCTATTCATACTTCATTGACCTTCCCGCCGATGGACACCTTGACTCGACTGAGGATTATACAATTAATGTATCCTTAAGCAGTTCCTATTTCTGGGTGGAAGCATTCTCGCAATATCTCACCGCAATGTTCGAGCCAGTACTGTACGACATCACCCTCACACCCGGTGACACTGTCTTCCGTTTTGCCTTTTACCCCTCTTTCCATCCGCCACTTTGCTTCCGTGTGGAGCGTAGCGGGAACAAGGTGATGCTTTACTGGACTAAGCTCGACTATCCCATTGATGAACATACTCTGGCCGCTACATATTATCCTATTCAGGGCAATCAAAAACTGAGTAAGCGCGAATACCGCAAACTGATGAGCCTCTTTGCCGCGCTCAACTTCGACAACAAGCCTCGACGAGAATATTGGCCAATGACAGACGGTGCCCAGTGGGTTATCGAACGACGTACCGCTGACACTTTCAAGGCCAGCTTTACCAATATAGCAGGCGAAAAGTACGGCGCTCTCTATTCCTACCTTATTCAGTTGGCGGGTGTCGATGCCGACTATGCCTCCAAATACTGGCTTTGGTAAAAAAAACACAGAAATAAATACCATAAATCTTATTACTTCATTTTTATAAATATGCATTTTATGGATAAAAAATATTTTGCATTTATTAGTTATAAACGAGAGGACGAGGATTGGGCCAAATGGTTCCAAAATGAATTGGAAAACTATCATCTTCCATCATCATTAAATGGTAGAAAAGACATTGACTTTGAAAAGTTACCGAAAGAATTTCGTCCGGTTTTCCGGGATATTGATGAATTGAAAGCTGGTAATTTGCCAGAGCAAATATATAATGCGTTAAAAGACTCTCTTAACTTAGTGGTGATTTGTTCTCATCTATTATCTGACGATGAGGAAGCAAAATGGGTTAACAAAGAAATTTCCGACTTTATAGAAATAGGGAAAAAAGAAGGAACTAACAAAGATAACGATACAGGCAAAGATAACGATAACGTAAAACGTATCTTTCCTTTTATTGTGGAAGGAAAACCTCATGCGGGGGATGAACAAGAATGTTTTCCAAAAGTTTTAAGGGATCTTGCGAAAAATCAAGAACGCATAGGTGGTAATGTAAATGAGGGAGGTAATGTTACTGATGAGAGCCGAGAAAGAGCATTTGTAAAAGTCTTGGCAGGAATGTTGGATGGCATTGAATTTAACGACCTGTGGAATAGATACGAGCGTGATAAAATAAAGAAGGAACGTGAGGAAAAAGAAAAGAGGGATAAACTTTTGATTGCGCAAAGCCGGTATTTGTCAGAAAAGGCAAACCAACTTGTAGATGACGGAGACGCATATCTTGCCCAAAGACTATTATTAAAAGCACTGCCAAAGGATGTTAAAGATCCAACAGACAGACCATATACAGCAGAAGCAGAGTTTTCAATTAGAAAGGCCTTTTTTCATAATAGTACGATTCTAAGAGGACATAAATACTCAGCCTTATATGCTTCGTTCAGCCCTGACGGTAAGCGTATTGTAACGGCATCAGGTGACAATACTATGCTAATATGGGATGTAACGACAGGGTTGATAATAGGAAAACCTTTGAAAGGACATACTGGCACGATTAATTCCGCCACTTTTAGTTCAGATGGTAATCTTATCGTCTCAGCGTCAGTGGATTGTACTATTCGAATATGGGAGGCTGATACCGGTAGTCAGATTGGTAGTCCGTTGGGACACACACACACTGTTTGTTTCGCAGCATTCAGTCCCGATGGCAATCGTATTGTCTCGGCGTCGGTTGACAAATCTGTGCGTATATGGGATGTTGCAACTGGAAAACAGGTGGGACGCCCTTTAGAAGGACACACCGACCGTGTCAACTCCGCTGTTTATAGCCCTGATGGCAATTACATAGTATCGGCTTCGAGAGATGGTACCATGTGCATTTGGGATGCACATTTAGGAAGTCAAATAGGAAAGCCACTTATTGGTTCTGCTGTAGGGGTCAATTGCGTCTCTTTCAAACCTCAAAGCACGTGTTTTGTTTCAGCTTCAAATGACTATACTATGAGGATTTGGGATGTTATGACTGGTGAGCAAATTGGAGAGCCCTTGGAAGGGCACGAAGGGTATGTCAATTCTGCTGAATTTAGTCATGATGGGAAAAGAATAGTCTCTGCATCTACAGACAGGACTATTCGTATATGGGACGCTTCTACTAGGAAAGAGATACGAGATCCTTTAGTAGGACACACAAAAAGTGTAACTGTTGCATCATTCAGTCTTGACGGAAAACGTATTGTCTCGGCCTCACAAGACGAGACAGTGCGTATATGGGATGCTACAACATGTGTTAAAATTGGGTGGTGGTGGCGTACAGGGGTAGTTGCATTTAGCTGCGATGGTGGCCGCATTGTATCTAAGGACAAAGGTGTTTTTTTGAAAATATGGAATGGTCAAACGGGAAGTCAAATTGGTGAGACCCTTGTGGGACACACAGATATGATTACATCAGTTACTTTTAGTTCGGATAACAAACGCATCGTCTCTGCCTCAAATGACAAAACTATACGAATCTGGGATGCAAATACAGGATTACTGGTTGGAAAACCCTTGGTAGGTCACACTGGAGTTGTCAGATTCGCAGAATTCAGTCCTGATGGTAAAAAAATAGTATCTGCTTCAGAAGACAAAACTGTACGTATATGGGATACCGCCACTGGTATGCAGATAGGTAATCCATTAGAAGGACATCCACGGGTTGTCACCTATGCCTTTTTCAGCCCTGATGGCAGGTTTATTGTATCTATTTCATCCTATATAATGCGTATATGGGATGTTGCTACAGGAAGACAGATAGGTGATGCATTGGAAGGACACACAGATACTATTACTTCCATAGCATTTTCTAATGACTGCAATCGTATTGTATCTGCATCACATGATTGCACAATTCGTATATGGGATGTACATTCAGGAAGACAAATAGGAGAGCCATTTATAGGACATACGAACTGGGTCAATTCTGTTGCTTTCAATTCAAATAACAATCTTATTGTATCAGCCTCAGTAGACAAAACCGTTCGGATATGGAATGCCATTACTGGCAAATCGGTGGGTGAGCCAATGAAAGGACACACAGAGGCAGTCAATTCTGCATTTTTTAGCCCTGACGACAGGTATATCATTTCGGATTCGGATGATAATACCATTCGGATATGGGATGCTTCAACGGGGATAACAATTTGTGATCCTTTGGAAATATGTGATGGTTTAGTTATTTCTGCCGCATATATTCCCTATGGTATGCACATTGTCCCTACATCAAGGGATGAAAAAAACTGTTTATGGAATACTCCTGCATATAATAGGCGGGTAGATAGGATAGGTTTTTCCCACTTTTCAATTTTTACACCCGACAGTACACCTAACTCTGACTGCTGGCACATCGTATCGGCTTCACTGGACGGAACCATAAGGATTTGGGATTTCCTACCTTTGCAGAAAATAATTGACCAGACTCGTGAACGTTTCAAAGACTATCCGCTGACACCAGAGGAGCGGAGGCGTTATTATTTGGAATAATAATTTGATTTCCCATATACTTTAAGCAAGACTTTTGCGTTAATTGATACTAAATAACTGATTATGGAACTCGGATACCAGAAAATAGACAAATACGATGAAGAGTGCGTGGCGCAAATGGCCACCCACTACAAAGCAATTCTGAAGCTTTTGGGTGAAGACCCCGAGCGCGAAGGACTGCTCAAGTCGCCCGAGCGCATTGCCAAGGCCATGCTGTTCTTCACCAACGGCTACGACCTCGACCCGGAGGAGATACTCCGCTCTGCCATGTTCCACGAAGACTACAAGCAGATGGTTGTCGTCAAAGACATTGAGCTTTACTCCCTCTGCGAGCACCATATGGTGCCCTTTGTAGGCAAGGCGCATGTGGCGTATATTCCGAATGGAACCATTGTCGGCTTGAGCAAGATACCCCGTGTGGTGGATGCTTTTGCCCGCAGGTTGCAAGTACAGGAACGCCTCACCAAACAGATTAAAGACTGCATACAGAAAACCCTCAACCCGCTGGGTGTGGCTGTGGTCATCGAGGCGCAACACATGTGCATGTCCATGCGCGGCGTGCAGAAGCAGAACAGCGTCACCACCACCAGCGACTTCACCGGCGCCTTTATGAACGCCCCCAAGACACGTGAGGAGTTCATGCACATCATTGGTGTACAACTGCATTAATAAACCATCAAGACAACAGATTTATGAAAAGACTCCTTTTGTTGGCAATAGCCGTAATCTTCCCCGCTACCGGTGCCTTTGCACAACTTACACACACCGCCAAAGGCGCAGTGGACGAGACTGCCAAAGCCATCCTCAAGAAGGCGTCGGCCAAGATGTCCGGCACTGTCAGTTTCTCGGTCACCGTGGTCAACTACGACAGCAACAAGAAAGAGACCTTCCGCCAGAAAGTCGATATACTCTACAACGCACCACGCTACCGTGTCAAGGCGGGCAGCATGGAAATCTACTGCGACGGCAAAGCCGTGTGGCAGTACAACCAGCCCAACAAAGAGGTGGTTGTGTCGCCCATGACAGACTCCGACGACGACATTACCAATCCCGCACGGCTGCTGGCCAACTACGACAAGTCTTTCCGTGCCAAGTATATCCGTGAAGAGAGCGACGGCACAGCCATCATCGACCTGCAGCCCAACAAGGCTCGTTCCTACCATAAGATACGCCTGTTCATCAATGCCAAAACAGGCATGCTCAAGAAATTGGAACAGCACAACTTCGACTCTTCTCGCGGCGAGTACACCCTCTCCAACTTCAAGAACACCAAGGCTGCAGACTCCGACTTCACCTTCAACACCAAGACCCATCCCGCAGTAGAAGTTGTGGATATGCGGTAAGTTGAAAAAATCATATACGAAACTTCGTTATTGTCTCAATAGCTTTCGATTCTCTAAATCTCCTAAAAATACTTTCAGTCCTTTGTTATGACCACCCTTTTACTTATCGAAACTGCCACTCCTGTGTGTTCTGTTGCCTTGGCGCGCGAGGATGAAATATTGATGGAACTCCATTCCGACGAGCCCAATGCCCACTCGTCGCAGCTGTCGCCCTTTATCGGGCAGCTGTTCGACCGGTGCGGCCTCGTCCCGGCACAGCTCGACGCGGTGTGTGTCTCCTCCGGTCCCGGCAGCTACACAGGTCTGCGCATTGGTGTCAGCACAGCCAAGGGCATGTGCTACGCCCTCGACCGTCCACTGCTGGCTGTGCCCACCTTGCAGGGCATGGCGGCACAGTATTACACCCAGAACCCGGAATACAAAGGGATGGTGTGCCCGATGATCGATGCACGTCGCATGGAGTGCTACACTGCCGTTTTTGCCTCGCCTGTGGAAGAGCTGAAGCCAGTCTCTGCCGATATCATCACCGAGGGCATCTTCGACCAATGGCTGAATAGGGGTGAGGTCACCTTTGTCGGCGACGGAGCCGAGAAAACGCGCCCGATACTCTCCGTACACCCCCATGCGCATTACTCCTCCGACTTTGTCCATTCGGCAACGGGTCTGCTGACGGTAGCCCTCGAGAAGATGAAAGCCGGACACTACGAGGACGTGGTCTACTTCGAGCCCTATTACCTCAAGGATTTTGTGGCCAAGAAATCGGTAGTGCGCGGATTACATTAAAACATATGCCATCTAAACTCGATAATTTCAATTTTCAACTTTCAATTTTCAATTTAAAAAAGTGCTGCGCTACACTCTGAAACGGCTTCTCTACGGCATCCTCGTCCTGCTCGGGGTGGTCACGCTGGTCTTCTTTCTCTTCAATATCCTGCCCGGCGACCCAGCCCGCATGATGCTGGGAGAGCGGGCCGATGCCGAAAGCATCGAGATAATCAACCGCGACCTGGGACGCGACAAACCCGTCGGCATGCAGTACCTCAACTATCTCAACGACCTGCTGCCTGTGTCGGTCCACAACAATGCCGATGCAGAGAACTACTTCTACCTGTCCGACGACAAATACGCACCCTACACCACACTGCTCAAGGCGGGCAGCACCTCCATAGTGCTCAAAGCCCCTTACCTGCGGCGCAGCTACCAGTCCAAACGCAAAGTCTCCGACATCATCGCAACAGCCTTCCCCCAGACCGCCCTGCTTGCCGTCGTGGCGCTCTCCTTCGCCCTGGTACTCGGCGTGCTGCTGGGCATCCTTTCAGCCTTATACAAAGACACGTGGATAGACCGCATTACCCTTGTGCTCTCCACCCTCGGCATGTCGCTGCCCTCGTTCTTTGCCGCCATCTTGATAGCGTGGCTATTCGCTTATGTCCTGTCCGACTGGACTCACCTCAACATGTTCGGCAACCTCTACACCGTTGACGACTACGGCACAGGCGAATATCTTGACTTGAAAAATCTCATCCTCCCGGCACTCACGCTGGGCATCCGACCGTTGGCCACGCTCACCCAGCTCACCAAGAACAGCATGCTCGAAGTCCTCTCGCAGGACTATATCCGCACCGCGCGGGCCAAAGGGATGTCGCGCAGCCGTATTATCTTCCACCACGCACTGCGCAACGCCCTGAACCCTGTTGTCACCTCGGCCTCGGGCTGGCTGGCTGGCCTTTTGGCGGGTGCTGTTTTTGTGGAATACGTCTTCGACTGGAAAGGCATGGGCATCGTCATCGTCGACGGGTTGGACAAGTACGACTTCCCCGTCGTCATGGGTTCCATCCTTTTTATCTGCGTACTGCTGATAGTAATCAACATCCTCACCGACATCCTCTACGGCCTGCTCGACCCCCGGGTCAGGATGCAATAGCAGTCTCCATCCTTCATACCCTGTCGAATAACCGAGGTAACGTCGTTCCTTTTTCTATCACTATCCCCTTCTTTTTCCTCATTTTTCCCTTTGTGAAACGGAAACAAAAGGGAAAACGAGCGAATAACGAGCGAATAAATGACGACGCTTGAAGGTTACATCAATGATTGATTAACCCAAATCGGCCGAACGACCGATTTGGGTTAATGCAGAGTTCAGTGAAGGCTGTTCAATTTCTGCTCAGGTATTCGTCGATTGCCTTGGCGGCCACGCGGCCGGCACCCATGGCGAGGATGACCGTGGCGGCGCCGGTGACGGCATCGCCCCCGGCAAAGACGCCCGGACGGGTGGTCTGCCCGTTGGCATCAGCCTTGAGACCGCCCCAAGGCTCAGTGTCGAGGCCGGGAGTGGTGGTCTTGATGAGCGGGTTGGGACTGGTGCCGAGGGCGACGACGACGGTATCAATCTCCATGTCGAATTCGCTTCCCTCGACTACCGTGAATTTGCGGCGGCCTTTCTCGTCCTTTTCGCCCATGGCCATGCGCACGCACCGCATGCCGCAGACGTTGCCTTTGCCGTCGTCGACAAACTCGACCGGGTTGGTGAGGAAGTTGAACTGGATACCCTCTTCCTTGGCGTGGTGCACCTCCTCGCGGCGTGCCGGCATGTCGGCTTCCTCGCGACGGTAGATGACTGTCACGTCACTGCCCAGCCGTTTGGCAGTGCGGGCAGCATCCATTGCAACATTGCCCCCGCCTATCACGGCCACTCGTCGGCCGAGGTAGATGGGCGTGTCGTAGGTCTTGTCGTAGCCGTGCATGAGGTTGGTGCGCGTGAGCAGTTCGTTGGCGGAGATGACACCTACAAGGGTTTCGCCGGGTATGCCCATGAACTTGGGCAGTCCAGCACCGCTGGCGATATAGACTGCTTTGTAGCCTTCGCGGTCGAAAAGGTCGTCGATGGTGATGCTCTTGCCCACAATGACATTGGTTTTGATTTCCACGCCGAGATGCCGCAGGTTCGCTATTTCGGGTTCCACGACTTTCTGCTTGGGCAGGCGGAACTCGGGTATGCCGTACACCAGCACGCCTCCGGCGTGGTGCAGAGCCTCGAAGATGGTGACGTGATAGCCCTTCTTGGCCAGGTCGCCGGCACAGGTCAGGCCCGAGGGACCGGAGCCTATAATGGCCACTTTCTTTCTTTCAGAATTTTCTGAATAATCAGAATATTCAGAAAAATCTGATTTCTGTTCTCTTTTCCAGTCGGCCACGAAACGCTCAAGGGCACCGATGGCGATGGGCTCGCCCTTGTGTCCGAGTATGCAGCTGCCCTCGCACTGGTTCTCCTGCGGGCACACCCGTCCGCACACGGCGGGGAGCGAGGAGTCTTCGGCAATGATTCTGGCAGCCTCGGCAAAGTCTTCGCGGGCCACGGCGGCAATGAAGTCGGGTATCTTGATGCTTACGGGGCATTGGGTCACGCACATGGGCTTCTTGCAATGCAGACAGCGCCGGGCTTCGGCCACAGCCTGTTCGGGGGTGAAGCCGAAGGAGACCTCGTCGAAGTTGCGTGCGCGCTCCAGAGGGTCTTGCTCCTGCGGTTTCTGGCGTGTGACGGCTTGCGCCACAGCCTGGCTAAGGTTGCAGCGGTGTCCGGAGGGGGCATCGTCGCCGACAGTGGCTATACGGTATCTCTGCGCGTCGGGGGTCTTGAGGCGTCGGCCAGCCTCGTCGAAATCCACCTGGTGGCCGTCGAACTCGGGACCGTCAACGCAGGTGAACTTCACCTTTCTTCCCACGGTGACGCGGCAGGCTCCGCACATGCCTGTGCCGTCCACCATCATGCAGTTCATGCTCACAATCGTCTTCAAGCCAATTTCCTTGGTCAGCAGCGACACGAACTTCATCATCGGCAGGGGACCGATGGCTACGCAGTGGGAGTAGGGGCTTGCGTAGGAGCCTTCGCTGTTGGTGCAGAGACTCTTGATTTTTTCCGTCACCAGTCCTTTTTCGCCATACGACCCGTCGTCGGTCATGATGTAGAGATTGTTGCACACCTTGCGCATCTTGTCCTCGAAGAAAAGAAGCTCCTTGTTACGGGCGCCGATGATGACGTCGGTCGGTATGCCGAGGCTGTAGGCCCATTTCACCTGCGGATAGACAGGGGCGATGCCCACGCCTCCCGCCACGAAGAGCAGGCGCATGTTTTGCCGTTCCTCTTCGGGAATGGCAAGGAGTTCGCTGCGGCAGCCGAGGGGGCCGACGATGGAGTAGAGCCTTTCGCCCTCGACCATCAGGCTGAGCCTCCGGGTGCTGTCCCCCACAACTTGATAAACGATGTCAATACTTTCCCTTTCGGGATGGATGTCGCAGATGGTGAGTGGCACGCGCTCGCCCTTGTCGTGAGGGATGACGATGACGAACTGTCCGGGCTGACCGCCCAGGGCAATCCACGGAGCGTGGATCTCCATCAGGTAAATCTCGTTGCTGTTCAGCAGCTCTTTCTTCAGGATTGTGTACATGGTGTTACTATTTTTATTCTTTATTATTCGTTTAACGGTTCAGTACGATGCGGAACACAGTGCCTTGTCCCTCAACGGAATATTTCACAAAGATGCGACCCTGGTGGTAGTCGTTGATAATGCGCTTGGCCAGCGACAGCCCCAAGCCCCAGCCTCTCTGCTTGGTTGAGAAGCCCGAGTCGAAGATTTTCTTCTGGATGGAAACCGACATGCCCTTGCCGGTATCGCACAGGTCGACAAACACATGGCGGCTGTCCGACGACACAATGACGGTGAATGTCCCCACGCCGTCCATGGCGTCGATGGCGTTCTTGCATATGTTCTCTATCACCCACTCGAACAGATAGCTGTTCAGCGGCACCTGGATGTCCTCGTCGGGGAAGTTGGTGACAAACTTCACCTTGCGCGAACTGCGGGTCTGCAGGTAGGTGATGGCGTTCCCGATGACGGAACACACGCCTTGGTATTCCAGCTCCGGCACCGACCCAATCTTCGAGAAACGGTGCGTCACGGTCTCCAGCCGTTTCAGGTCCTTGTTGATCTCGGCAGCGTAGTTGGCATCGAAAGTCTTTCCTTCGAGGTATTGGGTCCAGGCCATCAGCGAGGAGATGGGAGTGCCCAGCTGGTGAGCCGTCTCCTTGGCCATGCCCACCCATATGCGGTTCTGCTCCATGGTGCGGGCAGTGCGAATGAGGTAGTACGACACCAGCATCAGCACACCGAAGACGAAGAGATACAGCAGCGGAACCCAGCGCAGGGCCTTCAGCATCGGGGTGTTCTCGTAGAACAGATAGGCTCTGCGGTGGTCGGGCAGCCGGAATTCGATGGGGTCGTTCTCCTCCTCCATCTCGCAGAGTTTCTCGGCCAGACGGTCGGCGGTGGCGAACTCGCGCTGCGGGATATTGCCGCTGCCCAGCACCTCGCCCTGCAGACTGTCCACCACCAGCACGGGCACGAACACCGAGTTATTGGTGATCTCTGAAAGGAAAGACTCATTGAAACCGTCCAGCACATGCCGCAGGTCGGTATAGACCTTCGACTCCTTGTAGTACAGCGTCATCGGCATGCCCCAAATCCTGTAGTGGAAAGGCTCGTTGTGCGAAAACTCCTCCAGCAGCTCGCCCTCCAGTTTTGTGCCGGCCAGCTCGCTGGGCACCGTGATGACAGAGTCGCGGTTGGTGATGACAATGGCCGTTTCGCAGCTGTCCACGATATAATGCACATAGTCCAGACTGAAGTCGGCATCGGCGCCCATCTCCGTCCGGTCAAACGAGCGCAGGATATTCGTGTACATCTCCATCTTCCGGTGCTCGTCGAGGGCCACGCTGGCGAAGAACTGCTCCGAGTAGTTCACCAGCTGCGCCTTCTGGCTGATGGCATTGGCCCACAGCTTCACCTTCTCCTGCTCGGCCTTGCGAATCTGGTTGGACAGATTGTTGATTTCAAACAAGGCAAACGCTGCCAGAAGCACAGTGATGGCCAGTATTATCCATTTAACATTCTTCATCGTGACGGGCGGATTTAGTCAAACTTAATGGTCTTGGCGGGTTCCACATTCGAGATATAGGCGGCGGGCAGCAGCATGGCAGCCATGCACACCGCCAGCGTGCCGGCGCTCACGGCAAAGAAAATCCAGCCGTTCAGGTCAATCGGTACCGAGCTCATCGAATAGCTCTCGCTGTCGAGCTGCACCAGCGCAAACCGGTGCTGAATCCAGCACAGCAGCCACGCCACGGCGCAGCCAATCGCAATGCCGACCACAACCATATCGACAGCCTTTATCAGGAAAATGCGCCTTATGCTGCCGTTGGTGGCACCCAAGGCTTTCAGCACTCCGATGGTGGAAGTCTTCTCAAAGATGATAATCAGCAATGCCGACACCACACTCACCACACCCACTAGCAGCATGATGGCGATAATGAGGAAGATATTGCTGTCCAGCAGTTCGAGCCACGAGAACAGGGCGGGGTACTGCTCCACAATCATTGTCATGTTCAGGTCATAGCCCAGCAGCGGAAGCACCGCCGCAGACACCTCGTCGAGACGGGAGAAATCCTCCACCATCACCTCATATCCGGCCACCTGGTTGCTGTCCCATCCGTTCAGATTCTGCACCTGCCGCAGGTCGCCGACAACAAAATGCTCGTCGAAATCGGTCAGGTCGGTGTTGTATATGCCGCACACGGTAAAGGCACGGGCGCGGTAGTTGTCGCCCTGCCAGAAATAGGTGCGCATTTTGTCGCCCACCTTCAGCCGCAGCTTGCTTGCCACGGTCTGCGACACCAGCACCTCGTTTGAAGGCACGCTGTCGGGGAACTGCACCAACCGACCCTCCACCAGGCATTCGGCGAAAAACGACGAATCATAACCGCCGCTGCCCGGCACCCCTGCTTCGGGGCACACACCCTTCAGGATGATGCCGTGAATCTGGTCTTCGGTCTTCACCATGCCGCCCTTGCTGGCAACAAACTGCAGGTGCTTCACCCCCTTGGTGCCCAGAATGCGCTGCACCTCGGGGCGGTCGGTCAGGATGGGGGTCTCTTCGTAGGTGTTGCCCATCGCATAGTTGGTCACCACCATGTGCGCGCCGAAACCCACGGCCTTGCGGCGTATCTCGCCCTGGAAGCCGCGCAGCACACAAATCGACACCACCATCACCACCACCCCCAGCGCGATGCTGCAAGTGGCTATTTTCACCAAGGGGGCAGACATCGCACCGTTCCGGGAATAGCTGATGCCCCCGGACGCCCTGTTCCGCCCCCTCGGCAGAAAACGCTTGGCTATAAACCGTTCAAAACTAATCAAAGTTGAATTTCGAATTTCGAATTTCAATTTTCACTTTTCAATTTTCAATTTTCAAAAAGCTGTTGCAATGCCCATAAAATCTTCGGCCTTAAGCGATGCACCGCCAATCAGGCCGCCGTCCACATCGGGATTGGCAAACAGCTCCTTGGCGTTGCCGGGCTTGCAGCTGCCGCCATACAGGATGCTGGTCTCGTCGGCCACTTCCTTGCCGTATTTCTCCACAATCAGGCCACGGATAAAAGCGTGGATCTCCTGAGCCTGCTCTGGTGTGGCGGTCTTTCCGGTACCGATAGCCCAGACGGGTTCGTAGGCAATCACAACCTCGCCAAACTGCTCGGCAGTGAGGTGGAACAAACCGTCGGTAATCTGTCTCTTCACCACATCGAACTGGCGGCCGGCCTCGCGCTCCTCCAGCACCTCGCCGCAGCACACGATAGGCTTGATGCCATATTTCAGCAGCTGGTCCACTTTGCGGGCTACAATCTCGTCGGTCTCATGATAATAGGCGCGGCGCTCGCTGTGTCCCACAATGCAGTAGTCAATATCCATAGACTCCAGCATGGCGGCCGACACTTCGCCGGTGTAGGCGCCGCTCTCCTGGTCGCTCACATTCTGTGCACCGACCATGAAGTAAGAGTCGTCGCCATAGTCCGAAACCATCTCCAGATAGGGGAATGGCGGGCAGATAACCACTTGAGTGTTGGAGTCGAGAGTGGTTTTCTCCATCTCGTCCATAATACCGCTGACCAGGTCGTCAGCCTCCTGGAACGTCTTGTTCATCTTCCAGTTTCCTGCAACAATGTGTTTTCTCATGATGATATAAGTTTTTATTGTTTATTGTTTTAAGTTATTTCTTTTTTTTCACTTTTCACTTTTCAATTTACGTTGTTCCTCGTAGCGTTTGAGGAAAGGCAGAATCTCTTTGGTGGCGATGACCTTGTTCATGATAATCCTCCGTTCCTCGTTGAGGATAATCATAGTGGGCGCACCGTGGACATTGTAGGCCACCTGATAGTCGATGTTGACGTTGCTTCCACCCACATTGACAAACGGCAGCTCGTGTTCGCGCACATACCTCTTCCACTTCTCCACATCGGCCTCGTAGCCCACGGCATACACCTCGAACACCTTGTTGCCCACAGCCGAGAGCGAGTCGTAGAGGGCTTTCAGTGAGGCAGTCTGCTCCTGGCAGTGGTGGCAGTCGGGGTCCCAAAACCACAGGATGACATACCTCTGCGGAAACCTGTGCGACGAAATCCAGTCCTTGGGGTCGGGCGACTGGTTTGTGTCGGCCATGTAAAGTTCCTGTCCCATGGCTCCGATAAGCGACTGCTCAAGGAACTCCGCCGTCTGCCGCTTGTTTGTAATCTCACCCTGCGAAGCCCAGGGACATTTACCTTTCAAATAGTATTCCCTCACCAAATAGCACCATGTGGCATCCCATCCGATATTCTTGGTGGAGCGGTAATATTTCGGCATAATGAAGTCCATGAAGTAACGCATCATAAGCGAGTCGTTCTCAATCTTATGGAAAAGCATGTCGGCATACCTGCACACCGTGTCGGTCTCCGAATGGTATAGTATGCCGAAGAAGAAGACATTCATCTTGTTGAACAAGTCGGGAGTATAGACCAGGCTGTGATCCGAAAAGTCCACGTCGTCCCAATAGTGAGTGCGATAGTAGAGGGGCTTGTCCTCCACCTCATCCGGCACCTCGGGACCGCTGAACATCTTAGTCAGCTGGAAGAAACGGTAGCCCTTGTATTTCTCGAACATCTCCTTCTCATATTGTATCATCTCATTGGATAACAGCTCCATCTCCCTGTCGGCTTCATCTTTCACTTTAGCATCGTCGCTCTTCTTTCGCTGGTTGATGTCACGTGCCTGTCGCTTGGCCTGTTCCTCGCGGTTGATATAGGAATGCATAGCCTGGTTGGCCGGCGAACCGATAATGTCGTGCTCTGGGTCAACCACCTCGTTTGTTGGGGAGAGCTGGAACGCAAACCGCTGGCTACCGTCGATGGTGAACTCCAGTCGCGCCTTCTTGGCCTCTTTGCCGTAAAGGGCATACATGCCCGTGGCCCATTTGCGCCGACCCTTGAAAACGTAAGTGTCGTTCTTGTCCGCCACGGCGCTGTCCAGCGTGACAAAGCCGTCGCGAAAATGCTGGCCGATATACATCACGCTGTCAGTCTGTCCGGCATTCGGGATAACAAACTTCATCTCGTATTTCTGAGCCTGCGCCACTGGCACAAGCACTGCAAGTAACAGTAGAGAAAGAAGTGTTTTTTTCATTTATTGATAGTAGTTTAAGATGTTCGAATTTTTAATTTATAAATTTTCTTCTGCATGTCAAGAACAAACGTCGCCACCCTGCCGCCGTCGCCCGGTAAGGGGTGAGCCGGAGACACTGCACGCCCACGGTTACGGACGGCAGCAACAACAGCAACAGATACAGCTTCTTCGGCATGTTCAAACCATACAATTTCATGCTGCGGACATACTCCACAGCAAATTGCAAAGATACGAATAATATTCGGTTCAACGAAAAAAAAGTGAATTAAATTGAAAAGTGAAAAGTGAAAATTTGTTGACCTGTGGTGCGGCAGCAACTTTCAATTTTCAATTTTCAATTCCCAAGCAACTTTCAATTTTCAACTTTCAAGTAATCGATTTTTAGTTTTAATTTTAGTTTAAGACAACCTCCAATATTCCCAAATCGGTCATTAGGAATTATGTCAGATTAGTATTTGTGTCGAGCAGATTGACTCGCACGAGTTTAGAGGTAAGAACTATGAGCCAGGAACTGTGGCATACAATCCTGGTTCTTATCTCTTACCTCTTACTTTGTTTTCTGCCGCTTCGCGCGAAAGTTACATCTTATTATGTGAGGATTTACGCCAACTTTCCTCAACGTTCCGATAGTGTCGCATATTTGTCCCCAGCGTTCCTCAGTGTGCCTTCCGGACCCGGTGTTGCGTCGTTCTTTATCTTATCGTTTTTCGATATGTTTCCCTCATTTTTCCCTTTGTGAAACGGAAAACGAGTGGAAAACGATCGAATAACGATCGAACAAATGACGACCCTTGATGGTTGCATCAACGACTGAATATTAATGCTTGAATTATTGCCTGAATGCTTGAATGTGTAAATGCTTGAGTGATAAAATACTCAAACAATTAAACAATCAGACAATCAAGCAATCAATAATC
>JAEEGF011431819.1_pt1 | contig 18713 bp, 12 predicted proteins | sample 9134171 | NCBI WGS metagenome assembly JAEEGF01 (sample SAMN16246542, study PRJNA631951) | gut metagenome | biome: gut microbiome; feature: rumen; material: AP-attached | host: Bos | place: Iran: Karaj | collected 2018-10
GGACCCAGTTTCCCTCTCCGCCTCCCATACAGGAACATGCTCCTGTGCGCACGACGAACAGGCAACCTTACATGCCGCCAGGCTGCCGATGCCTCGCAATCCCCCAAGAGTCCGAAGCACACGGCCTCCTGCTTTTTTCGTATCTCTCATCTATGAAAACCTTTCCGAATCGGAAGGGATCAGTATCACAGTTTTCCGCCTTTCGGAGCGCGCTGTGCATTCATCCAGGCAAAAATCGTCTCATAGGAGACGCCGCCTTCCTGCACGATCTCGCTGCCTCCGCCGTCGTTGGTCGGGACAAATCCGAAGTCCTTGCCCTCAGCGCCCTTTATCTTCTCGCGGTCCTGTACACGCGTCACCTGATTCTTAAACACATAGACCCAGGAGAAATGCCCGGGGTATTTCGCCCGCGGATCATCCGTCCCCTTTACGGTCCTGAACATGGAAAACAGAGCTTTCTTCGCACCTGCGCGGAGAAGCTCGCGGTAGGTCGGCATCGCATACTGCGCCGGTTCCACCGTATGATCGTCGGCCGACTGGACAAACCAGATGGCCTCATTTTTCAGTAGCGCAATCTTCTCCGGGGTCACCCAGAGCTCCTGCGTCTGTGTCAGTCCAAAACCATTCTTCCGGTTTCTGACCTTATAGCTTCCGTCCTTTTTGCGCGCATAGCGGTGATAGGCGTATGCTTCGCAGATCGGATAGGCTGCCGCGAAAAATCCGGGGGCACGCAGCAGCATGTTGACGGTCATGAAGCCGCCGTTGGAGCAGCCGCCGATATAGATCCGGGTACGGTCCACGTCCGGATGCTTCTCCAGATAGTCGCAGATCGCATCCATCAGGATCTCCGTATAGCGGGATTCCCTGTCCCCGGCAAACATCCCCGCGTCTCCGCCGTCCATCCAGTAGGTCGGGGCCTGCAGGATCAGCACATAAGCGCCGTCCGCGCCGCCCTCCGTGGTAAACTGATTCTGGATCTCCCCCTGTGCGAGGGCGACCACTTCATTGCCGAGCAGCACGATATCGGGATCGTCGCCGCCTTCCCCCATGCCGTGCAGCCAGATGATAAGCGGATTTTTCTTTTTGTCCTTCAAAAGCGCTTCGGGTTCATAGGCCGCAAGGTTTAATCTGACGCGCTCCTTTTTGCCGGTCATCGGATTGCGGTAGGAGCCGGCGTAGAAGCTGCGATCAGCGAAGACATCCGTCTCCGGGCAGATGCGCTGCTTCACGTGCGCCGTCTCGAAGGACAGCTCCTGTCCGTCCACACGCAGAAGCGCTTTCAGGGCATACTGCTTCGTCCACTGATTCATGTGGGTGACCGCGTGGTCATAGGTAAAGGGATTGCCGGATACCGCCGCAGTGACCTTCAGCTCCGCCGCCACATAGCGGGAGGACTGCTTCGCATCTGTGACCGGATTGCCCTGTGCATCGGACAGATACAGCCGCAGGATCTTCCGTTCCTTCCCGTCCGTGCTCACGCAGGATCCGGTTTTCACCGGCCGCTTTGCCTCGCCGGAAAGCTCAAAAATAACGAGCGGAACACCTGGTCCCCACTCGTATCCTTCGATAAAAATCGCTGCATTTTTGATCTTTAAGGAATCCTTACGCATCCTCTATCCCCCTCTTTGCACAGCCTGCGGACCGTTCTTTTTTGTCCCCGCGCCGCTTTTTCCCCGGCTGCGCCCACTCTGATTTTATTATACTCTGCGCCGTTTCAATCCTCAATAACAAAGCAAAAAAACAGCCGGTGCCCACAGACAAAAAAATACCCTGCCGGCCGCAGCCGACAGGGTACCCTGTGATCCGTTTCCTATATCTGCACCGTCCTCCCGGACATGTGCCGCATGTGCCTGCCGGGCTTAGTCCTCCCGGACAAGTGCCGCATGTGCCTGACGGGTTTAGTCCTCCCAGACAAGCTCTGCCTCCGCCTTCACACGGATGCTCTCGCTCTTGCTTCCGGTGAGCTCCTCGGTGCGCGCATCCGGCTGTCCGCAGCCGACATAAACCGTATAATCACCGACAGCCACCCTGCGCTTGCAGTCCTCGCCGTAGAGACCGAAGGACTCGGCGGGCAGGAAGATCTCGACCTGCTTCGACTCGCCTGCCGACAGGTGCACCTTCTTCAGGCCCTTGAGCTGCGCATTCGGCGTATTTTCACGCTCCGCCTTGACATAGACCTGCACGGTCTGGCCTGCTGCCATGGATCCGGTATTGGTCAGCTTTGCGGTTACCCGGATCCCGTCCGCGGTGACCTCGGTCCGGTCCAGAGCAACCTCCGAGAGAGCGAAGGTGCTGTAGGAGAGGCCGTATCCGAAGGGATAGAGTGCCTTGCCGGTCATGTAGCGGTAGGTTCTGCCCTTCATGTTGTAATCGGTAAATGCGGGAAGCTCGTCCGCGCTCTCATAGAAGGTGATGGGGAGCTTGCCCTCGGGGCTTACCTCGCCGAAGAGGAGATTCGCAATCGCTCTTCCACCCTGTGCTCCGGGATATCCGCCGTAGAGGATCCCGTTCAGATGATCCTGTGCCCAGCCGATCGCCATGGCACTGCCGCCCAGCAGAACCAGGATCACCGGCTTGCCGCTGGCCGCAGCGACCTCGATCACATGCTGCTGCAGACCGGGAAGGTTCAGATCCGGCTTGTCACCGCTGGCATACTGGTTGCCCTGGTCGCCCTCTTCACCCTCGAGTCCGGAATCCAGACCCATGCAGAGAACCACCACATCGCTGGCATCACAGATCGCTTTGACTTCCGCGATACGGTCATCGACCTCGCCGAGGCCTTCCACCTTATCCTTGCACAGGTGACATCCTTCGGAGTAGAGCACGCGTGCGCTGTCTCCCAGATATTCCCGGATCCCCTCGAGTACGGTCACATATTCGGAGGCGGTTCCTTCGTAGTTGCCCACCAGAGCGCGGCGGTTATTGGCATTGGGGCCGATCACACCCACCGTCCGGTAAGCACCCTTCTTCAGCGGAAGGAGTCCGTCATTTTTCAAAAGCACCAGGCTCTGCTCCGCCACACGGCGGTTGAAGACCGTCGTCTCGGGCGCGTCATTCTCCAGGAAGGAGATCGCATTAAACGGGTTGTCGGAGGCATCCCCGATCGTGCCCAGCTTCAGACGGGCCATCATGAGTACGGTCACCATCTCATTGAGCCGCTCCTCGCTGACCATGCCCTGCTCCACGCAGTCTCTCAGCAGCGGGAAAAGGTCGCCGCAGTTCACGTCGCAGCCGGTATTGGCAGCGAGCGCCACGGATTCCATCGCATTGTTCGTCACGTGATGTCCCTCGTGGAAATCCTTGATCGCCCAGCAGTCGCTGACCACATGGCCCTTAAAGCCCCACTTGCCGCGGAGGATCTCCTGCAGGAGCACCTTGCTTCCGTTGCAGGCCTCGCCGTTGGTGCGGTTGTAAGCGCCCATGACCGCTTCCACCTTTGCTTCCTTCACGGCTGCCTTGAAGGCAGGCAGATAGGTCTCATAGAGGTCCGTATTGCTCACTCTCGCATCGAAGGAGTGGCGGATGTCCTCCGGACCGCTGTGCACCGCAAAATGCTTCGCGCACGCAGCCGCCTTGAGATATTTGTCGTTGTGTCCCTGGATCCCGTTGATAAAGCGCACGCCGAGACGGGAGGTCAGGAACGGATCCTCGCCGTAGGTCTCGTGGCCGCGGCCCCATCTGGGATCACGGAAAATATTGATGTTGGGAGACCAGAAGGTCAGTCCCTTATAGATACCGGTATCGCCGTACTTCTGTTGCATGTTGTACTTGGCACGACCCTCGGTGGAGATATGATCCGCCACCTCCTCGATCAGATCCTCGTCAAAAGATCCGGCCACGGTCACTGCCTGGGGAAAAACGGTCGCAACGCCCGCGCGCGCGACACCGTGCAGTGCCTCATTCCACCAGTTGTAGGCCTTGATGCCCAGACGGTCCACCGCCTTCGCCCAGTTCAGGGTCTGTCCGACCTTCTCCTCCAGTGTCATCTGTGCGACGAGTTCTTCTGCCTGCTTACGGATTTCTGTGATTCTCTCGTCATTCATTGCAAGGTCCATCATGTCCTCTCTTTCTCCTACCCTCTGTCATAGGATCCCGGATGAGCGTCCGACCAGCGTCTTACGGCACAATCCTGATTGTCTTGATCTTACGTTACTATCATAAAGGGCTTTCCGCCCTGTTTCCTCTTATATAATCTTTAGCGCATATCAAAAAACACCTTTTTCGGTTCTGCACGGTTAAATTTAGCCTACATTTCTCAAATATTCTCGCAATTTATGAGCAATTTGAGCAAGATTTGAGCGTCCGCACGGGATCCAAAGGATGTTTTTTACATATAACCCCTTGATTTTTCAGCATTTTTGATATTTAATGGTACTGGAAGCAGAGAATGAACATTTTTGATAAACCGCAATATTTATAGCAATATTTGATAAGTAGAGCAATATTTGCATACCCTGCACCCTGAAAGGATTTGCACCTATGATCGCACAACTGCACGGCAGACGAGAGGACGTCGAATACGGCGAGGGAACGAATTTCAGGCTCTATCACAATGACCTGAATGAGAGCTATCCGCCCCACTGGCACACCTCCTACGAGATCGTGATGCCCCTCGAGGAAACCTATACCGTCATCATCGACAGTCACAATATCAAGCTGGCGCCCGAGGATATCCTGATCATCCCCTCCGGTGTCATGCACGAGCTGATCGCTCCTCCGAAGGGCAGCCGCCTGATCTATCTGGCGGATTACGCGCTGACACGGGAGGTGAACGGCTTTGACTCCGTCAGCAACCAGTTTTTCCCCTACGCCCTGTTCCGCCGCGGAGAAGGGATCGAGCAGGAAGCCGAGATGCGCAAGGCGCTGCTCCAGATCGAGCTCGAATACATGCAGGCAGAGCCGCTCTACGAAGCCAGCATCCATGCACTTTTGCTGCAGTTCTTCATCCTGGCCTGCCGCGCGCGGCTCCACCAGTCGGACACCTTCGTCGGTATCCGCCCGCAGAAGCAGCAGGCGTACATCGACACCTTCTTCAATATCTGCTCCTATATCAACGATCATTGCACCGAGGAGCTGCGTCTCGACCAGCTCGCGGAGATGTCCGGCTTCTCCAAGTCCCACTTTATCCGTCTGTTCAAGGACTACACCGGCGTGTCCTACTATGAGTACCTGACCAGACGCCGCATGCTGAATGTGGAGCTTTTGCTGAACAACCCGGAGTATTCCATCTCCGACGTGGCCATGCGCAGCGGATATGACAGTATCGCTACTTTCAACCGTGTCTTCAAGACCAGCCACGGCGTCACCCCGACCGAGTACCGGAAGCGCCTGCGGCTGGGCCACTGACGTCCCATCCGATCCAATAAAAAATCTCCGGCGAGGATGCTCCCGCCGGAGTTTTTTCTGTTTCTTTCTGCCTGTTTTCCCGTTTCCTTCTGCCGAACGCCCCTTACCGTTCGCCCGCTTTGCGGAACTGCACGGAGACAAAATCAAACGCGCTGCCGGGCAGAAAGACGAACTGGATCTTCTTTTTCCCGGTGATGCGCCCGATGGAAAAGTCCGCGCAGGATACGGCATCCGCGTGCGGGAATTCCAGGATCTCCCGGGTTATGTTCTCTCCTTCGCCGATCAGCAGGTGGATCGTATTGCCCTCCTTCGGGGTAAAGCCCTCCAGGGTCAGGCTGTCTGCGCCTTCCTCACCGAAATCAAGCACACCGAAATCGACCGATACATTGTTGCCGATGCCGGTGATGGCCTTTTCTTCCTTCGTGAACTGATCGCCGTAGACGCGGTCGCAGGAAGCGGCATCCAGCTTTTCGTAGGCTTTTTCAAGCCGCCGGAAGGAAAATCCGCCGATGTGGATCTTCTCCTGCGTCACGAAGCAGATCATGGTGACGCCCGTAAGCCGCTTGCTCAGCTTGTAGGTCTCCGCCTGGTAGGTATTCCAGATGCTGGGCTTGTGATAGAAGGTATCCGCCAGAAGCGTACTTCCCTCCTGTTCCGGGATGCCCTCCCAGATCTGCAGGGACACCTTTTCTCCGCCGAGCTCGAAGATGGGGATCGTGATCTCATCGGAACCGAATGCTCCGAAATTCACATGTTCAAAGCCAACCACGCTGCGGCACTCCCGCGCCGTGGACACGCCATGCTCATTGCCGTTGCCGAGCTCTCCCTCATGATAGGTCCAGATCCCGCCGGCGATAAAACCGTACGGATCCAGCAGGGCCTGTCCCAGCCCCTCCGCGGTGAAGACCAGCTCGGAGATCACCTTCACCACCCGCTGTCCGTTGCGCGTCATGCAGCGCACCTTGAAGGATCCGTCGCCGAAAGCCTCGATGACGGCTCGATTTCCTTCTCTGCGCACCACCTTCGCGATGGGAGAATCGATGCCGGTATCCGTGACCGTCCGCCAGATCAGATCCTCCGAACCGTAATCCGCATTTTCCGGAAGGATCTTCGCCTCCACCGTAATCTGTCTGCGCTCCGCGTCAAAATGCGGCCTGGGATCCGGATCCGCGATGCCGAGCTCGATCTTGCGCACCCAGACGGAGTCCTCCGGCACGAGATCATTCTTGACCTCTGTCGCATAGGATCTGCCCTCGCGGGGCGGCTCGTTGAGCACCTGAAGGAAAAGCTCCGCTTTTTCCAGTCCCTTGCTCTCCGCCTGGATCGTCATCGCGCCCGGGCGGCTTTCCGCACGGCAGATGAGCAGGAGCTTCCCGGAAAAGAGGCGCTTCTGCCTGCCCTTGTACTGTGCATCATCCGTGGAATCCCCGTTGTCGAGTCCCACGAGACGTCCCGCACCCTGTACCTTCACGCGAATCAGGTTGTTCGCATTCTCCACGGGATAGCCGTCTTTGTCCACCACGGTGACCTCCACAAAGACCAGGTCCTCGCCGTTGCCCATCACGCCGAGGCATCCGCATTGGCGCTCGAGCCGGATGGCTGCAGCCTCTCCGAAGGAATGCCGCACATCGGAGGCGACCTCTTTTCCCTGCGCATCGTAGCCCACGGCCCGAATCTCCCCGGGCTCGTAGATCACGGAATAATTGGCCTGAAGATCCTCCCCGTGCGTGTGGTCAATGACCTTCCGGCCCTGCGAGACTCCGTTGACAAAGAGCTCCACGTCGGAGAGATTACTGGAGATCCGCACATCCACGCGCTGTCCGGGATTGAAATCCCAGTAAGGGTACACATGGACGAAGGGATTCTTCTCCGCCGGCACCCACATAGACTTGTAGGTATAGAAGGTATCCTTCGGGAATCCGGCGGTATCGATCTGGCCGAAGTAGGAATTTCGGGTGGAATAGGGGGTGGGCTCTCCGATATAGTCGAAGCCGGACCAGAGGAACTGTCCCGCGGAATAGGGCGTATCCCGCTCCACCTTCAGAATGTACTCGGCACTCGGCGCGCCCCAGCTGGTCGTACAGTTGCCCAGCGCGGAGCACTGCTCATCGTCGTCCGCCAGACAGGTCATATCCAGCGGGAAATGATAGATTCCCCGGCTCTGCACGGTGGAGGAGGTCTCGCTTCCGTAGATCATCCAGTCGGGATGCTCCGCATGGTGCTTCTCATAGTATTTTTCGCCGTAGTTGTAGCCCGCGAGCTTGAGGACATCGGCGCATTTCTGCGCGCCCTCCCAGGGCATGTAATTGGAGCCGATGGTCACCTCCGCATTGTGGTACGGATCGTGGCAGTGGACTTCTTCCATCAGCATGCGGGTGATGGCAGGGGCATGCGGATCCGCGTGCGTGTCATAGATCTCGTTGCCGATGCTCCAGCCCACCACGCAGGCATGATTGCGGTCTCTGCGCACCCAGCTGGCCACATCCCGCGCCTGCCACTTCGGGAAAAAGCGTGCATAGTCATAGGCCGTCTTCGGGCTGCGCCACATATCGAAGGACTCCACCAGAACCAGAATGCCTTCCTTATCCGCGATCTCCAGCAGATCCGGGGCCGGCATGTTATGGGAAGTACGGATGGCGTTGACTCCCATCTCCTTCAGGATCAGGACCTGGCGCTTCATCGCATCGTGGCAGTACGCACTGCCGAGCGCCCCCAGGTCATGGTGCTGACAGACACCGTTCAGCTTCAAATGATGCCCGTTCAGGAAAAATCCGCGGTCGGTCGTAAAGACAAAGCTGCGGAAACCGAAATCGGCCGTAAAACGGTCCAGCATCCGCTCGCCCTTCTTAAGGGAAAGTCCGATCATGTAAAGTCTCGGATGCTCCGTGGACCAAAGCTCGGGATGCTCGATCGGAATACAGACTTCGGCAAGGATCGGCTTTTCTCCCTGCGGTCTCCAGGGAAGGGCTTCCTCGGCGCCCTCCACCACGGCATCCAGCAGCGGACGCACGCACTCGGACAGCGGAAAGCTGACATTGATGTCAAGCTCGGGCACCTGTAAATAGAGAGAATACGCCTTCCCGGCATCGGAATCGGGATCCACCCCGAGAATCTCCGCACTCACGCGCAGCTCCCAGAGGCCGTCCAGCGGCGTCTCCGGAGTCATCTGCTTTCCGTGCATGCCGCGGGGCTTGGGCGAGACATAGAGACTGTCCGTCACAAAATGAGCCTCCTCCTGGTCGATCAGCCAGACATTGCGGTAGATGCCTGCACCGGAATACCAGCGGGTGTTGGGGGACTGATGGTTCACGCGGACGAGGATCTCATTCTGACCGGGTTCGAGAGCATCCGTGATATCAAAAAAGAAGCTGGAATAGCCGTATTTCCAGGTTCCGACTTCCCTGCGGTTCACATAGACCGTGGTGTCCATGTAGACGCCTTCAAAGTAGATCTGGTAGCGCTTGCCGTACTCCTTGCCCAGAGGGAAGACCTTGCGGTACCACCCGGTGGCGTCCTCGTAGAGGGCGTCGGTATTGTAGATGAGCCAGTCGTGCGGGATGCGGACCTCGGCAAAGGACGCGGTATCCAGGGAAGCCAGGTCGGTGCCGAGCGGTGTTTTTAGGAAGGTCCAGTCATCGTTAAATAAATGCTTCATGTTATCCCTCGTGTAATAAGTGTAGTTATTACTGTCTACGCCTGTGCCGGCATATTTTGCTCTCCGGGATGCGCTGTCGCCGGTGTCCTCACGCAGCGGTACTAGGCTCGCACAGTACGCGAGCCAAGGACCGGCGTTCCGGACGTCCCATCGAGCAAAACATGCCGTCCCAGGCTTACATTCCTGCAATGTCAGAAAAGGAAAATCCACAAATCTTATTTTCAAAATACAAGAGCCATGGTTCGGAGTAATCTGAACCATGGCTCTTTGGCAATCCTGCTTTGTAATTACACTCAGAATTTTACTGCAATAAGCGTGCCGGGAGCGGTCCGATATAACCTCTCGCCCACGGCAATGCGCTGCTGCGAATCAGGATACGTTCGATCACGATGCCGGGATCCCCCGCATAGATGCGGACGGTGCCTCGGCCCGCCTGTCCCCGGAAGGTGAGGTTCGTAACGTGGATCTGATTCATGACGCCCTCCGACCAGGGAAGGTTGGAGGTTTTCCCGCTCCGGAAATCCGCGGGCACCGTATCGGCGATCAAAAGGTCTCCGTCCTTCCATTTTACTCCCAAACGGAGACGATTTCCAGCATCAGTTGGATTGGACGGAGCCGTGAGGATCGTGAGGGTATACTCGCCATCCTGCGGCAGCGTAAAGGCATAGGTCGCGCAGGGCGCATTCTCTCCGGGGGTAAAGGAGGTGCAGACCGGGAAGGCCTTGAGCGCGGCATTGTATTTTCCGAGATCTTTCAGAACCTGCCAGCAGCCATCAGCGGTCGCTTCGAGCGCTTCCGTCTCATCCGCTTCGATGGCAAGCCCGATATCATCGCCGGGATCGACGGGCAAAAAGGCGGGGACAGCGCTCCGGAAGGAGCCGGGGTGAACCTCCCGCTGCCATTTTTCGGGCAATACCGGGACAAAATGCGCATCCGCGCGCTCCTCTTCCGTATAAGCGCAGGCGAGTACCTCCACCCGCACCATACGTCCCTGGGTGCGCAGGACAACCTCCGTGCGAAGATACCGGTCCTCAGATCCGCTCTCCTCCCAGGCTCTGCGAAGCGCCTGCGGATCGAGCAGGAGCGTGATCTCGCCCAGGCATTCGGGTGCGGTTTCATTTTCCTGTCCCTTCGCCGGGATCAGCAGTCCTTCCTCCGGGAAGATCTTCAGCCAGGTGCAGTCCGACTCCGCCATCCAGGCGACTTCCTCCGCGCCGGCATTTTCCAGAAGAACCTTCGCCTGCAAGGCGGCAGGCTTTAAAAATTCGGTGACATAGAGCGGTCTCCGCGTCCAGTCGCCGCCCATGGTGGACGCTTCCTGCCCGGGAAGGGTCACGATCAGGCGCTTTTTGCGCGCGGCCCAGACCATATGACGCAGGGGATAGCGATTTTCCTCCTCGTTCCAGTGCCAGAAGCCCACATGCTCCGAGAGCATGATACCGTCCCATTTGCCGCCGCCCAGCGCCATGTAGGCATCCCTCAGCCGGATCTCGCGCTCGTAGCACTCCTCCATCTGCGCCGCCAGCGCATTGGCCAGGGTCCGGCCCTGCTCCGCATAGAGGCGGTTCTGGCCGGCGAGCAGGATCATCCGGTGCTGATTTTCCGTGGCCTGCACGGGGAAGGTGACCAGCTGGAAGTAGGCATCCGCCAGTTTTTTCTGTTCTTCGCTGCCGCTCTCGAGGAGCTTTTGGATCTCCCCGGAGCGCTCCGACAGCTCCGTGATATAGCGCAGCACAGCGTCCGTCTCGCCGTAATGCACCGGGTGATAGACCTCGGGATACTGCGCCTCGGGCTTGCGGATATGGTTCAGCCAGGTGTATCCGTCCAGCGCCCGCTCGGTATCCGCCAGCTGCTCCGCGGAGAGCACGTCCCCGAACTGCTGCCGGGTCCACTGCTTCAGGTAGAGATCCGTCGTATTCGGCGCCTTCGTGCCCCATTTGTCAAAGTCGTAAGCCAGATCCAGGAAGTAAGACAGGGGAAGCTCCTGGGGCTTTAAGTCGCCGACATTGACGATCCAGATCTCGCGGATCCCGGACTCGTACGCCTGTCCCATCTGCTCCCAGACCTTGGGCAGGTGCGTGCTGCCGATCCACTCATAGGAAACGGGATCCCCGTGGTAGTCAAAATGATAATACATGCCCCAGCCACCCTTGCGATCCTTCATCGCCGGCTCCGGCAGGAAGCGCATATTGCCCTGGTTGTCCTCGCAGAGCATGCAGGTGATGCCATCCAGCTCCGGCCAGGATTTCAGCCCCTCCGCGGTGTCATCCCCCTGGAAATAATCCTCGACCTCCTTGTAGATGGCGAGCATGCGGGGAACGGAATTCAGATCCTCGCTGATCGTCTCGCGGATCAGCTGATTCTGTGTCGTGATGACTTCCTTCAGATAATCGATATTTTCCTTCAGGGTGGCCGTGCGTCCGAGCACCTCGCTGTCACGCTCGCCGCGCATGCCCATCGTGATGATATTCTCAAACCGGCCGTTTCGCTTTAAGCCGTCCCGCCAGTAATTGGTCAGGCCCTCTTTGTTGCGGTCAAAATTCCACGCAGTCCCGTAAGGCGTATCCTCGCCCTTCACCAGGTCCCATTCCTCGCTGTGGCGCAGGCAAGGCTCATGGTGGGAATTGCTCATCACGACACCGTATTCGTCCGCCAGTTCCGCATTGGCCAGGCCCGGTCCGTCACAGGAAAAATTGGACGTCCACATCGCGGGCCAGAGATAATTCCCCTTCAGGCGAAGAAGCAACTCAAAGACATGGTCGTACATCTCGGCCGTAAACCCGCCAAAATGCCGGAAGGTCCAGTTGCCGAAGGACGGCCACTCATCGTTGATGAAAAATCCGCGGTAGCGAACGCTGGGCTCCCGGGATACAAGCTCGTCCCGCTCCGTCAGGACCACCTTGTCCTTCCGCGCGGGCAGCACATCCGCAAAATACACCCAGGGAGATACGCCCAAGAGCTCCGACAGATGGAACAGACCGTAGATCGTGCCGCGCTTATCACTTCCCGCGATGACCAGGGTCGGCATGGTCTCTCCGGGGAGCGTGCGCAGGAAAAATCCGTACCGCTCATATCCGCCCCGCAGCTGCTCGATCTCGGGGATGATATCCGCCAGATGATCCAGGATATCGCTCCGTCCGATCGTTCCGGCAAATACCCTGGTGGCATCCGTGCTGCGCAGGGATACGGGATCGCTCTTCTCCGGGAGCATGCGCAGCTCCGGCACATTTCCGAAGACCAGCTCCAGATCGCCGGCCACCTTGCCCGCCACACGTTTCACCCCGGGCCATGCCGTCTCCTCATAGGTTAATCGAACCTTCCTGTCCTTACTGAAAATCAGCTCCATAGCGTCTCCTTTTCGGTGTGTTTGTCCGCTTTTGTCAGAAAAAAGATCTTTTCCTACATTCTAGCACAGCCCGGCCCGCGGTTCTTCTTATTTTTTGCTAAGGGCTGACCAATTCATCCGCACCGGTTTACGCAGGAAAAGCACAGGAAAAACCCTCCCGATCGGCGGCCCGGTCCGGAGGGTTCTCTTCATCATATACTGGTGCGATTCGCTTAAAGCAGGGCGATCCCTTTGTCTGCTTTTGCAGATGCTGTACGCTTAAAGCAGTTCGATCAGTTTGTCTACATTTTCGTCCGCCGTCGCCCAGGAGGTCGCGATGCGGATCACAGTTTCGTTCTCGCCTGCCTTCTCCCAGAAGCTGTATTCCACCTGCGCTCCGAAGCGCTTGAGCTTCGCATGATCCATGACGACAAAAATCTGGTTCGTCGGATTTTCCAGTGCAAAGCGGTATCCCTTTTCCTTCAGCGCCGCGCGGATCCGCTCCGCCGCCGCCAGCGCCTGCTCCCCAATGCGATCATAGAGTCTGCCGCCTTCCCGCTGCGCAAAAAGCGTCTCAAACTGCAGTCCGGCGATGCGCCCCTTGGCGAGCAGTGCGCCATGCTGCTTTACGATGGTGAAAAAATGCGGGATGAGATTCGGATCCGGGATCACCACGGCCTCCCCGAAGAGACAGCCGCACTTGGTCCCGCCGATGTAGAAGGCATCGGTCAGGCGCGCCAGATCCGGAAGCGTCACATCATTTTCCCTGCAGGCAAGGGCGTAGGCCAGCCGCGCGCCGTCGAGGTAGAGGCGGATCCCAAAACGGTCACAGATGCCGCGGATCGCCTCCAGCTCCGCCAGGGAGTAGAGGGTTCCGTACTCCGTCGGCTGGGAAATGTAGACCATGCCGGGATGGACCATGTGATCCAGATTGCCGTCCGCAAAGGCGTCCGTCAGGTACTGCTCGAGGTCCTCGGCGCGGATCTTGCCGCAGACGCCCGGGATCGTCAGCACCTTATGCCCCGTGTACTCGATCGCGCCGGCTTCATGTCCGCCGACATGCCCGGTGGTCGCGGATACCACGCCCTCGTAGCTGCGCAGCATCGCTGAGATCATCACCGCATTCACCTGCGTCCCGCCGACGAGGAACTGCACCTGCGCATTCGGCGCCTCGCAGGCCTCCCGCACCAGCTCCCGCGCATGCTCGCTGTATTCGTCCGTGCCATATCCGGAGGTGCTCTCCAGATTCGTCTCGGTGAGGCGCTTTAAGATCTCAGGATGCGTCCCCTCCTGATAGTCCGATGCAAAATATAATTTTTCCATACTTCCCTCCGTGTAGAGAAATCCGTGTCTGTGCCACATGGGGCTTCTCTTTTTTCAAAGAAAGCGGACTATGATCAGCCCGCTTTTCTTGTACTATGCCGCTATGTTTCCCCGCTCATTACAGTAGTTCATTACAGAAGCGCGCTGAGCAGGATCTCGATGCCGACCGCGATCAGGATGATACCACCAAGGATATCCGCGCCGCCGTTCATCAGCTTGCCGGCCTTGCGTCCGATGCCCAGACCGCACAGGCACATCAGAAGCGTTACGACCGCGATGATGATGACGCTGATGACCGCCGAAGAGATGCCATATCCCGCGATGACAAAGCCAACCGACAGAGCATCCAGAGACGTTGCCAGGCCCTGCAGCAGCAGCCGCTTCCAGCTCACACGCCCGTCAACCTCCAGGATCTCCTTCTCATCCTCTCTGCCCTCGTCATTGCTGTCCTTCTTGTTCCGGATGCCTTGGACGATCATCTCGGCCGCAATGGCCATCAGCACCACGCAGGCGACCCAGGGCACCACCTTCTGCACATTGTCAAAAAATTGATTCAGAAGTCTTACACATACCCAGCCGATGAGAGGCATGCCTCCCTGAAAGACGGCGAAGCATCCGGCGATCCGGAAGCGCTCGCTCTGCTTCATCTTCGGATCGTGCAGTCCGTTGGCCACCGATACGGAGAATGCGTCCATGGCGAGACCGACGCCCAAAAGCAGACTGTTCAGAATCAGCACAATTATTTTCATAAAATACTCCTCCTGCTATCTTTTCATGGAATCCGCCCCCTGACAGGCGTCGTTCTTGGCAGCTGTCGCCTTTGGCATCTGTCGTCCTTGACCACTGTCGACCTTGACTGCTGTCGTCCTTGACCACTGTCGACCTTGACTGCTGTTCAGGGAGGATACGTTTCCTTACTTTTCCTTACTCTTCTTTAGATTCGCGCGATCCTGCGCATAAAAAAAGATATAGCGCTTTGCTATATCCGGATGTCAACATCGAGAATCCATGTATAGCAAAGCCATACATGAGTCTCGCAAATTAAAGCACACCAGACCCGCATCGGATCAGTATGTTGGCGTGCTGCGCCTCGCGGCGCCTGCTACTCCCTCAAGTAACGCTAACAGTATACTGATTCTGCGCCGTGTTAGTCAATTCGTGCACGTGTTAGATATACCTAACTATCATTTCTTTCCTAACCCGCGAGGATTTTTCAGCGCTGATGGTGTCCTTCCGTACAAATCTTCTCCCCTGACCCGCGAGGACCGCCTGATCTTCCTCGCTGATGGTGCTCAACACTCAAAAATGCTTCCCCTGGCCCAAGCTGTTTTGGCAGGATGGAGCTCAAGATTCAAAAAGGCTCCTCCTGGCCCAAACTATTTTGGCAAGGGGGGTGCTCAACACTCAAAAATGCTCCCCCTGACCCAAGCTGTTTTGGCAGGATGGTGCTCAACACTCAAAAATGCTCCTCTGGCCCAAGCTGTTTTAGCAAGATGGTGCTCAACACTCAAAAATTCTTCCCCTGGCCCAAGCTGATTTTTCAAAGTGGTGCTCAACACACAAAAATACTCCCCCTGGCCCAAAGGGTTTGGGCAGGGGGGCTCATGATTCAAAAAAAAACCCGGAATCCCATCACGACCGCACTCAGTACAAAATCCCATCATAATACTCGAGCAATCGCCCGACGACCTCTCCGTAGCTGGCAATTCCGCTTTCGACTCCGTTCACGGTGAGATTTGTCTGCAGGAAGGTATTCGTGGCCTGATGCACGGTCTCGGTGGGGAAGGGAGACTTTGCTTCGACCTCCTCCCAGGTCTCGGGGGTCAGGAAGATGCGGTCCTCCTGAACCTGCTCGCAGATCTGTGGGTGGGAAAGGTATGCGTCCGTATCCGCGCCGCCGATGCTTGCCTTGAAATCGCGCTCCACGTAATTTAATACGCTCAGATAGGCGCTGTATCGGGATAGCGGGCTCTCTGACGATTCACAGGCCAGATACCCGATGAAATTGGCCTGGTCCTCGTAGATATTCCCCTTCAGGTGGGACAGCTCGTGACAGAGCGTGACCGGGAGATTCGTCAGATACATGTCCGGATTGACATTGGCTTCCATCGAAAACGGAAAATAATACCCGAGGATGTACTGCTGCGAATAGAACCATGATGGCCAGAGAAGCTTCGGCAGCGGATAATACCCGCCCAGCTCCGGATAGGTCTCACCCAGCCGCTTCATGTCCATAACTGCCTGCCGCGCGCTCTCCCGGTAGACCTCCTCCGTTTCAGGAAGTCTTCCCTGCGCATCCCGCGCAAAATCATCCGACAGATCATTGGCCTGCTCTACGATATAATCGCGCAGGATCCCGAGTTCCTCGACCGTGTACTGCCTCTGCGGCGGAAAATAGCGGCTGCTGAAAGGGGGCGTATGATACAGGATAAAGCAGTTCAACACCATGATCAGCGACACGCATCCTGCGATCCACAGACAGACGGTCGCATATTTAAAATAGGCGTAAACTGCACCGCGAAGCATTCCCTCTTCGGCCTGCTCTCCCACTTCGGAAGACTTCTTTTTGCCCGCAAGGACCCGGACCACCCCGCAAAGGAGCAGTCCGATGCCCCACAGCACCAGCACTGCCACGAGGAACACACCCAGATACAGCAGAAAGCACCCAAAGGAAAACGGCAGGAGCCCCGTCAGGCGCCCATAGCTTTCCACCCAGATCGGAAAGATATACGCCCGGTAGAAGTCGCTAAACGGCCTGCTTGCAATGCTGCATACCAAAAGCACCGCCGCAAGGACAAGCATTGCAAGCGGTGCCATATTTTTCCGGAAAAATGTTCCGTGTTTTGTTTTGGATTCTCTGTTTTTACGCATCCTCATCGAATCCTTTGCTAATCTGAAAAAATGTATTATCTTGCCATCATCTGCGTGGTGACATGCTTCATCTTGCTGTTGGCAAAGAGGCCGAGCGCAGCGGGAACCGCGCCGAGCAGCGTGAAGAGATAGAGCAGGCCCATATTGCCGAAGTACGTGCTCTTGTCGATGACCTCTTCCTTCACGAGATCCGGGATCGCGCGGAAGGCAGAGAACACGTCCACCTCAAAATACTGTGCCACACTGATCGCCCAGTCGACGTTGTGTCCGACATAGGTCATGAGCAGCATGAGGATACCGCCGATGATCATACCCTTGACGCTCATCTTGCCGGCCAGCAGCTGGTAGCCCTTCATCGTGCAGACACCCATCACCAGACCGGAAATGATGGACACATAGCCGAGCTGTCCGATGATCACGATGACGATGACGCCGATGAGGCTTCCGAGCAGAGCGCCCACGATTCCCATCAGCAGATTCTCATGCTTGTCCTCTTCCTTCTGTGCAGCCATGGACTCGCGCACACTCACGGAGCCATAGCAATCCGGGCAAAGCTGCGTCGGAACACCGCCGATGACATACGCATCGGTATCCTTCGGCTGCCCGCAGTTCATGCAGACATTCTCATATCCGTTCCGGGACAGTTCACTGACGACTGCGCTTAGCGCCTCCTTCAGATAGCCCTGGTTCTTCTTGATCGAAGTGGAATCCTTCGGCAGGAAGCACACCTGGAAGCGGCGCACGGTGCAGCTGCGGAGCATGGGCTGCGACTTGCAGATCGCCTTCATGGCATCCTTGTCCGGCATCTGTCCCGATCTGGCGACATTCACCAGGATCCGCACCTGATAGCTCTGGCCGGTAGGCTGCACGATCACCTGATATCCGTTCAGGTTGCCGAACATGCAACCTGCCTCGGAATCGATGCTCATCCCGTTCTCCTGACAGATGGCCGTAAACATCTTTTTCATATTGCTGTTGATCATTTCTCTCCCTCTCTGTGCTGGTTCGTTTGTTTCCTGCTTATTATACACAGGTTAATCGTTTAAGTCCACCAATTTTCCGCAGTTTACATGAAAAAACAGGGCAGAAAGACAAATCCTTCTGCCCTGCTTAAAAATCTGTAGGATCCCTTCGACTTACTTCTCAGCGATGGCCTTCTTGATGGCCTCGGTCAGCTGGGGAACGATCTTGTTCAGATCGCCGACGATACCGTAATCTGCCACATCAAAGATGGGAGCATCCTCGTCCTTGTTGATGGCGATGATGATATCGGACTCTTCCATGCCGGCCACATGCTGGATCGCACCGGAGATACCGATTGCGAAGTATACATGAGGACGAACGGTCTTACCGGTCTGGCCGACCTGCAGATCCTTCGGCTTCCAGCCTGCATCTACAACTGCACGGGAACAGCTTACTGTACCGCCGAGAACAGCTGCAAGATCATCCAGAAGTTTAAAGTTCTCTGCAGAGCCGACTCCACGGCCACCGGATACCAGAATTTTTGCATCCATGATATCTACTGCATCAGAAACAGCCTTAACTACTTCTTTGATATTTACATATTTATTATTGGGTTTGAATCCCGGATTGTATTCAACAACCTCAGCCTTAGCACCCTTTACAGGATCGATTTTCTGCATAACGCCGGGACGTACGGTAGCCATCTGAGGACGGTTATCGGGACATGCGATGGTAGCGATAGTATTTCCACCGAATGCAGGACGAGTCATAAGAAGCTGATTGTGCTTCTGCTCTTTTCCAGGAATTGCAACCAGAGGGAAATCACCAATCTCAAGCTGTGTACAGTCTGCTGTCAAACCGGTAGCAACTCTAGCAGAAACGGTAGGACCAAGGTCACGACCGATTGCTGTTGCACCAACCAGCATAATTTCAGGCTTGTACTCATTGATTACAGAAGCAAGAGCATGAGCATAAGGCTCAGTTCTGTACTCCTTCAGTTCAGGATCATCTACTACGATTACACGGTCTGCACCGTACTCTGCAAGCTGATCTACAAGGTTCTTTACATCAGAACCAATCAGTACTGCTGTTACCTGTGTGTTCAGGGGAGCGGCAAGTCTCTTTGCTTCACCAAGCAATTCAAAAGCAATACCACTCAACTCATTGTCTACCTGCTGTGCAAAGACAAATACGCCTTTATATTCTTCTAAATTCATCATTAAACTCCTT
>JAEEGF011281787.1_pt1 | contig 18710 bp, 15 predicted proteins | sample 9134171 | NCBI WGS metagenome assembly JAEEGF01 (sample SAMN16246542, study PRJNA631951) | gut metagenome | biome: gut microbiome; feature: rumen; material: AP-attached | host: Bos | place: Iran: Karaj | collected 2018-10
CTCTTGGTTTCTCAGCCATTTCTTGTTTTTGTTCAATATCTTCTAATCTTATTTAATTTTGATTAATCTTAATATCATATAAGACATTACGAACATTATTCATTTCAAGAACACTAAATCCATTAAATGAAATAGTTCTACCACTATTAAATAATACATAATAGTAACAAGTATTAGTTACATTATCATAACTATATTTTTCATCAATAATCATTAAGTTTTCTTTATAAGTTTTTAGAATATCTATTAAATATAAATTATAGTCTTTATAAGGAATTACAAACGTTGTTTTATCTTCATTAGCTTTTTTCATATTAAAACTAAATTCTACATCATCATCTAATTTCTTGATATTTAAACTGGTTTTCTTATTATAATCTTCTTTTTTTAAATATAAATTAATTATACTATAAAGATAACCTGTATTCATAATTCCTCCTTTCTATATTTTATATTATTTCGTCATCCTCGTCTTCATCATTATTACTATTATTATTTAATTTTACTAATACCTCACGAGGTTTACTACCATTCATTGGTCCAATAATACCACGTTCTTCTAGTAAATCAATAACACGTGCTGCACGATTATAACCTAGTTTAAATCTACGTTGCAACAGTGACGCTGATGCTTTACCACTTTTAACGACAAATTCAACAATATCATTATAAAGTGGATCATCATATTCATCTTCTACTTCAGTATTTGCATCAACTCCTGTAGTAGTTTTTTCTTGGATATCTAAGTTAGAAAATCTTTGATCATATTGTGCTTTTTGTTGTTCACAAACATAATTAACTATTCTATTTATTTCACTTTCAGTAATCCATGCTCCTTGAATACGGGTTGGTGCATTCTCACCTTGTGGTAAGAATAACATATCTCCTCGACCAAGTAATTTTTCTGCTCCCATCATATCAAGGATAGTACGAGAGTCAATTCCAGATGATACTGCAAATGATACACGAGTTGGAATATTAGCTTTAATTAAACCAGTAATAACATCTGTTGATGGACGTTGTGTTGCAATAATCAAATGTATACCAGCTGCTCTTGCCATTTGTGTTATTCTCATAATTGCATCTTCCACTTCTTTACTAGCAACCATCATTAGATCAGCTAACTCATCAACAATAACCACAATAAATGGTAATTTCTGAAGTTTATCACTTTCACTTCTTCTTTTATTTTCTTTATCTACATATTCATTATAACTATCTATATTTTTAACATGTTTTTCTTCAAATAAACTATAACGATGATCCATCTCTGATACTACTTTTTGTAAAGCTGTTGCTGCTTTTCTAGGATCAGTTACAACTGGACACAATAAATGAGGTACACCATTATACATTGATAATTCAACTTTCTTAGGATCAACTAATAATAATCTAACTTCATCAGGTTTAGTACGCATTAAAATACTAGCTAGTATACAGTTAATACAAACTGATTTACCTGAACCAGTAGCACCAGCAACTAACATATGTGGAGCTTTATTAATTGGATAAGTCTTTATCTCACCCTTGATATCTTTACCAAGAGCAACCATCAATTTACTATCTTTATCTTTATTAATAAATGCATCCATTATTTCACGGATATAAACAGTTGTTGGTTCATCATTAGCTATTTCAATACCACAAGTACTTTTACCAGGTATTGGTGCTTGAATACGAACATCTTTTTTAGCTAAAGCTAAACTGATTTCTTTATTAATACTAGTAAGTCTAGATAATTTAGTTCCTGCTTTAATAGCTAATTCATATTGAGTACAAGCAGGACCTACTGTAACAGCTACTACTTTACCAATAACACCAAATTCATTAAGAACCTCTTCTAAAGTGTTTATATTCTTTTCAATATTAGCTTGATTATTAGTACTAGATTTCTTTGGTACATCTAACAAATCAATTGGTGGTAATTCATAATTAAGATTTCTTTCTACCATCATTGGTTCTTCAATCTCTTCATCTTTAACTACTTCATGTTTACCTTTAGTTTTAAGATCATCTAAACTATTAATAACTGTTTTATTTTCTTCTTTAGCTATCGTATTATCACTAATTTTAACATTAATCTTTTCACCAGGTTCAACACCAATAATATGTTCATTTTCATGATGTGGAACAAGTTCTTTTCCTTTATTATAAGTTTTCTTAATCATTTCAACGATTGATAAACCAGTAAATAATAAGAATCCACCAATCATTAATATCCAATATATTATTTTAGTTCCTTCAACAGCAAATAAAGAATAATTTAAACTAAGTAGTAGTCCTCCAAACATACCACCACCAATATCTTTAAATGCGATACTTCTTTCTGCTCCATCAACAATACTAAATACATTAACTGATTCATTAAAAGTATTTGAGATAATACTTTTCCAAGTAATTGATTCTCCTAAAGCTAATGGTTTATTAATATAATCCATATGAAATACTATTAAAGCACCAATTACTACTAAAACTATACCAACTATCTTAGAACTAAAGAAATCAGGATAATGTTTAACAAATAATAAATATATTCCAATTAATATTAATCCAACAAGTGGTACTAAATAAAGTGTTCCAAATAAAAAAGCAAAAAAAGCACAAATTAATTTACCACAAGGACCATATCCAAATATACCTAATACACCTATTAATATTAAGATAATACTATATAATTCAACAGCAAACGATAACTTACGTTTAGCTTCTTTTTTCTTCCTACGTTTTGCCATATTCTCACTCTACTTTCATATACAATAATTATATAAAAAAAATAACTATTTTTCAAGTAAATTACAAAATAAAAAAATGCTTATTCAGCATTCTTTTCATTTTTAATAACTTCTTCTTTCTTATAGTATCCACACTTCTTACAAACACGATGTGGTTTAATAGTTTCTCCACAATTAGGGCAAACAGTAACTGTCTTAGCAGTTAATGCATTATGAGCTCTTCTCATTCTCTTTCTTGTTTTAGAAACTTTTCTAAATGGTACAGCCATCTTTTCACTCCTCTCTATCAAAGAATTCTTTAAATGGATTATTCTTTTTACTATATTCCTCTTCACTAATAACACGATAATTCTCGTTTTCAACATAGTTTTCTTTACTATTAGTAAATCTTAACGGAACTTCCAAAACAATATAATGCCATAAAAACTCAATTAAATCAAGTGTTTTCATAGAATTTTCTAAAGTTTCTTCAATATTTACTTTAAATCCATATGGAATTATATCATAAGTTAAACTATCATGCAAATCCATTGTTCCAGAAATTTCTAATTTTACAAGATAATTATCTTCTGGATCAAATGTTATACTACCAACAGTTTTAATCTTAGATAAAGAAACAATATCTGTATTTTCTAAATAATCTTTTGTTATTTCAACATCTTCATTAATTTCTATTTTATCTAAATAATTTAATTTTAATAAATCAATCATTTTACTTCACCCGCAATCCAATTTTTAGCATTTTGAGTATTATCTAACAAATACTTACCATTATATCTTTCATCATCCTTACCAAAAGGATAATAATCTAATATATTATTAATTAAACGATTATCTGTATTAGATAACTCTTTAATCATATTAAATAATTTATCTATAATATTATCCATATCTTTATTATTTAAATAATATGAATTACTTTTATATTGACTCATTAAAATAAATTTAATAGTCTTAGTATTAAATAATTCTTTAAACTCATTAAATATTTCCAAAGTAATTCGATTAACTTCATCAATGTTATCAGCTAATTCTTTCCATAAATTACTTAATTCATTAAACATTACTTCATTATTACTACTTCGATTATATTTCCAAGCTTTATACTTAGAAATAATCATATCATCAAGAACATGATTGGCTAGTAATAAATCAATATTACGAGGTAATAAATTTATACTTTCTTTGAATGTTTTATTGATACAAACTATTTTTGCTTCTGGTAATAATTCTTGGTATTTCTCTTTTACATAATTTAGTACATCTAAACTAGAATCTATTATATAAATGGTCCCTTTAAAATTATTATCTTTTAAGGCATACGCTATTTTATATCTAAAACCAGGAGCTATTTCAATAACATTCTTTATCTTATCATGATAAAGTTTTTCAATTAGTCTTCCAAATAGTTTACCAATATACCATTCCCATTCATCATCTGCTATATTATAATTCTTTTTCATATCCTTCAAAATTAAAAGCATTTAATCCATTATGGAAAATGCTTTATTATTAAAATTTAAATGTTCTATTTGGCTTAATAAGTTCAGATAGTAATTCTTGAGCTCTACTATCTAACTTATTCATTGCAGTATTCAATCTTTCACGAAGTCTATCTTCTTGTCGTTCTAATTCTTTAATTTCTTCTAATTTTTTATTTTTCTTTTCATGTATAGCTTCATATTGTTCAATGATACTTACAACTTCTTTTAATCCGCTAACTGATGAACTTGCTCTACTTGATCTAGATGAACTAGATCCACCTTTACCTGAATAAGTACTTCCTCCCATAATTAATCCTCCTTACACAAAAATAATTTCCTCTCTTATCGATATTATTTTATCACATTACTTTCAAGTAATGCAATATATTTTTTATATTCCGAATTTATCTGTTAATTCTTTTGATATTTTATCTTTTTCTTTATCTAGAAATAAACAAATATCATATTTTAATTTTATATAATTTAATAACTCTTCACTATGATCACCTTTAATATATTCTTCAATATTATGATTCCCAACTAATAATTGATACTGAAGTAAAGATGGCATTAGTTTTAAATCTTGATTATTTAAAGTAAATTCATTTAAATAACTACTAACATATTGAATGAATAAATCATAATCAAAATTATTATTACCAATTGAGAAAAAGAATGATCTAATTAACTCCCACGCTACTGGTGCTACTCCACATCCTGTAAAATCAATAACACCAACTATTTTATTATCATTACATATTATTTGTCTTTTTGAATAATCTCCATGTGTTACAGCCATTGTTAAATCATTTAAATCTTTATAACACATATTAATTAAAGGTATCCTACTCTCTTTATAATCAAGTATTTCTTTAATTAATTTATCACTGTCACTTGCTTTTTCTTTTAAATATAATAATTCTTCTTTAAACGCATTACTATCATAATTATTCCAAACATTATCATATTCAAAAACGGTATATTCTTTAGATAATATATTATGAATCTTACCAAGTATTTCAGCTGATTCAATTAAAATATTATTAGGTAATTCATCAGTATATACATGTCCTTCTATATACTCTTCTAAAGCTATAAAGTTTTTATTATATTTTAAAGCTATTTTATTATTTTTTGTATTAATCATTTTAGTAACATTTAAACCATGATTAAGTAGAGTTTTTAATATATTATTTTCAAAGATTAAAGACTCAATAGTAGTATCTTTTTCAAATACTTTAAGAAAATATTTATTATCACTAGTATTTATTTTATAACATTCTGATGTACAACCATTTATTTTACTAATTCTTGTTACATCAATTTCATAATATTCTTTTAAAAATTTTCTTATTAAAGTATTATTTAATTTACCATCATAATCTAAGTTTTCAAAATATCTTATTAAGTTTAAATCTTTCCCATTTATTAAAATACAACTTTCTTTTTCAATATCAAGAATATTATCATAATATACTTTATCACTATATAAACTATTATCACTATGATGGAACATATATTCATCATTATCAATTAATAGTTTGGCAAAAGATATATTAAAATCACTAAATGGAACTAAAACATATTGATAATATTCTTTAGTTAATATTTTATAAGTTAAATAATCATCATATAATTCTAAGTGACATAAGTATTCATTCCTTTTATCACTATAACTATTAATATTAGTCTTTACTAAATGATTAATGATAGTACTTAATGTATGATCAGTTATCTTACCTTTAGTATATAAACTTGATAATTTATCATACGTTTTATCAGTACAATAAATATATTTTTTATCTAGATTATTTAGATATTGTTTAAAAGTAATTGTTTTTAAATCAGAGAATTTATCAAATAATTTATCATATAGTTTTATAAAATTAATTGCTTCTTCAAGAATATAACCATCATCATCAACCATATAATCTTTAAAGAATTCATCTACTTTACCTTTAATAAAACCAATCTTTTTATAAGTAATTTTCTCGATATTATTTATAAGTAAATCTACTCCATACATCAAATCATTTTCATTTTTTCTTCCTGATAAATAATTTTTAAAGAAAGATGAAAAATCATAAATAAATGTATTATTACAACCTTCTTCATAAACATTTAAATCATAATAATTTGGATAAAATAACTTAGATAAATCCATAAACTTATCAAATAATTCATCAACTAAATCCTTATATAAAACATAATCTTTATTAGTTATACCAATTAATTCACAAAAGCCATTCTTTAAACCATCTTGAAATAACAAATTAAACTTTTCTTCTAATTCATGGTATTTTTCATCATTATTTACAAGCAATTCTATTATTTTTTTAGCTCCTAGAGATTCATAGCCAAAGAAACTAGCTTTATATTTAAAAGTATTTGAAAATTGTGGAGATCTTCCTTTAACAAAGGCAAATGTATCAAAATCAATTAAATTAGCTTCTGTTGATATATTACCTACTGACCAAGAACCATGTAAATATCTTTTAATAATTTTTGATGATTCTATCATAGCTAATTTCTCTGTTAAATCATTTAAATCTTTCCAAGTATATTCATCATTATTTATTAAAGAATTACTAATACGATATAGTTCTTTATCTTTATTTACTCTTATTTCTATAACACTAGGTAATGAAAATATTCTATCTTTTACTTTATCATTAAGATCTAGATATTGACTTACGAAATCATATGTTTCACATGTATCAAGAATAGCTAATGTTTTAAAAGTAGTTATTGGTAATTCTTCACTTATAATGTTACTAGTTATAGCTTCTTTAATTGCTGCAGGTAACGCATATTTACCATTACTATATACTTCATTTTTAGAAACAGCTAATTTAGTTTTATCACCTTTAATATTAAAACATTTACCATAAAGGAAGGATCTTCCTGAACCTAAGTTACCACTTAAAGATATTCCTAATGGATCACTTTGTTTATCTACATATGCATAACCTATTAATTCATCATTAGATCTATTTTTATCAAGAGTAATAGAAAACATTTCTTTTATTTTATTAAATGCATTTTCACTAAATTTTTCATTAAATAGTTCTTCATATAATTCTTCATTAATATAAACAGGTTCATATAATATTTTAGATTTATATACTTCTTGTTTAACTAAATTATCTTCTTTAAATAAATTATATAAATTTGTTTTTTCTTGCATAAAATCACCTTATAAGATTATTCTTTTCACAGAATTTAATACAAAATTCACAAGCTGTACAAGCATGTTCAAATTTTTCTTCTTCTAATATCTTTTTAGGAATAACTTTTCTAAATCCTGTTGTTCTATTATTCTTTATAAAATTAACATATATATTATTATCATAATTCTTCATAACATTTATAAGTCCATCTTTAAAATAATTACCAAGATAAACTTCTTTATGTAAATTAAATACTTCACATGGATATGCATCACCATTACATTTTATAAATAATTTAGGTGATACAAAAATATGAGCTACTTGCTTAAAACGATTATTACATGTTGAAAGTATATCATAAGCAGGAAATGATGGTACATCAAGTTTTTCATTACTAAGAGGATTTGAATTAATATAATATGAAGTAGTTAAATAAATTTTATTCTTTGGAAATTCACCATATTTTTCTATATATGTATTATAAAGAAGAGTTAACTTAGATTCTTCTTCACCATAAAAAGAAGTATTAATAATACCAAACTTTAATTCATCTATAGTATAATGATCAGAAACATATTTAATAATATTACAAACATCTTCCAAAGGTACAGTTTGTTCACCAATGGATATTTGCATAGTTGGAACAAAATACTTGTTTTTAAATAAACCACTCTCTTCTAATTTATCAAAATAATATTTAACATTCTTACCCCAAAAACCATTAGATATTATTTTTATAACATCAAGTTTACCTGATGCATATTTCATCATCTTACACATTTTATCAAAAAATAGAAATGGTTCCCCTCCTGTTAATGCATAAGCTGGTATTCCTACTTCATCTAAGTCATCTACTATTTTTATTAATTCTTCATCAGTAATTACTGTTCTATCTGTTTTAATTCTATTAGCAGCCATACCACAATCTTTACAATTACAATTACATTTATTAGTTAATTCAATAGTAAATTGAAGTGGTTTTATTGAAAAATCTTTTATTTTTCTTTTATTTTGCCAATTAGCTATATCTTCATAAGAACTATTTTCTTTAAGACCATATTTATCTTCCACTGATATAAAATTTTTAATTATTTCTTCTTCCATATTTCCTCTATAATTCTTTTATATACCATCTTTGTGATTCATCTTTTTTATATAGTTTAAATCCTTCTTTTTTATAAAACATTTTTGCTTCTACATAAACATCAAAAGTACATAATATCATATGTTTATAATTTTTTGATTTTGCAAAATCTACTATTTTATTATATATAGTAGTACCTATTTTTTGACTACGATATTCTTTTTTAATATAAAAACTATTTAACTTTATTGTTTCATCATCTACTCTTAAAGCACCTGCAGTGGCTACTATATTATCTTCATTATCTAAAACTACAATAAATTTAGATAAACCAGTTTCATAAGGAGTAAAATCTTTATTATTAAGATAATCAAGCCAAAGAGTAAAACCATATTCACCAATAGCAATACTCTTTAAATATTCAACTATTTTACTTCTTAAAGAACTATTATATTCTACTATTCTTAATCTATCTGAATATAGTTTATTTATGTGCCATTTACATATATCTACTAATTTATCATTATCTTTAAAACCAACATATTTCATTAATTTTCTAAAATTATGATCTGCTTGTTTAAGTTTAAAGTTTTTATTATATTTTTCATAAAAATCTTTATTTAATTTCCAAATAGCAATTGAGAAATCTTTTTCTTTACTAGGTGGAATACTAGCTCTTGTAACTAAATTAACATATGGCATTACATATGGTGCACGACATATTTCACCATTAGGTAATTTAACAACTAAACCACCATTATTAACACCAATAATAAAATCTCTTAAATCAACTACATCAAACACTTTATCAGTAATAGAATTAGCTAATAAATAAGTACCAGCAACATTAACATAACTAGGTAATTTCTCTTTAATAGTATTAAGTGTTCTACCTGTTACAGAATCATCATCAACTAAGATATAGTCACCTGCTTTTATTTTACTAACTTGCTCTTCAATAGTTTCGAAACCTAACCTACCAATAAGATCAATATACTTATTTTGATATGAACTAATATGAAATAATCTAGATACTTCTAAATCAAATGTACCATGAAAATAACTATCTAAATTTATAGTGTTTTTATCTTTTAGATATTCATAAGCATTTATTAATTGATTTTCCATATTTATTACTTTAATAGGAATTTTGTTATCAAAACAATCACTTAATAATTTCATAAATTTATTTAAGAAATTTACTTGTAACTCTTCTACTAATTTAACATTATCATTATTAATAAGTCCAACTAATGGTAATAATAATTCATTTCTAATTAAATAATTACCAACATCTTCATATGATGATTTAACATTATTTTCTTCTTTTCGTAAATCTCTAGAAGATAGTGATGAAAACTCTTTAATACTATCAATAAAAAACATATTATTATTCTTTATCTTTTTAGTTTCTTCAAATAATTCATTATAACCATCTCTATTTAAACATACTCCTAAACCTTGTTTTTCAAAACAATACATAAATTCAACATTATCTCCACCAAAAACATAAGCTACTTTAATTCTTTTATCAATATGTTTTTGTAAATACATTTCAAGACGATTAATAACATCAGTAAAATTAACGATTGTACGTAAATAAATTGATTCCCATGGATCAATCATTAACCAATCATTATCTTTTAAATACTGTCTATCATCATTAATTCTATCATATTGATTTTTTGTATAATATGGCTTATTTTTTACATATTCTTCATGAGATAAAGATAAATAACCACCTACTACATCATATCCATTTTCAGTAAGTGTTTTTTTAGCTTCTTCCATCATTTTAATATGACCATCATGGATAGGATAAAAACCACCAGTAGATAATAATACTACGGGATTTTTTGTATTAGAAATATTATCTTTTAATTTATCAAATGGTGTTGTTAATAAATCTATATTATAATAATCAACTTCATCTATCGTAAATGAATCTAATAGAAAGCCTGCTCTAATTAATAAATCTTCATCTTGATATTTTCTATATACTTCTGAATAATATTTATCTCTTAATACTTTCCATGCAAAAGTAATTCTTGGAGTTTTATCATTTATTTTACGATAAGCTTCATCTACTTCTTGATAATTAAAATCAATGTTTAAATTTAATTCTTCCCATAACTTTTTCATTTAATAAAACTCCTTTCTAATTATTATTTCATTATTTTTTTAAATTTGTTGTAGTATCCTTCCCATCCACCAATTACAGAACTATCCCATAAATCAAAATGAATAGCTGGTGATGAACTCATATATTTATGTAGATTATATTTATGTAAGTTTTCTAAGTTCTTTGCAAAAAAATTAAATTCTTCAAGAGATTCTTTGTCTAATGAATTTATAAACTTTTCTTTTTCATCTTTACTATAATTTAAATAATTTAAATATAATTCAACAAAATCATATGGTGCTCCAAAAACCATTTCATCAGTACGTCTGTCGTACATATCACCACTAGGTACTACATTAATAACTGATTCTGGTAATTTTAAGTATCTTGCAACAGCATATACTTCACTTTTATGTATATCAGAAATTATTTGTACATCAACCATACCATCTGAAGCTTTACCAACATAACCTAAGTATGCACCTTCATCTTTATTAGTTGTTCCACAAATAATTGCATTCATTCCTTCTTGAGTTAATAAACTAGTTGTATAGTATAAAATTGGAGTTCTTGTATATGGACCAAGTTGTCCTATAGCCCAATCTTCTCCTTTTATTCCAATAACATCTTCTAGATCTTCTCTAATTACTTTGTTTATTCTTGATAAATCAATAATATATGGTTTTAAACCTAATTTATCACAAAGTTCTTTTCCTCTTTCTGTAGCTTCAACTTGATTAGTTACACCAGTAGATTTAGTTATTGGAAGTAATAAAGGGATAATCTTTTTAATTGGAGAATTAGCTAACTTAGATGCATAATTAATAATTCCTAAAACTATAGCTGAATCTATTCCACCACTAACCGCTACAACACAAGCTTTTAAATTAAATTTACTCATGTATTCATTAATTATATTAGCTTTTTTTTGAATATAATCTTCAGCAATAAAATTTCTTTTTTTTCTAATATCTAATAGTTTATTATTTAATAATTCAGTCATTGGTTTATCATATTTATCATTATAAACTTTCATAGTAGTATTCCACCTTCCATTTCCCATTCATAACGAATATGTCCATCTGGGAAAAAAATAAGATTTCTTAAATTCTCTGGATTAGTATCTCTTGTATATTTAGTAAGTGGAAGAGAAAATAAAACATTTTGTCCATCAACATCATAAATAGTACCAATTCGTTCTAATTCAAGTAATTTAGTACCATTTTTTGTAAGATAGTCACTAATATCTTTCTTATTTTTATCAGTTAATTTATTTTTTAATATCCAGTTATGAGCTGATTCTCTTCTATATTCATCATTAACTGGTCTTAATGTTACTTGCTCAACTTTATTTAATTTAGCAAACTTAATAAATTCACTAACTTCGTTATGATTATCCATCATATTTTTACAACAAACACAAGTAAGTCTTACACAATACTTTAATTCATGTAAGTATTTAATTAATTCAGATAAATCAATGTATTCACTTTTATCTTCTAAATAATTCTTTTGATTAACTTCTTTTCTATGACTAACTACCGAAATAGTTATTGTAGTTAAACCTAATTTATACCATTCTTTTAAATATTTATCATATTTATTCTTGTTTTTTAATAACAAAATACCATTAGTTTGTAATTCAATAAATGGAAAATTAAACTCTTTTAAATTCTTTAAATAATTAGTAATTTGATCAGGAAATAATAATGGTTCTCCCCTACTTGTTAACATTACTGTATCAACATTACTTCTATTAGCTAAATTACAAGCTATTTTAAAATTACGCCAATTAATATCATAATCACATAAATTCTCTTTATTAGGAGTTTCACCAGATACACAAAAAGGACAACTAGCTATACAAGCAGGACTACCTACTACAACACTAAACATCTTAAATTTCATTTTCTATTACCTCCTCATATACTTTATTAATATCTCCTGCATAAGACATAAAGAATTCTTCTACATAAGACCCTATATCTTTAATAAGTATTTTACTACCTATTTTCATATCTTTATAATAATTACTATTAATATACATTGAACCTATAACATCACCACTATCACTAGATCCACCACATACATTAACTAATAAATCATGATTATCATCTTTTTTATAAGAAAAATCAATTAATTTATTATTATTAATTAAATATAACTTAAACTTTTCTTTATAAAGTATTACATCTAATAACCCACTATATATACCATTTTTAATAATTAAAATATTTTTATTATTAATAACCTTTTTTCTAATTACTTTAGTAATCATATCAACACAATCACCAACTAAATATTTACCTGGTTCTAATATAATATAATCTAAATTTAAAGATTTCTTTATCTTAGTTATTAGTAAATGATTTAGTTTATTACTTTGTTTAATACCTGCTATACTTACAAAGTTAAGTTTATAATTACTAAATTTATTATTTATATAATTTAACATTTTATCTAAAGACTTAGTTTTATCTTTTATTTTAGTTTGTAAATAAAAACTAATACCTATTTTACATTTATTATTTATATAATTTAACATATCAATAGTTTCTTTAGTAGTTGCTCCTAAATGCATCAATGTATCATTAAATACTTCCATAGTATTAAGTCTTATTGATATCTTACATAAAGATAAATCTGCGTAAGAAGCAAATGTTTTTAATGAATTTAAGTTATCAAACACAAAGAATCTTACACCATTATCATATAAATATTTAATAATTCTATCACTTGATAATACATTAATAAAACACATTTTACTAGGAGATACACCTAATTCTTTTAATTTGTTGAAGTGATCAAGATTACTAATTAAAAAGCCATCTTCATCATTAAAATTATTAATTAAAGTATTTAGTATAACTACATTAGTATTAGTCTTAAGTGGATAATATATATTACCAATCTCTTTATAATTATGATAATTATCTATAATTTTATTTTTATTAATTAAAAATATAATATTATCATCATTGTTGTTCATAGAATCTCCTCAATATCTAGTTTATTATATCATATATTTATAAAAAAAAAGACATATAAATGTCTTCTTATTTAAGTTCTTCCATTAATAGTGGAATAATTTGCTTTTTACGAGATACTATACCAGTTAATTTATAACCTTCATAAATTGGATTTGCATCAAAAATAGTTTCAAAAACCATTTTAGCTTTTTCATTATATAAAATATATGAATTACTATTAATTACATCAGTTATAACAAAAGCTATAATATCATAATCATGTTCAGTACTTATTTCTTCAAGAGTTTCAATATATTTATCTTTCTCTTTTAATACTTTTTCATAATCAATGACCATCAATTGACCAATACCAATTTTACGATTACTAATATTAAATGATTTAAAATCATCATAAATTATTTCTTCTGTTGTTTTACCTTTAATTGATGCTGCTGCTTCAAACATACCTTTTGCATATTTATTAATATCAACTTTAGCTATTTTAGAAAGTTCATTAGCTGCTCTTTCATCAAGAATAGTTGATGTTGGTGAATGAAAGATTAAAGTATCAGAAATAATACCTGATAACATTAATCCAGCAATATCTTTAGGTGGTTTAACCTTAGCTTCTTTATACATTTCATAGATTATTGTATTGGAACTACCAACAGCCATATTCCTAAAATTAATTGGATTACTTGAATTAATATTACCTACTTTATGATGATCTATTATTTCTAGAATATCAGCTTCTTCTAATCCATCAACACTTTGACTAGGTTCATTATGATCTACTAAAACTACTTTCTTTCTATTTTTATCATGAACATCAGAACTACGTAATAAACCAAGTAATTCACCTTTTCTATTAACTACTGAATAATTAGTATGTTTATATTTATTAGCAATAGTTAAGAAATCATTAACTGTCATATTTTCATCAATTGGATTAGTACTTCTATTTAATATTTGACTAATATAATTAGCTAATATTAACATCTTAGATACATATAACGGATCTTGCATAGTTAGAATAATATCAATCTTTTGTTTTTTAGCTAAAGTAATAATATCATCACTAATTTTTCTTGAACCAACTACAATTATTAATCTAACTTTAGATTTAATAGCTTCTTTAATAATGTTAAATCTATTACCAGTAATTAATATATTATTACTAGATAAATTTATATTCTCTTCAAAATCAGTTGTTTTATATGTAGATAAAATTATTTTACCTTCTATTTTATCTTTAAACTTTAATACTTCTTTCCCCTTAATAATTTTAATAATTGTATCATAAGTAGTATCTAATGAATCATAATGAGGATTTATAGTAACATTAAGTAAATCCTTCATACGAACAATACCTAAATATTTTTTATTTCTATCACAGATAGGAACACCAGTAATACTTTCTTTTTGCATAAAATCATATAATTCACTTAAAGTATTAAAATCATATAAAAAACAGTCTTTTTTATATCTTAAATCACTTATTTGTAATTTAGTATCATTTAAATATAATGGTTTATCTACTTTAAAGTAATTTAAGACATACTTAGTTTCATTATTTATTTCACCTAAGATATATGGAATATAATTATATTTCTTTTTAATATTTCGTAAATACGCTAGTGAAATAGCTCCACATACTGAATCAGTATCTGGATTCTTATGACCAAAAACCAACACCTTTTCCATTATATCTTATCCTCCTCTAGTAGACTTATTGATACTTTTTCATTCTTTTTATCTATACCAATTACATAACAAGTAACGATATCTCCTACTTTAAATAAATCACTTGGATGACGTACATATTGTTTAGATAATTTTGATATATGAGCTAATGCATCATTATGTAATCCAACATCAACAAACATACCAAAATCAACAACATTACGAACAGTACCAGTTAATTCCATACCCATTTTAACATCATCAATTGTTAATACATCACTTTTTAAAATTGGTTTAGGTGCATCATCTCTTGGATCACGATGAGGTTTCTTAAGAGCATCAATAATATCATAGAAAGTATATTTTTCGATACCAGTATCTTCACGTAATTCTTCAAGATCAATTGAACCTAATTTAAAAATCATTGTTTCTGTTCCAATATCAGAAATATTAAAATTAAGTTTATTTAAAATATTTAATGCATCATTATAGTTATCTGGATGAATAGCTGTTTCATCAAGTGGATTAGTACCATTATTAATACGAAGGAAACCAGCTGATTGTTCAAATACTTTATCAGTCATTCCATCAATCTTCTTTAATTCATCACGACTATTTATTTTACCTTTATTTAGTTTATAATTCATAATTGCATCAATACTTCTTTTATTAAGTCCTGAAATATATTTAAGTAATGATACAGATGCTGTATTAAGATCTACCCCTACTTTATTAACTGCTTTAGTTACAGTAAAATCAAGAGCATCAGATAGTTCTTTTTCTTTAACATCATGTTGATAAAGTCCTACACCAATACTTTTAGGATCTATCTTAACTAATTCTGATAAACTATCTTGTAGTCGTCTTCCTATACTAATTGCACTACGTTTTTCAACAGTTAAATCAGGAAATTCTTTAATACCTAATGGACTAGCTGAATAAACAGAAGCTCCTGCTTCATTAACCATTACATAACTTACTGGATGATCTGCATCTTTAATAGTTTCAGCAATAAACTTTTCACTTTCACGAGAAGCTGTTCCATTACCAATTGCAACAACATCAATTTTATATTCATTAAGTAAAGCAAGAACAATCTTTTTACTTTCAAGAATTTTATTCATTGGTGGTGTTGGATAAATAACTTCTATTTTAAGTGGATTTCCATTCTTATCTAAAACAGCTAACTTACATCCAGTACGATACGCTGGATCAAGTGCTAAAACCATCTTTTCTTTTAAAGGTGGTGTCATTAATAATGCTTCTAAGTTTTTCGCAAAATTCTCTATTGCTACAACTCCAGCCTTATCTGTTAATTCACTTCTTATTTCTCTTTCAACACTAGGAAGTATTAATCTATTTGCACTATCAATAATAGCTTCTTCAACAACATTTTTATATGAAACACTTTCATTAATAATAACTTTTCTTTTTAAATATGCATAAACATCATCTTTAGAATAATCAAGTGTTACATTTAATACATCTTCTTTTTCACCACGATTAAGAGCTAATACACGATGTGATTTAATGGTTTTAATCTTTTCACCATAATCATAATAATTTTTGTATACTTCGCCTTCATCATTAGCAGTCTTTTTCTTTTTAGATAAAATATCTCCATTAGTATAAATATAATTTCTTAAAAATTTTCGATATTTAGCTTCATCACTAATTATTTCAGCAATAATATATTTAACACCTTCAATAGCTTTATCTACATCTTTAACTTGATCATTTAAATAATTTTCTGCTTCTTTATATAAATCAAAATCTTTAAACTCTAATACTTTTTTAGCTAGTGGTTCAAGACCTGCTTTAATAGCTTCACTTGCTTTAGTTTTCTTTTTTTCTTTATAAGGTCGATACAAGTCTTCTACTTCAACTAACTTTTCACAAGATAATATACTATTTTTAAGTTCTTCAGTTAATAAACCTTTTTCATCAATAAGTCTTATAACATCTTCTTTTCTTTTTAATAAATTAACTTGATATGTATATACTTCTTCTATTTTTCTTATTTTTTCTTCATCTAAAGCACCCGTTACTTCTTTACGGTATCTTGCTATAAATGGAATAGTATTACCCTCTTCAAGTAGTTTAAGTGTTGCTTCTACTTGTTTAATACTAATCATAAGTTCTTTACTAATCTCTTCTATTATTCTATTGTTCATATTTCACCTACTATTTAATTATATATTATTTTAAAAAAAAGATAAAGAAAAAAAGAAGGTTTTCCTTCTTTCTTTATCTTCTTGTTCTTCCTTTAGCCATATCTCCAAAATCTAAATCATAATCATCTAAAAATGTTCGATTAAATTTGATATAATTAGCTATTAGTTCATACATTTCATTTGATGCATGATATTTTTTATCACCAATTTCAATATATGATTTTTTATAATCAATAACTAGATCATTTTCTAGATTAAATAATAAATGTACATTATAATTCTTACTAAAAGCATGATAACTATCAATAACAAATTCTACATTACTTACGCCATTCATGATATTACCATCAACATCATAGAAATGAACTTGTAATGTATCTCCACCTTTAGAACAAATACAAGAATTCCTTGATAAAACACTATTTAATCCAAAGATTGCATTATGTCTTTCAAATAAATCTAAATATTCAAGTAATTTTCTTGGATCATAGTTTTTATATTCTTTATATACATTATCAATATCACCTTTTTTATCAAGAGTATATGATAAAAAGCGAATACCTTCTAAATCATATGGATTACTTTGAGTAAAACTTACCCAACAAGTTTCACCTTTAGGTAGTTTTTCATCTAGAGCAGTTCCTTTTTCTCTTATACGTAGTTTTAGTCCACGATGTTTAAGACCATTAAATTCTTTTGCATAAAAACTGACAAAATCTATTCTACCTAAATCAATTTTGTCCATTGCATCATATTCTTCTTTGAATTTTAAATATGCATGTTGAACAGATGATGCAAATTCTTTTAAACTTACTAATTTATCTTCTTCTATTTCTCCATCTTGAAATCTACAATTAGCAAATCTAAGTTTTTCACCAATTTCTTTTTCTTCTTTCTCCGTCATAATAAAATACTTAGTTGCATTATCATTTAATGTGTTTCCTTTTTCTTTTTTTTCTTTCATACACACCTCTTTACATATAATTATTTATCTTTTTTTAGCATTATTATTTGCTAAATAATGATCAATATTGTAGTTTCTTAAATAACTGCGATTTAATTTAGTAGTCCATAGTGTTGCATCAATAATTTGATTTGGAAGAATTGGTATTGTTGTATTATCAACTTTAACAATACTTCTTCCATAATTTATTTTAACTCCATCAGTTAAATCTGCATGGATTAAAATACGATAATTACCACCTAATGGATTTTTAGTATCAATAAATACTTCCATATCATCAAGTCCATTGATTAAACTTTCATTATGCGCACCTATTCTAAATGAAATA
>JAEEGF010554205.1_pt1 | contig 18709 bp, 12 predicted proteins | sample 9134171 | NCBI WGS metagenome assembly JAEEGF01 (sample SAMN16246542, study PRJNA631951) | gut metagenome | biome: gut microbiome; feature: rumen; material: AP-attached | host: Bos | place: Iran: Karaj | collected 2018-10
ACGGAAGTGCGATTAATAAGAGAACAGTGGAGACCACCCTCAGTGAAGAGAATCCTGAGTTCGGCTATGAACTTAAGAAAGATGTGTCCAACTGTTCACACGATATAGCGGTGAAGCAGCTTGCCTGCGGAACTAAAATCAAGGGCTCCGCCTCCAGTGAAAATTTCTTCTCAGAGCTGGATGCTGATGGAAATACTGTTTACCGTTCCAGAAATGCAGGACAGATTTCGTTTACTGTCGGTTCGGGTGATGATGCTGAAAGTTTTTCCATTGATGTCAGCGAGAATGATTCACTGTCGACTATTATGAAGAAGATAAATGAAGCTGACGGTAATGATTCTGTAAGTATGAACTATGTGGTTGGTTCAGACGGCAGTATTAATTTTATGCTTCAGAGTTCTAAGACCGGAGATGGAAAAGATCTGCGTCTTTCAGGTGATACCAATCTTCTTGGTATCAGCGGTGATGGCTCTGATAATGAAATTCAGGGTGCGCAGAATGCCAAAATGCTTGTCGATGGTATAGAGGTAAGTTCTGCAACCAATAAGTTTAAAGATCAGGTTTCCGGACTTGAGTTAACCGCTAAGAAAGTTTCAAAGACTGACGATGAAGGTAACTACATTACCAACAGCATCACTGTATCGGAAGATCAGTCGGAAATGAAGAATGTTGCCAATACATTTGTATCCAAATTCAACAGTCTTATGTCTACCTGCGACAAACTTTATTCCAAGAATACCTACACCAACGGAAAATGTAATTACGATGGTGGTGACTTGGCGGGTGATCCGATCTGTCAGAGTGTCAAGAATTCGCTGAAGAATGTTATTAACAGCTATACCTCATCGGATGGAAAGACTCTTTATCAGATGGGAATTTCAATTAATAAATCCGGCACTCTTGAGGTTGATTCTAGTAAACTTGAGTCTGTTCTGAGTTCAAATTATGACGGTTTCATCAGCGTTATGAAGGATTTGTCTGATAAACTGAATAGTGCTGTTGATGTGTATACCAAGTCAGGTACCGGGATCCTTACTCAGCGATCGGAATCGGCTAATAATGAGTGGAAGGATTTGAAATCTAAGCTGTCTTCGATGGATGAGTATATGAAAACTTATGAAGATCGGTTAAGGAAGAAGTATACCAGTCTGGATACTATTCTTGCCAATATGAATACCAATATGTCATATATATCTTCAATTTTAACTTCATCGCAGCAGTAGGGTTGAGTTATTTAGGAGAAATATAAAAAATGCCGGCAAGCACATATTTAAGATCGTACCGGAAAAACGGACTTGAGACTGATTTGTCAGTAGCAGACGGTCATCGCGTAATACAGTTGTTATATCAGGGGTTGATTGACGCAATTGTTCGTGCTAAAGCTTCGATCGAGAATAATGATATCAATCAGAAGGCTAAGCAGATAGATAAGGCTCTAAGGATTGTTGCCGGTCTCGATACCAGTATTATGTACGATCCTAAAGATGCCAATCAGACTACTGTTGCCAAGAATTTTAAAAATCTCTATGCCATTTTTACCGATCGCTTGATGTTGGCTTCGAGCAGAATGTCTACGGAACCTCTAGATGAAATTTTGGTATATGCTAGGCAGGTGAAGTCAGCCTGGGATCAGATCCCGGAAAGTGCCAAACAGGAAGGTTATGCTATGCAGCAGCAGCGTGATATGGCTAGTGGTAATTCCGAATACTCTTCATATTGATGCCTATGAATGATACCGTTGATGAAGAAATATTCAGTTATGATGTTTTCAATGATGTTCTTGCGGGTATGAGCAGAATGCTCGTCTTGCTTGAGTCTGATCGGATAGAGGAAATCTCTGACGAAGAGAAACTGATTTGTGACAAAGTTAAATTGATCTTTTCAACTAAAGATGATTTTGATAAACAGGAACTTGTTGAATTTTGTCATAAGTATCAGGTGGCTCATAACAAAATTATCAATCAGATAACTGAATTAAAAACAAGCATAGAGAAACATCAGAAAGATAAAAAAATTACTGCCAGTAAAATTTTTACCTACAAAAAAATGAATAATCTAAAGTACTAACGTTGTCAGTTGGTATTTCTTGTTGCTTTCCATTTTTCGTAAACTTTCCGAGGTAAATAATTGAAGTGCTGTCCTTGGATTATGTGATTTGCATTTTTAAATTCTTCTTTGCTCATATTTAAAAAATCAATGAGATGATCAACGCACTTATCAGCCAGTTTTACAGATAATTCGTTTGATTTGAATATATACAAACCATAAATAATAAGTGAAAAATAGGTACATAAGGAGCCCATAAGCGCTGTTTTGAAAAAATTCAAATTATTTTGGAATAGAAAGTCTCTTGTATCCTGCATTTTTTCAATTATAGAAAGACGAGATGTGAAGTCTCGGTCTGAACTCCAAATGTAGATTATCTGATCTACTGTTTGATTGAACAGATGCTTGTTAAATAAAAAATCAATATCAGATTGGTTGAGATTAACTTTTTTGCTTTTTACTTTTTGCAGATAATTTTTATATTCAATTTTTGATTTGGTTATATCGTCATTTATATTTAGTTCAGAACTGTGAACAGGAATTGTTCCTGCTATATAAGCACCGTTGCTGCAGTTATGTACGCGTGCGCCAAATCGTTTGCTGATCTCAATTTCTATATGTTTTCTGCAACGGTTAAATAATGAGTTTGTATATATTTTATCGTTGAAATTCCCCTTAACAGATTCTTCTGAATCAATTGTATTTAGGGAATTGTTTCGCTTATTTGTTTGAAGTTCATAGTAGAAGCTGTTTTCAGAATGGTGTTTTCTTGGATTGACAGAACCGTTGTCTACACCGAATAGGAAATAGTTTTCAAACTGCAGGTTAAGAAATATACTGATTGCGCAATTTGCTACGAGAGGATTGGCGTGCTCACAAATCATTATGTCATTGAATTTAGCTACTGTTGAAGATAAATCCTTAAAGTAATATGGCAATTGTTCACCAGGCTTTGAAACGATCAGGTTATTGGAAAACATATTCATTGTTAGGGGATGAACAACATTCATTGAAATGTTGATCGTATGTTTGAATATATCTTGGTTCTTAACATAGAGTAGAGATTTATAAACTTCGTCCAACCGTTCAAGAGCTACATAGAAATCTGGAATAATACCCTTTTTATCCAATGCTGTGATGGAAGTTCCACAGGCAACTGTAATAAAGCAGTTTTGATGTTTTGATAAATAATCTAAATCATCGTCTAAAGATGGTCCGTTGGCGATAATGGCTATGGGAAGATTACTAAATGTATTATGTTCCTCATTTTTTAAATAATTGTATTTTTGTGAATTTAATAGAATGTTGTTTATTCCAAATAGCGAATCATCGAACATACCGTTTGAGGAAAATCCTCTTGATGCATTTGATTTTACTTCCTCTATGAATAGAACTGTATCTTTTGATTGATAGTGGGTGTAGATCAGTTGAAAAGACTGCAGAAAAGAGTATTCTAGGAATACATTATTTTGATATATTTCATAGGACTGAGTTCCTTTTTGTCCAATAATAAAGAATATATTTCTGTTGTTGTCTTCCAAAAAATTAAGGATTTGTCTCCAATCAAGAACACCAAGGGAACATAAAAATAATTCAATATCAGGTTCGATGTAAAAAATAAAGGCTGGTTCCACTTTTGAACACAACTCCAATAACGGGTAGCCAAGCCCCCCTCCGTTTATAGCCAACATTGGTATTTCCTGGTTGATTTCATGATCTTGCAATTTTTCTGAATCTGCATGATCTTGCACGAACTGTTCTATCTCGTGTTCAATTGTGTAGCGTGTATAACTGTGCAACTGGCATAAAGTATCGTTTTTGAATGTGCTTTCGGAAGATATTTCATTGATTTTGATAGATATATTTTCTCCTTTCATCCATTGTTCGATTTGGTTCTTTGTTTCAATGATTGGAGAATCTCCGTAAAGAAGAGTCCCTGTTTTCAGATCGAGAACATTAGCTTCCCCGTTTTCAAAGCAAACGACTTTTTTGGTTTTTATTTGGTGCTTGACTATGAACGAATATAACTCAGGGTATTTGTTTTGCAGATATTTAAGGTTTTCTTGAAGACAGATGTTAAAATTATGCTGGAGCTGTGCATTTATCACTCTGTTATCTATTAATTTCTTCTGTATCGATTCCAATCTTGCAATTGCTTCAGTAAAGACATTATTCATATCTGCTGCCTCTTTTATCTTTTTATATTTTCTAAGATATAGTCGTAATCATATTCAAATGCATGAGGATAGTATTGTTTTGTTTCTGATATAAAATCAGTAATTGTTTCAATTAGCTTTGATATTTCGTTGTTATCACAGTCTGCACAGTAGAGTGCAGTTAATAATCCTGCATACATAAGGCAAAGTGAACCATAGAGTGCACAACTTCCTGCGATAAGTCCTTCCTTTTTAATTTCTTTGAGATAATCTAAATGTGCTTCTAGGCGCAGAACTGTTTCTATTCTGTCTTCGGGTAGATTTTTCAGATCTGTTATCAGTTGATCAGCAATTTCATTGTATCTATCGCATTTCAACAGTGATTGGAAATCAATTTTGCTTACATCGATGCTTTTTGATTTGTTTGATATTATTTCATTACGTAAGTTGTCATGATTAAAGGAAGAATACTTGCTCCAATCTATTTCTGAAAGATGCAAAGATTTTGCCCCTTCTATTTTTGCTCCGTCACTTGCGTTATAGAAGTTATTCCTTTTTTTGAAGTATGAAATCAGTTCTTCAAAAATCCTTATACTGAGTTTGAAGAGTGTATTTGTTTTAACTGTTGTTCTGAAATTGCCTGGATATGAGAGAGGTAGGTTGTTCAGAATCATATTTTCTGCTTCTTTCTTTAAGATCAAATTTTCATCATAATAACATGTATATACGGAATGTGATTCATTTTTTGCGCTTCCGTTATCTATCCCGACAAGAAACAGATTTTTAAACCCTAGATATGATGCTATAAAGAGTCCCATGTTTGAAACGAGTGGATTACAGTAGTTCAGACAGCATAAATCCTCTATGTTTTTAACATTTTTACTGAGTGCAAGCATAGAAGGAATAACTTCATTTGCTTTTAATCCAATAAGCTTATGTTTAAACAGATTCAAAACGTCCGGATGCACTATATCTGGAGCGATACATAGAATTTGGTCAAATACAGAGCGATCTTTAATAGTTAGAAGCGAGTCACGCACGGATTCTGTCCGTTCAATTGCAACATATATATCTACTTTAATTCCGTATTGGATTAGTGCAGTTAATGCTGTTCCGCAAGCTATGATGCAGACTTTGCTGTTTATTTTTTTGATCAACTCGAGTTCATCATCGAGTGATGGGCCACTTCCTATAATTAAAGCTGGAATATTTAACAAATTTTCCGGAAGTTGGTAATCTGTCAGAATTTGAACTCCGGCAATAAGATTTTTTGCACTATGGCACATGCCTATAAGTGTGTCATCAAAAAAACCATTTTTGATAGATATAGATGGTAAATCACGTTCAAGCCTGCTTTTTATTTCATAAAGGTGAGGTGTTGTGTAATGCTGATAAAAAGTTTTTACTGCTATATTCATTCCGTATGTTGAACTGTAATTATCCAAATCTAATAATATTGATTCAGGATCGTCCGTAAAAATGAATTTGAGCCCAAGATTTCTTGCTGATATGTATTCGAAGATGCAAGTGTAATCTAAAACACAAAGTGACAGATAAAAAATATCGGTATCAGGTTCAATGATGTATATATTTATAGGGGTAAATTGTTCATAGAGGAATGCCAGTTGATATCCAAGTCCCAATCCCAACATTATAAGAAGTGGGGTTGATGTAGCTGTGTCTCGTTTATTCTGTAGTTCTGATTGTTTTTGAACGCATAACTCCTTTACTTGTGAATAAAGTTTGTTTTTATAGTAAAAGTGAAGTTGATAGAAAGGATTGTCTTCATCAGTTATTCCCTGAGTATTGATGGAGAATGATAAATTATTTAACAGATCTTCCACTTGTTTTTTACATTCTTCGAATGGATTGGCTCCGTAAAGATAGTTACCGTCGGGAAAAAGAATATTCGGTTGTCTGTTTTCGTTGCAGGTTAGTTTATATTTGTTCTTTAAATGGTAGTCTTTGAATTTTTCGTAAAGTTGTGGGAAAAATTTATTGAGAACACCCAAATTTTGCTCAAGGTTTTCCGGTATTAATTTTTCAAGATTTTTTTGTGCCTCTAACTGAGACTCAAGAGTAGCTTTATGCTCTTCAAGTAAGCATAAAGCATCTGACAAATAATTATTCAAGTTATCATCTTTCATAATGAATTAAGTTCGGTTTTGTTCAATTTTATCAGTCTATTGGCTTTATATTAGTTCTCACATATTCATAGGAATATTCATAAGTTTTCGGAAGATATTCTTTGGCTTTTTCCAAAAAATCAATGATCAGAGGAATTAATTCATTGGCATCATTTATTGCTTTAGTTTCATCAGCCTGATAATAAAGTGCTGTTATGTATCCCCAATATAAATCAGCAAGTGATCCTTTAATTGCATGAGAGGAGACAATTACCCCTTCTTTTATGCAATTATTTAAAAAGTCCATGTGCGATTCAAGTTTTAGAATTATTTCCTGTCGTGAATGAGTCGGCTTTCTTAAATCATCGATTAGTGTATTAATAATTTCGAAACTTCTGTCTAAACGTAGTATTTCAATGAAAACTTGTTCTGGAATATTAATGGGCTCAGCCATTTCATGTTCTATAAACTTTCTAAATTGAAGATGATCCGGGGTTTTTAGGATTGTAAAATTTATTTCCGACAGATGTCTAGGTATGCAACCTTCGATTTTTGCGCCGTTACTTGCGTTATAATATGTCATTTGTTTTTTGTTCGCGTGAATTACCTTTTCCATACAGTGAATACTAGTTGTGAACAAATCGTTGGTTCTTACAGTTTCAGTGAAATTACCAGGATAAATTTTAGGATTTTTGTTCAGAGTCATATCGGTATATTCTTTTTTTAGTTTTTTATTTTCATAATACATGCTGTATTTTGAATGAGACTCTTCATATGCAGTACCGCAATCTATTCCTACCAGGTAAATTTCATTGAACTGAAGGTAGGATGCAATAACAACACCCATATTGGAAACTAACGGATTAATCAAGTTTAAAGGATAATATTTTTGATAGTTGTCGAGTTTTTTATTGAGTGCAAGAGCTCTAAACATTGCTTCATTTGCTTTGAATCCTATTATTCTGTGCTTGAACAAATTAATAGTTTGAGGATATGTTGTATCAGGTGCAATACATAGAATATTGTCTAAAAGTTTAGAATCATTTATTGTTAGCAGTGATTTGTAAACATCAGGCGTCCTTTCTACTGCAACATAGATATCTACTTGAATTCCATAGTTTAGCAGTGCTGTAAGTGCTGTTCCGCAAGCTATTATGAATACTTTGTCATTGTTCTTTTTTATTAATTCAAGTTCAGTGTCTAATGAAGGACCATTACCAATGACTAAAAGTGGCATGGATGTGTATTGTTCGGGTAACTTATTTCGCGTTTCAAGTAATGGAGTTTGGTTGACAATGTTTTCCCTACTTTGGCACATCCCGGTAAGGGTGTCGTCAAAAAAACCTGAAGACATTGTTATAGACTGTATATCTCTTTCGAGTACCTTCCATAGTTTTTCCATATTGTCTGATGGGTAGTGATTATAAAAAGATGTGGTTGCGAAATTCATTGTATATCTAGCTGAATAATCGCTTATATCCATAAGCATCTTATTTTGATCTTCCCCAATAAAAAATTTCAGACCTAAATTTTGATTTTTTATGTAATCAATTAAATTTGAATAGTCAAAAACACATAAAGACAGATAAAAAAAGTCGGAGCAAGGTTCAATGATGTACAGATTAATTGGGGTGATTCGTTCATATAGATAACCAATATGAAAACCAAGCCCAACTCCAAACATGAACATTATAGGAACAGACTCAAATATTTGCTGCTTTTTTTGCTTCTTGTATAAATTCAAGTCTGAAAGTTTTCTCTTTAAATCATTTACCTTAGAAAAAAGTTTGTTCTGATAGTGAAAATGAATCTGGTTTAAAGTATTAGTGTCCTGATTAACATTTGGTATTATGGTCCATTTGTAAAAATTATTCACATAATCGTCTACTTGTTTTTTGCAGTCAGAAAAAGGTTTTTTCGTGTAAAATAGATGTCCATCAGGGTAGAGAATATTTGGCTCACCGTTTGAATTACATGTTAATTTATAATTGTCATTTAATATATAGTTTTTGAACTTTTCGTATATATTTGGAAAATATCTACGTAGGGAGGCAAGATTCTTTTCAAGGTAATACGGAATGCTGTTGATCATTGCTTTCTGCGCTGTAACAGTTTCTTTTATTTCTATTTCTGCCTGTTCCAAAAATGAAATCGTTTTTTGTAAGTTGTCGTCAGAACTCATAATACACTCCGATTTTTCTTTTTACATGAGATTAATTATAAAATGGAACTATCATTTTACTGTGATTGAGTGCAAAACAACCAATAAAAAGTCCGGCTTGAGCCGGACCAAACAATTAACCAAATACGAATCGAATACTAACCAAGCAGATTTAACGCTATAGAGTTCTTTTGATTTGCCTGACTTAACATTGCTGTGGAAGCCTGTTGCAGGATCTGCTGCTGAGCCATCTTTGCTGTTTCCGATGCATAATCAACATCTTTGATACGAGAACGGGCATCGCTAACGTTTTCAATCACGTTTTCCTGGTTGGAAATTGTGGATTCCAAACGATTCTGGGTGGCACCTAATTTTGCGCGGTAACTGTCAACATTCTTAATCATACTGTCTAAGTCATCGATCGCAGTTTGTGCTGTACTTTGTTTACTTAATTTTACATGGAAAGTTGTTGCAGTTGAATTACAAATAGTCACATCTGCCGTACCACCCAACACTTTTGACATGCTCTTTCGAGTAAGCTTTATCTGCGAATTCTCACCGTTATCAGCTCCAACCTGGAAAGTGGTTGTCTCATCTTTGAAAACTGCATTTCCTTTACCACCAAACATAGTTCCATCGCCGATTCTTTTAATTTCTTGTTGTAACTGTTTTGCTTCCTCATTTATTGCAGTTCTTTCAGCAGTGCTGTTGGTACCATTGGCAGACTGAACAGCAAGAGTTCTCATGCGCTGTAACATGTTGGTTACTTCGTCAAGAGCTCCTTCAGCAGTCTGGCAGAGTGAAATACCGTCATTGGCATTTCTGTTACCCTGGGTAAGACCATTGATCTGAGATGTCATTCTGTCTGCAATCTGTAAACCAGCAGCATCGTCTTTTGCGGAATTGATTCTGTTACCGGAAGCAAGCTTAGTGTAGGAACTATTCAGTGCATTTGTAGATTTGTTTAAATTTCTCTGAGCATTGATAGAACTGGTATTGGTATTAACATATAAAGCCATGATGGTTCTCCTAAACACTTTTGTGGTAAAGTTTGCGAACTATGAATTTATTATTCGTTTTCGTTCGCGGTTATTTAAGGTATCGGCATGTTCTAATTTTTCTTTAACATTTTTTTATGATTTTTTTAATTTTTTATTTGGTCCGTTTACTGTTGGTTGTTTCTACCTATCTATTTCACATATTGTGACAACGTCTCTCTTATTTCCTGTGACACATAATTAAGATCTTCTTGTGTAACAGCAGGACAAAGAGGTATCGTAACTATCTTTTGATAGAATTTTTCTGTGTTGGCAAGTCCTGTATATTTTCTAATTTTTTGGTAGTACGGCTGATGATAAACCGGAATGTAGTGGACATTAACTCCGATGGAGGATTTCCTAAGATTATCAAATATCAGTTTACGTTTTTCAGATGCAACTTTGATAATATAGAGGTGATATGCGCAATATCGATCTGTTAATCTTGCAGGAAGTTCAATAGGTGAATCTGCAAGTTTTTCAAAATAGAAATCAGCGTAATCGTTTCTTGTTTTTATCCATTGATCAAGATGTTTGAGCTGAGACAGCCCGAGTGCAGCATTTATTTCCGGCATTCTATAATTGTAACCAAGGTATTGCTGTTCATAGTACCAGTCTCCTTCGCATCTATCCTCCATAAGAGACGAATCCCTAGTTATTCCATGACAGCCGAACATTCTCATTCTGTCAGAGATGATTTGATCATTGGTAACAGCCATCCCGCCTTCTGCAGTTGTAATGGCTTTAACAGGATGAAAACTGAACACGGTTATGTCAGAATAGGTACAATCACCGGTTATAGAACCTTTATATCGTGCTCCCAATGCATGGCATGCATCTTCTATTATTTTGATCCCATACAGCCTGGCAAGGCAGGATATTTCCTCCATGTCGGCAGGAAGGCCTGCTAAATGTACTACAATGATTGCTTTAGGTAGTCTGGTTGCCGTTCTGAGTTTCTGTTTGAGGGCTGATGCACTCATGTTCCCGGTGTCATAATCGATGTCAACAAAATCAACGTCAGCTCCACAGTACAGAGCACAGTTGGCAGAAGCAACAAACGTAATTGGAGAGACCCAAACTAAATCACCTTTGCCGATCCCAAGTGCCAAACATGCAATATGAAGTGCAGCTGTCCCCGAATTGACTGCTACTGCATGTTTCACATTGCAATATGACGCAATTGCATCTTCAAACTTTTTGACGATGGGACCCTGTGTTATCAAAGGGGATTTAAGTGCTTCAACGACTGCTTTGATGTCATCTTCATCAATAATCTGCCTACCGTACGGGATCATAAATCAAGCCTCTCGTTAAGTTCTGCAATCTGTTTAACTGTCAGGTAATCAGGGTTGTTGAATGAATTATATTCAAACATAGGCGGAACTGGTTTTCCTTTTTCACCATTAAGTGCTGTGTCGTAATTGACGTTGCTGAAAAATGTAATCGATGGTTTTATTACAAAATAATCTGAAAATTCAATGGTATGGAAAGCATCGTCAGCAGGACACATGATTTCGTGTAATTTTTCCCCTGGTCTGATTCCGATGATTTCTGTAGGTAAATTTGGCGCCATAGCTTTTGCTAAATCAACAATTCTGATTGAAGGAATTTTGGGAACAAAAATTTCACCTCCCTGCATTCTAGTTAAATTCTTAATAACGAACTTAACTCCGTCTTCAAGAGGAAGCCAAAATCTTGTCATATCTTTGTGTGTTATCGGAAGTGATTTTGCTCCGTTTTTAATAAGATTTTTAAAGAATGGAACAACAGAACCTCGTGAACCTACAACGTTACCGTATCGTACAACGGAGAATCGGGTAGGATCAGAACCAACCATATTGTTTGCAGCCACAAATAATTTATCTGAGCACAGTTTGGTTGCGCCGTAAAGATTAATCGGGTTGGCTGCTTTGTCAGTAGATAGGGCAATAACTTTCTTAACTTTATTGTATATAGCGGCGTCGATTACATTGTTGGCACCTATAACATTGGTTTTAATACACTCCATAGGATTGTACTCTGCGGTAGGAACTTGTTTGATAGCTGCAGCGTGTATGATGATATCAACATCTCTTGTTGCTTTTTTCAGACGTTCCAAATCACGTACATCGCCGATAAAATAGCGCATGCACTGTTCGTTGTAGATCTGTTGCATTTCAAACTGCTTAAGTTCATCGCGTGAATAGACAATCACTTTTTTAGGCTTGTAATTAGCTAAAACGTGTTTAATAAATTTTTTTCCAAAAGAACCGGTTCCTCCGGTCACGCAAATAGTCTTTCCATCTAACATACTGATATTCCAAATATAAGCAGATTTGAGTAACAACAAATGAGAATATGATAGATTAATTGAATATTTTTTTTTGCGATTTACATATAAAAATTGCTGAACAAGCAGTCGCCAGTTTCAATATTTGTTTGATATTTTTTTTATCAATAACAAAAAATTGACATCAGTCAAATTAATGACTGATTTTTTTAAACTATATTTAAGTGTGATGCTACAATGAATTAAAAATGAATAAAAAACGAACATTATCACCATTCGGACGGAATATATGGAATTTAATGGCATCATCTTATTAATAGACAGTAATACTGAACGTAAAAAACTCATTGAAACTATTTTGGATTTCATGGGTATTCGATGGCATTCAGGTTCAGAGTCTGATTCATTTGCATATTTGAATGATATAGAGGAGCAGACTGCTGTTCTAGTCGGGGATTTGGAGGGAACAACTCTCTCTGATGTTCTGATTAAATATTCCAAAGTTCCTTTTGTCGGGATCAACGTAGAACACGAATACAGTTCTCCGAATATGATGGGAACATTGAAGCCTCCGTTCAATATAGATGATTTTTCACAACAGATTAGATACTGCCAGTCATTTTTTTCACTTCACAATTCCAAGAAAAATCAACATGGTTCCGATGAAACTCTGCTGAAGCTTCTGGTTGGACAGGGAACTGCCATCAAGGAAGTGAGACATCTTATAGAGCAGGTTGCTGTAACGGATGCAAATGTCCTAATCCTGGGGGAGTCAGGTACAGGAAAAGAGGTCGTTGCCAGATCTATTCATGAACTTTCAAACCGTTCCAAAGGCCCGTTTGTTCCAATTAACTGCGGTGCAATACCGCCTGATTTGCTGGAATCGGAATTGTTTGGTCACGAAAAAGGTGCTTTTACCGGGGCTATTTCTGCTAGAAAAGGTCGTTTTGAAATGGCCGAAAACGGTACTATTTTTCTTGACGAAATTGGTGATATGCCTATGCCGATGCAGGTAAAACTGCTTAGAGTTCTACAGGAACATTATTTTGAAAGAGTAGGTGGAAACAAATCTGTTAAGACTAATGTCAGGGTTATTGCAGCTACTCACCGTCATCTTGAGGAAATGATCCGGGACGGGAAGTTCAGAGAGGATCTGTACTATCGCCTGAATGTCTTTCCAATTGATACACCGCCGCTGAGAGATCGTGCTGATGATATCCCTCTTCTGTTGCAGGAACTTACCTGCCGTCATGCTGTTGAGCACAATGTAAGTATTAAATTTACCCAGAGAGCTATTGATTCTCTGATGAAACATCCGTGGCCTGGAAATGTCAGAGAACTGTCAAATCTGGTTGAACGATTAATGATTCTTCATCCTAACTGTATTATTGATGATAAAGATCTTCCTGTCAAATATCAGTATGGGGTTGATGGTGAAATAAAACATAAAAGTTCATATGAAAGCAGCTCGCCAATGGCTGAAAAGGATGCCTTGATGGCAATGTTTTCTGATGAAACAAATGATGATAATGAAACTGTTAGTAATGAAAATCCCCCTGAAGAACGTTCCTCTGACTTAGTAGAAACTTCCCAGGAAAATGTCATTATTAATGAAACAGCAGAAATGAATTCTTCCGGCATGAGTGCAGTGTCTGATGATCAAACATTGGCCGGTGTTCTGCCAGCAGGGGGAATAAACCTTAAAGATGTTCTGTCGGAACTGGAAGTGAATTTAATCCGTCAGGCATTGGACAAACAGAACGGTGTTACATCAAGAGCTGCAGAAATGCTGGGAATGCGCAGAACTACTTTGGTGGAAAAAATGAAAAAGTATGGAATCGTGGCAAAAGATTTCTAGATTTTTGATGTTCTCTGTTGCAGTGATTTACCGGGATCATGGTTATCGGCCTCAATACATCAATATAGACCCATAATGTGGCAAGGGGAAGGTAGATCGCTGTTTGCTTCCTTGTTGCCAATGTTCCTTTTTTTTATTTATCCAAGAATTTTTGTATTTTCATTAAAGTCGCGTATTTTAGATCCGATAAAGTTTATAACGGAACCTTTTATTGTTTCATTGGTGGAAGTGTAACGATGGAATGACTGTCAAAACATGATTTTGTTCCTGATGTATTACCAATTGATTAGATAATAGTATTCGATGTTTTTTACCATAAAACAATCGGATTCATGTATGCCAAACAGGCTGTTATAACGGGGGAATTTAGTCCGGAATATGCAGATTATCTGCTGTATCGCAGTTATTAAGTTATACATGCGTTGACGGCTTTTAGAATTAAAGGAGTAGTATATGACAACCACTAGTTCACATATGGCGTCAAATTTTGAACCGCATAATGTGATGAGTGCAAATGTTGGAATTACTGTTAAACAGAACGGTCAGTCATTGCGAACAAACAGTTCCAACAGTGAAGCTCAGCCAGTTGTGGGTTCAACAGTGGCCGCTGACAGGGAAAAGAAACTGTCAGCAAAAGATCTTTCCCAGCAACAGTACATTAACGATTCTGAAAAAGAGAAAGAAGAGCAGAATGAAGAACTGAGGGAACGTGTTGATGAAAAACTTAAGGACATGGAAGAAATGCCCGCATTACGCAAGATTGGAATTAAGTTTGTTAAGCACAAGGATCCGGAGTGTAATGTTGTCAATGTAGTTGACACAGAATCCGAGGAAATGATCAGACAGATCCCTAGTGAGGAATTTTTGAAAATATCCCAGAAGCTTGATGAGTTCTGCAACGATTTTACAAAAGTTAAACAGACAAATGCCGAGGATGATGCGAAAGGTCGCGGTAAAAATCATAGTGTTTTGTTTGATACGAAGATCTAGAAGTATATAGAAGAGAGTCAACAAAGAGACACCTTGCCGGTGTCTTTTTTTATGAACTTGAGAAATAGCGGTGAAAGAGTGTTTACTGAAAGTTTTCTATAAATTCATAAGCCTCTTTTTCAATCTTGACTACCTTTTCTTTACTTAACTTGTCTTTCAAGGCCTGCTTTTGGCTTGATGCAGAATCTTCAAAATTTGAAGCAATTGTAATCCAGAAAAATGCTTCTTCAGGTTTCATACTCTGTTCATACAGATTTGCAAGAATTGAACATGAATCGTAGGCACATCTCAGTTCTGCAATTGTTTTAATATCGTTTATTGCTTCGTTCTTTGCTCCTTCTTCGTATTTGATCAGAGACAGTTCCAGTTTTGCCGGAATGTTCCCTGATTCAGCTATCGGCTGGAGAATTGATTTTGCTTTAGTTGTGTCTGATTCTGTTCCCATCCCGCGACGGTACATATATCCAAGCCAGTATGTTCCATCTTCTACACCTCGATTATCAAGTATTTCGGCCTGTTGAAATGCCATTTCAGGTTTGGGAGATGTTTCCCTGGTTCCATGAAGGTATATTTCTATCAGTTTAAGTCTAGCCTGGATATTTCCTTTTTCTGCGGCTCGCAGATACCATAAGATCATTTCTTTGGCATTCTGAGAGCGGTACATTTCGGCTATTGCCATCATTGCATCAGTGTTATTCTGTTTTGCAGCCTTGTGATACCATTTAGCTGCGAGATCCAACTTTGGATCTGTTGAATACTGATACCATCTTCCCAGCATGTATTGAGACTGAGGTTCTCCTGAATTAGCGGATTCTTGGTATAGTTCAAATGCCTTTTGAGGATTTTTCTCAACTCCGGTACCGTATTCGTACATTTGTGCCAGATAAAATTGCGCCAGAGCATTGTGCTGAGATGAGGCTTTGGAAAACCAGTAGAGTGCCTCTTCGTAGTCTGGAGTCAGATCTTGTCCTGTAGAATATACCCTTCCAAGGGAAATTTGAGCAGGTATGCTTCCCTTATTGGCAGCATTTTTATAATAGTCTATTGCCATGGAAACATTTTTTTTGATCCCGAGTCCGTTGATGTACATATATGCCAGATTGGCAAGCCCGTCGGTATTATGATTTTCCAATCCTGATTTTCTGCACCAGAGCAGAGCTTCCTCGTAATTAATCTCAATTCCGCCTGTGCCGTATAAATTTAGCGCGCACAACTTAAATGTCGCCTCATCTTTCAACTGTAAGTTGCTGTTGTTTGCAAGCATTTTGAGCCATTTTATTGCTTTTGGTATATCTGTTTTCTGATTGGCTTTAAGTCCGGTAAGGTAGTGGTCGGCAAGTTCTTTCTGGGCAGCTGCCATTCCGTTTTCTGCGGCTTTACTCAGCCAGAATACACCTTCAATATAGTCTGGTTTGGAACCGATTGCGTGAAGTTTCATATATCCTGTGAAGAACCATACTGTCGGATTGCTTCCGGAAGAAGCCTTCAGGCAGTTGTTGAATGTTATACCATTATTTACAGTTTGATCATTTTCCAAAATTAATCGTTTTGCGTGGGTGATACAATAAGTTTCCGGATCTATACTTTCTTCAACTTCTGCAGCAAAACTTGATAAAGGAATTACAAAAGAGATTACGGGAAGAAGGTGGAATAGTACAAATTTCATCTGAGGCTCTAATTATGTTAATTACCATTTTTTCGAATTTGTTAGTGTCAGAGATTTTCAATATGGCATAAACCAAGAAATCCTCCTTGTACAGCCAAGGGGGATTCCTGATAATTTCTGTAGTTCTTTCTAATTAACTTATCAATTGATCAATTTCCTGCTCTATCTGTTTGATTTCATCCTCTCGCAAACCGATTTTATATTTGCTGACGTCATTGAACTTTGGCACTCCAAGACAGGAAGCAAAGTAGGCGTTATAGTATGATTTCTGATGATCTACAGCAGTCCCTTCTCCTAAAAAGTAGAAATCAGCAAGTTTTGCCAGTGCAGGCGGATAGTTTTTATCTGCGGCTTTCTGATAGTAGGCGAGAGCAAGATCTTTCTTACCCTTCTTGTAATTGTAAGAACCGATTTTGTAGCATGCAAATGAAGAACCATGGTCTGCAGCTTTCTGATAGTACTCTCTGGATTTTTCCGGATCAGCCTTTACCTCCAAACCGACCTCATAGATATATCCGAGCTTTTTCTGTGCATCCACATTGTCGGCCAATAGAGGATTTTCATAATACTCCATGGCTTTTTTGAAATCGCATTCAACTCCCATTCCGTCAAAATAGGCATTGCCCATTTCCAAAATGGCGATCTCAACTCCTTCACGAGCTGCCAAATCAAGATTGGTCACATATTCATTAAGGTTTCTGCCCGGAAATCTGTTCTGCAGATAAACCTGTGCCAAGTTGTAATAGGCATCGTACAATCCGTGTTTGGCCGCACGTTTAAACCATTTAATAGCCTGATAGTAGTAGCACACATTGTTGTTGCACTTGGAGAAGAAATAAATACCGAGGGAGCATTCGGCATAAGGAAGTCCCGCATTTGCCGCTATTTTGTAATATTGGATAGCTTTCTCCTGATCTGCATTTACGAGATCTCCGATAGTGTAGATATCAGCAAGATCCAAAGCTGCTTCTCCGTATTTGTGATTTGCGGCTTTCGTCAGCCACATCAGTGCTTCAGAGGGATCCTGGGTAACTCCGTCGCCGTCTCGGTACATCTGCCATAACTGGTATTCTGCTTCAGGGACTCGAGCCATTGCTGCTTTGGACAGCCAGGTAAAAGCCTCCTCTTGATTAGCAGTGCATCCGTATCCGAAACGGTACATATTTCCGATCATTGTCCATATGCGGGCATCATCGGCAGTCATGGTATATCTAAGACATGATTCAAGAGCTTTTTCGTAGTTTCCGCTAGAATATAACTGTTCACATTCGTTGTAACTCTGTGGATTCAAATCTTTTACCGCTATAGATTCGGCATATTTTTCAAACAGACCCATCTTAATCACCTCACTCATTAACAACGTCGCTTTTGTTTCTTGTAATAGTTATTATCTTATTAATTTATATGATTTTTTAGCCTAAATTGTGAACTATTTTTCAATTTTGCATGGTGTGTCAAATTAATTTTTTAGACCGTTTTTTGATTGGTTCTGGATGATTTTTTATGTTAAAAAAGAATGTAAATACTGTCACGCTGTTAGTTTTAGGATAATTATTTATGCGTTGTTTGTTAAAATTGGTTGCTTAAAATTTAATCTATAAGTATTTTTTGTCCCATCTCATTTGAATAATATGAAGCATAGATTACTTTGATTACTTGACTAGCAAGTTCAAAAGAACTCTCCGGTTCTCGGTCATTGATTACCGACTCCATAAAATCTGTAATTTCATTACAATATCCGCGGAGAACTTCATCTGCAATGAATGGTTTATTAAAAGTTTTACAAATATTAGGATTATATACCACCCCACATCTTGAATGATAGTATTAAATACTTAGGAAGTGTCACAAAATAAATTAAACATATTGTAACGAAATAATTACCTTATTTTGTGACAATATGCTATACTATCTGTAGCCAAAATTGAGGAGTGTAACAGATGGTTGCAAGTTTAGAAACGAGAACCGCAGTCAAACAAATATTGCTTGATATGATTCCGCATCTTAATGAAAAACAGCGGCGTATTCTTTACGGGAGTGCAGCCTCTGTTCTCGGGCATGGAGGCTTAGTGTTTGTCAACGAAGTTACTGGCTCTGCACGAAACACAATCACTTCCGGCATGAAGGAAGTTGCCGAGCCGGAAAACACAGACGCTGTTTCCGGCAGTGTGGAATCAACTCGAATCCGCAGGCCCGGCGCCGGACGAAAGACGGCTCTCGAGAAAAATCCTCTTCTGAATGAAAAGATAGAGGAGATCATCACACAAAACGGGGATACATACGGTAATCCAGAAAAGCCTTTACGGTGGACAACATGGAGTCTTCGAAAAATTGCCGGTGAACTGTTAAAATCCGGGATCAAAGTCAGCCAAAATATCGTTTCACGGGCACTTGACG
>JAEEGF010642040.1_pt1 | contig 18703 bp, 13 predicted proteins | sample 9134171 | NCBI WGS metagenome assembly JAEEGF01 (sample SAMN16246542, study PRJNA631951) | gut metagenome | biome: gut microbiome; feature: rumen; material: AP-attached | host: Bos | place: Iran: Karaj | collected 2018-10
GAGGTCATCAAGGCCGTTCTTCTCGAAGTTGCTGGACCAGTCGCACTGGAAGAGGGCCAGTTCCTTGCCATAAATGCCACGCAGACAGTCGCGTATCTCGCTGACGTAGGGCTTGTCCTCACCATACGAGCCGTACTCGTTCTCCACTTGAATCATGATAATCGGGCCGCCGTTCTGGATGGTGAGGGGAGCCAACTGCTCACCCACCTTCTGCTCGAAGATCTTTACGCGTTCCATAAAATAAGGATCGCGCTCACGCAGGCGGATGTCCTTCTTCTTCAACAGCCACCAAGGCAGGCCGCCCATCTCCCATTCGGCACAGACGTAGGGACCGGGGCGTACGATGACGTACATGCCGTTTTTCTGAGCCAGGCGGCAGAATTCGGCCACATCGTTGTTGCCGGTAAAGTCGAACTGTCCCTCACGCTGCTCGTGGATGTTCCAGAACACATAGATGCAAACGGTGTTCATGCCCAACGCCTTGCACATCTTTATGCGATGCTCCCAGTAGGGGCGGGGGATACGCGGATAGTGAACTTCGGCTGCCTTCACCACGAAGGGCTGACCGTTTAACAGGAAAGTCTTGTCGCCCGTAGTAAAGGTACCGGGCTTCGTAGCGGCCTGTATCGAGGCGGGAGCCGCCAGCATCAAAGCCGCGAGGGCAAGCTGTTTCAGTAGTTTCATAGTCGTTATGTTTTATGAGTTATTGATAGATGTTGCTTATGGGTTGTAGATAGGTTTCCCGGTAGTGGTGAGTCCCACGGCCGACACCTTGATGCGCGTCTGTTTGCCGTTGTTATAGAACAGGCAGGAGAAGCTGCCGTCGTCGTTGAGGTGGGCATTGGGGTTCCAGTAGAGCGTGCGCCGATAGTCCTTCACGGTGCCGGGCAACGGTTTGTGACTATAGTCGGGATGATAGAAGTCATCGGGCTCGTACATTCCTTTCAGTATCAGTCGGCGGTCGCGATAGGTGTAGCGTTTCCCTTCGCCCTCCAGGAGTATGAAGTCGAGTGTTACGTCGGCAGCATTGACCTGCTGGTCGACGCGCTTTTCCTCATTGCGCAGCTCGAAGTCGGTATAAAGCCTGATGATATCCTGGCGGTTGAGCTTGATGTCGCGGTTGATCTCCTGATCGCTCCTGAACTGCGACTGAACCGTAGGCCCCGGGTCGTAGTTGCGGTAGTAGATGTAGGGTGTCAGCACGCCGTCGTTCAAGCGCGCCATGACGTTCATCTGCCGTTCGCTGTTGTAGTTGCCCAGCAGTGCCATACTTACCTGATGGGGGAAGTCACGCGGCGTATAGGTGCCAAACGATAGCCCACGGTCGGTAACCAGGTTATAGAGTTCCTGGGTGTCGTAGACGCAGGCAGGCTTGGAGTAGTCGATGCGATGACGACCGCGACGGCGGCGCCCCTTGACGCTGACGTTGCGCAGCTGGGTGTCCATCTTGGAGATACGCTCCACCTCGGGCAGGTAGGAATCGTCGATGGCAGAGGTAGAGTCCTGCACCTCAGGCAGGTGTGTCTGGTAGAAATCGAACTTCTTGGCAAAGACGGGGTAGAAGAGGTCGCGCTTCACGTAATACTCCGGAAGGGCCGTCTCGTCGAGCTTGCCCTTACGCTGGATGCGCTGCATCTTCTTGTCGCTGATGTCGGTGTCGTAGGCCTTCATGAAGAGAATGGCCTCGCCGTAATAAGGCGGCACGTTGATGACGAAATGGCCGTTGTGTTCAGTTTCCATCTTGATGGTGGCGATATCGTCGTCGTATACCAGTTCGGCTTCGAGGGTTACTCCCTTCTTCAGTCCGCCGTGTGGCTGATAGATGGCTGCAATTTGATTAGGCCCCTGGATATTGAGAGCCCCGTATGCCTTGGTAAGCGTGGAGAACGGCACCGTAGGAATGCCGCCCTCGTCGGTGGTGGAGACCGTTACATGCATCGTGCGCTCTATCAGCTCGTCTTTCAAGTGTTTGGGGGCTTCAATCTCTCCCAGATTAGAGGGGCTGTAGCCGAATACCCCTAGTGGCCAATAGCGCACCTCGTCGGGCAGGTAGTCGTAGCTGTCGACGGTAGGGTATACCGCCCCCTCGATGGTGATGTTTTTCTCGGGCGTATAGCGCAGGGGCTGATTGTTGGTCAGTTCCTGATAGTCGTAGCGCCGCCATCCCTGCACCATCAGCAGCAGATCGAGATGCTGGCGATGTTCGCGGTCGTCGGCCTTGAAGTAATAGTCGGGATAGGCCACAAAACCCTTCAGCTCGCTGCTCAGCAGCAGGTCGGTCATCATGTTGCCCGTGTCGTAGGAAGGCTCGTCGGTAGCGCCGTCGCGCACGGCGATAGAGAGATGGCGGGCATCGGCAGGAGCCTGGATGTTGAGGACAATCTGCTCGAAGGGCTCGTAGGTGGTCTTCGTATCCTTCACAACGATGGCCGCCTGGTCGTACTCGTGGTTGTTGATGAAGAAAAGACGGTCGCAGAGCAACCTGCCCGTCTGATCGATGACCAACAGGTTGTTGACGCCGGTTGTCAGAGATGACTTGTCGATGGAGAGCGTGGTGCTGCCCGTGATGGTTTGGAAAAATTTCAGCACCCCCCGGCAGAGCACCGCTACACCGTAGTCCAGCTCGTTGAGCAGGCCGCTCATCTTGATGTCCGCCTGCAGCTGATCACCCACGGCATCGAGATGGAGGGCGCAGCCTGTGCGCTCGGCCTTGGGCAGTTCGAAGGTGTAATGCTTGTTGTGCCAGACGAAATGGACAGAGATATGACCGCTCTCCGGTACCTGGACGGTAAAGAGTCCCCTTCCCTGATGCAGGGTGCTAATAACAAGACTGTCTTTGCGGTCGGGAATTGTCAGGAATCCGCTAACCTCCTGCTGCTCTCCCTCTTCGTCGACAGCCTCGAATGCCACCCTGCATGACTGACCGGCAATGAGGTGACCGCCCTCGGGGTAGAAGTTGACGAAGAGATTCTCCTTGAGCTCCTTTTCCAGACGTGTCTTGGGGCGGCTGACGATATACTTGGCACCATACTCGCCGGGCTCCTCCGGACGTTCGTAGACGGGTACTACCCGCGAATAGACGGCATCGAACTGACGGAAGAAGTCGTGAGCCATCTGGCGGTTGTAGAAACACTCGTAGTCCTTCCGCCCATAAGGATGCTCGCTGACGCAGAAGTTGAGCATCCACCGCGTGTAAGCCCTGATTTCGTAGTAACCCGAATAGATGGAGTCCTGCAGGCAGAAGTTGCCGTCGCTATAGCCTTTCTCGGAAATGATGATGCCCTGGCGCTCGACCACCATACCATCGGGCGATACGAGTTCCACGTAGAGGATGTGGCTCATGTCGGAATAGGTAAGGCTGTCGGCACGCACCACATAGGCCTTGTACCAGATGGTGTCGCCTTTGAAATAGCACTGGTTGTCGAGATGCACATACACCTTCTCTTGCACAGGGGCATTCATCAGCATGCTCTTGATGCTGTCAAGGGTATGCTGGGCGCTGATGCTGAGGCTAACGGCCAACAGCAGAAGGGAGAAGAGTGCTCGTTTCATTATTGTTTGCAAAGATAATGCAAAGCGAGCAAAAAAGCAAATTATTTACTTCTTTTTTCAACGAAGGTGGTAATACTGCGGGAGGGAAGCGTAGTATGGCCCTCGTCCTCGCCTACGGGTTTCAGGTTTTCCCCCTCTACGTCGCTGGTGCGATAGGCTACCCATTGGCGGCTTTTACCGTCGGACATCTTCAGGGTGAACTCCTGGGGGCTGTTGCTGTAGTTGATGGCCACTGTAACCCATGTGCCGTCGGCGTTCTGATAGGCGGTAACCATTAGCCCATAGGGATCTTCCTCGCCGCTGACCTCATAGCGCTGCGCACCGGGACGAACAAAGCGGCTGTAGTTGCCCAAAGCCCAGAGAAGCTTGGAATCCTGCCCGCGGCGTACGCTCGGCTTCGTGTCGCTCCTGCGTTGCCTCTCGCCATCCCATACACGGATGAGCCCGTCCTTATAGTCACCACCGCAGGCGCGCCACCACGACCAACTCTCGGCATCGGCATACTTCAGGTCATGATGGATGACGCGAGCCACATAGAGCGCCGTCTTCATAGTGAAGTCGTAGCCGCCACCGCCGCCAATCTCCTCGTCGTTGCTCATGATACAAAGCTCCGATTGCCAGAACTTGATACCGTATTTGCGGCAGGTGTCGCGAAGCTCCTCGCGTATTTTCCTCATATAAGGGATAGGGGTGTTAGTCCAGTAGCTGTGGCCAAGTATCAGTCGCGGCACCAATGGGGTGTTGCCCAAATAGGTGGCCGTACTGTCTTTGGAAAAGAAAGTGCTGATGGTGTTGCCGCGTTCCCAGGTTGTTTTGTAGATGCCGAGCAGGCAGCGCAAGTCGCTCGATTCGGGGACGAGGATAAGAGGTGGCAGGTTCTCGCCATCTTTCCCCGACAGTTTGTCTTTGTGCGTGTCATTCTGCTGCAAGAGGGCTTTGCTGGTTTCACGCGCCAAGCGGGCAATCTCACGGTTGGTAGCGGGACTTCCCTCTTGCTTCGGCCCCTGCCAGTTCCAATGGCCGTCGGGCTCGTTGACGGGACACAGGTAGTCGAAGTGGATATTATCGTGCTCCTCCAACCCCTTCAGGGCAGTAGCCATAAAGGTGGCGAAGTCGTCGTAGCAGTCGTCCTTTAAGTTCAGCGTGCCCTTGCGCCCGGTATTGGTGGCCAGCCCGTTTTGGGTAAAGTATACTGGCGGCGAGTTGAGGAAAGCTAAGAAATGAGGAACACCGCGTTCCTTAGCCATTCGCAGGAACTTGCGTTGGCCGGCTTGTTTGTTCCAGTCATAGGTGCCATCGGCTGTGAGGAAACACTCGGTGCGCGTGTTGCGGCTAATCTGTGATTCGCGGCCCTGCTCATTGCTCCCCGCTCCGAGGTTGAAGCGCCAGAGTGAGAGGCCGATGCCCTTGGGCTGTCCTTTTGCATCGTTCTCCAAAGAGAAGAGCCAGTCGGCAATCTTTTCTTGTTCCTGTTCGTCCTCCCAAGTGCCGATAGTTTGCATCGACCAGGCATCCGATGCACCGAAATGAAGAATGGTCTGTCGAGGGCTCTCGACATGGATGATGTACTCGTGAGCTTCTGCTGTGAGAAACGCTGTTGAGAGTGTAAAAATGGTCAGTAGTTGGGTCATTGTGTTGCTTTTTCTTGCAAAGATAGTGCTTTTTTGAAATATTCTGACTTTTGCTAACAATTTTTAAGTGTTTTTTTTGTAATTATTCGGGAAAAAGCCGTAACTTTGCACCCGAATTTATGTTGAAAGATTATCTATAGTTTTTTGCCTTGGACGTTTTCCAAGGATTGTGTTAAATGTAAATCCTCCCAATTCCCGTGAGGGAAGTAAGAGAGCCCGAAAAATTGACCATAAACCTTCGGCCGTGAGGTCCAAGGTTTTTTTTATGGTAATTTATGTTTTAAGAGGGGAGAGCACTGAGAAGTACACCTCCCCTTCTTTTTTGTAATAATACTGATTTCAGGTTATTTGCTGAAGTCGAATCCAAGGCGCACACCATCGTAGCTTTTACTGACCTCACCGACGGCTTGGATGTTGGAGTTGCCGCTCATGGCTGCAATCGTCTGCAAAAGAGTGAGTAGCTTCTTGCCTTCGAAGAGTAGTCCCACACCGTTGGCATTACGCTTGGCGTAGCAGTTGATGGTGAGTAGCATTCCCTTCATAGTTACCTTGTAAGACTTCTCGTCGAACGTCCAGTTGCCGTTCATCGGGGTGCCGAGGAACTGTGCAGAGAAGGTTCCGTCCTCGTTGAAAGTGACGAAGGTATTGGAGCCGTTGATGCCTATCTGCTGGTAATACGGTTGAAGCTTTGTTCGGATCTGGGCGGCAGCAACCTCGCCACCTGCCTTTGCCAACAGGTTCTCGCTGGTGAAGGCACAACCAGGCGATACGTATTTCCAGGAACTGATGAGGTTGGCTCGGGTAACGGTCTGTGCACCGATGACACTGGTGATGACCTGAGTGATGGTACCACCTTGCAACACGTCGGTAAGAACGGCACCAAGGATGCCGCCCGACTGAGCATTGTTTCCTGTTCCCATGCCGCCGCAGCTTACCAGCACCATAGTGGCAGCTGCCCATGCAAATGACTTTATTTTCTTCATTGTGCGTTAGTTTATAATTGTTATTCTTATGTTTGTTTGTTCCTTAGTCTTCAAAGTTCAGGCTCAACTGTCCGTCGCCAAGCAAATTATAGCTCATGCGGTGGTAGGGGGTAGTGCCATACTGGCGTATGGCTTCGCGATGCTTCTTCGTTGGATAGCCTTTGTTGGAGCGCCAGTCATACTGCGGATACTCCTCTGCCAACTGATTCATGTAGTCGTCACGATAGGTCTTTGCCAAGATAGAAGCCGCTGCTATAGCCATGTATTTACCGTCGCCCTTGACGATGGTGGTATGAGGGAGTGGTGAAGGGTGAAGGGGGGAGGGTGAAGGGTAGTAGGGCTTGAAGCGGTTACCGTCGACGATGATGGCCTCGGGACGCACTTTCAGTTGATCGAGGGCACGATGCATCGCTAAGATAGAGGCATTCAAGATGTTGATTTTGTCAATCTCCTCTGGTGTAACGATACCTACTGCCCAGGCTACGGCATCGCGCTCGATAATGTCGCGCAACTCATAGCGTTTCTTTTCCGACAGTTGTTTTGAGTCGTTCAGCAACTCATTCTGGTAACCTTCGGGCAGGATAACGGCAGCTGCATAAACGCTGCCGGCTAAGCAACCACGGCCAGCCTCGTCGCAACCTGCCTCAACCTTTCCTTCGTAAAAATGATTTGCCAGCATTTCTCTTTAACTCTGAGTATTGTCTTAACTCCTTAACTTCTTAACTCCTTACTTCCTAAAACATCTGCCTGACCCGTTGTATACCTGCCACGAGAGCGTCGATCTCTTCCTTGGTGTTGTAGAGTGCAAACGAGGCGCGGACGGTGCCTGAGATACCCAGACGATCCATCAACGGTTGGGCGCAATGATGACCAGTGCGAACGGCAATGCCTAAACGGTCGAGTAGGGTGCCGATGTCAAGGTGGTGGATAGTGCCTACGTTGAATGAGACAACGGCATCGCGGTTGTCTTTCGGACCATAGATAGTAAGGCCGTCAATAGTCTGCAGCTGTTCCATACAGTAGCGGGTTAACTCCTTTTCGTGAGCCTCGACGTGGTCAAGGCCTACATGATGAAGATAGTCGATGGCAGTTGCTAAGCCGTGGGTAGCCACATAGTCGGGTGTGCCGGCCTCAAACTTGAATGGCAGACGCTCGAAAGTGGTCTTCTCCCACGTAACTTTGTCAATCATCTCGCCACCGCCTTGATAGGGAGGCAGCTTCTCCAGCCACTCCTCCTTGCCGTAGAGTACGCCGATGCCCGTGGGGCCATACATCTTATGACCGCTAAAGGCAAGGAAGTCGCAGTTCAGCTGCTGTACGTCAAGTGCCATGTGAGGAGCACTCTGGGCAGCGTCGACAAGGACGGGGATATCGTGGGCGTGGGCTATCTTGATGATTTCCTCTACAGGGTTGATGGTGCCCAGCACATTACTGACGTGAGCCACGCTGATCAGTTTCGTGCGTTCAGTGATGTATGTTGCGATGGTATCGCAACATACTAAACGGCCGTCGTCGGTGATGGGCAAATGGCGCACCACAATGCCCCGCTGCTGTGCCTGCAGCTGCCAAGAAACAATGTTGGAGTGGTGCTCCATATCGGTTACCAGTACCTCGTCGCCAGGTTTCATCTGCGACTGGCAGAATGAAGCCGCTACCAAGTTGATGGCCTCTGTGGTGCCACGGGTGAAAATGATTTCCTCTATCTTACTGGCATTGATGAACGAGCGTACCTTTTCACGGGCCGCCTCGTGCAGGTCGGTGGCCTGCTGCGAGAGATAGTGGACACCGCGATGAACGTTGGCATTGACATTGAGGTATTCATCCCTCATGGCATCCAGCACACACAGCGGCTTTTGTGTAGTCGCCGCGTTGTCGAGATAAACCAGCGGCTTCTTATATACCTCTCTCGACAGTATCGGGAAATCCTCGCGTACCTTATTTATATCGTACATTAGGCTTAACTTCTCTAACTTCTTAACTTTTAGTGTTGTCTTAACTTCTTAACTTCTCTAACTTCTTAACTCCTTCCTACCTACACAGCTTGCAGCCAGCACATTTGTTGAGTTCGCCGCGGAAACGCTTCTCGACGAGATAGTGCAGACGGTCACGTAGCGGCTCAAGTTGCATCTTGTCAATGACCTCATTAATGAATGCATTCTGCAGCAGCACCTTAGCCTCTTGAAGCGAAATGCCTCGTTGACGCATATAAAACAGTGCCGCATCGTTGAGCTGACCAACAGTTGAGCCATGTGCGCATTTCACATCGTCGGCATAGATTTCCAGCATCGGCTGGGTGTACATCCGTGACGCTGTGGAAGCACAAAGATTCTGGTTGGTCATCTGTGAGATGGTTTTCTGAGCACCATGCTCAACCAGCACACGACCGGCAAAGGCACCAGTTGCTTTGTCGTTGAGCACGTACTTGTAGAGCTCGTTCGAGGTGCAGTGAGGTACCTTGTGAGTAATGAGCGTGTTATTGTCCACATGCTGCTGCTTATCGGCAATCACGCAACCGTAGCATTGGCACTCAGCTCCCTCACCGCTGAAGGTAAGGTCGAGCTTGTTGCGTGTGATACCATTATGCAGGGTAATCACATTATGGTTCACACGACTGTTGGCTTGCTGGTCGATATAAACATTGCTCACACGCACGTTCTTATGGTGTGTCTCTTCCATGCAATAGAGGTCTAACGATGCATTCTCGCCTACATAGGCCTCGATGACCTGTGTAGCCAGGAAGTTGCGGTCGTCGGCAGCATGGTCGCAGAACAGCATCTTTATCTCAGCGTTCGCTTCTAAGACGATGAGCACACGACGGTTCACCATCAAATCTGGTACCATACGCTGAGCGTTCTTGGGGGTTGCCTTCAGGATGTTGATGACCTGAATGGCACGATCCACCTTCACGTTCTTGGGCACGTAAACCAGCATACCATCCTGTGCCAGCATGGTGTTGAGCGCTGTGATAGCATCCTCGCTGGTCTTGGCCAGCTTGGTGTAATACTTGCTTACCAGTTCAGGATAATCGCGCATAGAGCCAATAATAACGCCTTCGGGTAGCATACCAGCCCTGGCTCCTCCCCTGATAGAAGCGGGGGATACGGAGGGGGTATTGTAGAACATATCGTTTACCACAAAATAAAGGCATGTGCTTAGGTTAGGCACATCGCAATGGAAGGCTTCGTAGGGATTGACAGGAATCTGCAGGCGATTCAAGTTTACACCATAGTCAGGCTCGAACAGTTTCTGAATATCTGTGTATTTATATCGTTCCACTTTTTTGGATGGGAATCCCTGGACCTTGAAGTCCTCAAAAGCCTGATCGCGCACCACGTTCATCGACTCTGGGGCATGTGAGATAATCATCTCGCGTGCCTGTTCATAGAGATCAATATATTGTTGCTCGCTATTCATTGTTCACTTTTCACTAGGGCGCAGCCCGCTTATTCTTCTCCTATTTCTTCCTTAATCCAATCGTAGCCATGCTCCTGAATCTGAACAGCCAGCTCAGGACCACCAGTCTTCACGATGCGACCCTTGTAAAGCACATGTACAAACTGAGGCTTGATCATTTCGAGCAATCGGTCGTAGTGAGTGATGACGATGCATGAGGTCTCGGGGGTTTGTAACTTGTTCACTCCTTCAGCCACAATGCGCATGGCATCCACGTCAAGGCCGGAATCAGTCTCGTCGAGGATACTCAGTTTAGGCTCCAACATCGCCATCTGGAAAATCTCGTTGCGTTTCTTCTCACCACCGCTGAACCCCTCGTTTACCGAGCGGTTGGCCAGCTTGGAGTCAAGCTCAACAATCTTACGCTTCTCACGTTGCAGCTTCAGAAACTCAGCAGCGTTCATGGGTTCCAACCCCTGATACTTACGCTTCTCGTTGATGGCTGCCTTCATGAAATTGGTCATTGATACACCGGGAATCTCTACAGGATACTGGAACGAAAGGAACAGGCCCTCGTGGGCACGGTCCTCGGGTTTCATCTCCAACAGATTCTTACCGTTGAAGAAAGCCTCGCCCTCCGTGACCTCGTAGAGTGGATTACCCACAAGCACTGCACTCAAGGTCGATTTACCTGAGCCGTTAGGTCCCATAATGGCATGCGTTTCGCCGTCATTAATCACGAGGTCGATGCCTTTTAATATCTCTTTGTCGCCAATCTTGGCATGTAAGTTCTTGACTTCTAACATCTTTTTTCGTTATGTCGTTATTACGTTATACCCTTATTACGGTTTTGCGAGTCAACCCACCGTACCCTCGAGAGAGACACTAAGCAATTTCTGGGCCTCAACGGCAAATTCCATAGGCAGTTTTTGTAACACTTCCTTTGCATAGCCGTTGACGATGAGACCTACGGCTTGTTCCGTGGGAATGCCGCGCTGGTTGCAATAGAAAAGCTGGTCTTCCGAAATCTTCGAGGTGGTAGCCTCGTGCTCAAACACGGCTGTAGGGTTATGCACATCCATATATGGGAAGGTATGCGCACCGCAGTCAGAGCCCAGCAACAACGAGTCGCAGCTGGAATAGTTGCGAGCATTGTCGGCTGTTGATGCTGCACGCACCAATCCTCGATAGGAGTTCTGCGAGTGACCTGCAGAGATTCCCTTTGAGATGATGGTCGACTTAGTGTTCCTGCCGATATGTATCATCTTTGTGCCTGTGTCGGCTTCCTGATAGTTGTTGGTCACTGCAACGCTATAGAACTCAGCCTGAGCGTTGTCGCCTCTCAAAATACATGAGGGATATTTCCACGTGATGGCACTTCCCGTTTCCACCTGCGTCCACGATAGCTTGGAATCCACACCCCGTAGGTCGCCGCGCTTCGTAACCAGGTTCAGCACACCGCCCTTACCGTGTTCATCGCCAGGATACCAGTTCTGAACGGTAGAGTACTTGACTTCCGCACGATTCATCACGATAATCTCTACGATGGCAGCATGCAACTGGTTCTCATCGCGCATGGGGGCCGTACAGCCCTCAAGGTATGATACATAACTATCATCATCGGCAATGATGAGCGTACGCTCAAACTGTCCAGTGTTGCGGGCATTGATACGGAAATATGAACTTAGTTCCATCGGACAGCGTACACCCTTGGGGATGTAAACAAACGAACCATCGCTGAACACAGCCGAGTTGAGTGCTGCAAAGAAGTTATCTTTGTAAGGCACTACCGTACCCAAGTACTGACGTACCAGATTGCCGTGCTCCTTGATGGCCTCGCCAATAGAGCAGAAGATAACACCTTTTTCGCGCAATTTCTCCTTGAAGGTGGTCTTTACTGATACACTATCCATAATGGCGTCGACAGCTGTGTTTCCACTTAAGGCCAAGCGCTCTTCAAGGGGGATACCTAACTTATCAAAGGTTTTCTCCAACTCAGGGTCGATTCTGCCGTCACCTTCGGGCTTTTTGGCCAGAGGGTCGGCATAGTAGCTGATAGCTTGATAGTCGATGGGAGGCACGTGGACGTGTCCCCACTTCGGCTCTGCCTGCTTCTGCCAGTAGCGGAAAGCCTTCAGGCGGAACTCAAGCATCCATTCAGGCTCCCCCTTCTTAGCCGAGATGAGCCGAACGATATCTTCGTTCAGCCCCTTCTCAATGATTTCAGTATGTACATCGGTAGTAAATCCGAACTCGTACTTCTGTTCAGCCACCTGACGGACATACTCGTTATTACTTTGATTCTCCATATTATTTCAACAACGGATTACACGGATTTCACTGATATCTATTGTCTGCAATAATCCGTTTAATCCGTAAAATCCGTTGTCTTAATCAATCACAGTTTCTGTTCTACCTCAATCTCCGTGAAGGTCTCGATGATGTCGCCAACCTCGATGTCTCCCCAGTTGACCAGCGAGATACCGCACTCCAAACCAGTAGCCACCTCCTTGGCATCGTCCTTGTAACGTTTCAGGGCATCGATAGCTGCCGTATGGATAACAATACCATCGCGGATAACGCGAGCCTTATCCTTGTTGTGAACCTTACCATCAGTAACCAATCCACCAGCCACAGTACCAACCTTCGAGATCTTGAACACCTGCTTGACTTCAATCTCGCCGGTGACAATCTCCTTCTTCACCTTGTCGAGCATACCCTGCATGGTGGACTTCACTTCGTCGATGGCATCATAGATGATAGAGTAGGTGTTGATTTCCACGCCTTCGCGTTCTGCCAGACGACGGGCTTCGCCACTAGGACGTACTTGGAAACCAACGATGATGGCCTGTGAGGCACTGGCCAGCATAACATCGTTCTCGGAAATCTGACCAACGGCCTTCGAGATGACATTGACCTGTACCTTCTCTGTAGACAGTTTGATGAAAGAGTCGGAGAGAGCCTCGATAGAACCATCGGTATCACCCTTGACGATGATGTTCAACTCATGGAACTCACCCAGTGCGATACGGTGTGACAATTCGTCGAGACCAAGCTTCGTCGTGGTGCGCAGGCTCTGTTCACGCTGCAGCTGTACACGCTTGTTGGTAATGTCGCGGGCTTCCTGCTCTGTTTCCATAATATGAAAAGAGTCGCCGGCGGTCGGTGCACCGTTCAGTCCCAAAATGATAGCGGGCTCGGCAGGGCCAGCCTTTTCAATACGCTGGTTACGCTCATTGAACATGGCCTTTATACGTCCGTAGCTTGTTCCAGCCACAACGATGTCGCCCACCTTCAGTGTACCGTTCGATACCAGCACCGTGGATACATAGCCACGACCCTTATCGAGCGAACTCTCGATGATGGAACCTGTGGCCTTGCGGTTGGGGTTGGCCTTCAGATCGAGCATCTCAGCTTCGAGCAGCACCTTTTCGAGCAACTCGTCAACGCCCAAGCCTTTCTTGGCCGAAATCTCTTGACACTGGTACTTTCCGCCCCATTCTTCAACAAGTAAGTTCATATTTGCCAAGTCCTCACGTATCTTGTCTGGATTAGCTCCTGGCTTATCAATCTTGTTGATAGCAAACACCATCGGCACGTTGGCTGCCTGAGCGTGGGCAATGGCTTCCTTGGTCGTGGGCATCACCGAGTCGTCGGCAGCAATGATGATAATGGCGATATCCGTTACCTGAGCACCACGGGCACGCATGGCGGTGAAGGCCTCGTGACCAGGGGTGTCGAGGAACGTAATCTGGCGGCCGTCTTTCAATTTCACGTTGTAGGCACCGATGTGCTGGGTGATACCACCTGCCTCGCCTGCAATGACATTGGTATTGCGAATATGGTCAAGCAGAGATGTCTTACCGTGGTCGACATGACCCATGACGGTGACAATCGGGGCGCGGCTCATCAGGTCGTTCTCGTCATCCTCCTCTTCGGTGATGGCATTCTGCACCTCTGCAGAGACGTATTCTGTGGTAAAGCCGAACTCCTCAGCCACAATGTTGATGGTCTCAGCATCCAGGCGCTGGTTGATAGACACCATGATACCGATGCTCATACAGGTTCCGATAACCTGATTGACACCTACATTCATCATCGTTGCCAGCTCAGAGACAGTTACGAATTCTGTCAGCTTCAGCACCTTTGACTGTGCAGCCTCGGCTGCCATCTCCTCGTTCATGCGCTCAGCAACGGCATCACGCTTTTCACGACGGTACTTGGCACCTTTCTTATTCTGGTTCTTTGATGTCAGTCGGGCCAGCGTCTCCTTTACCTGACGTGCTACGGCTTCATCGTCCACCTCAAGAGGCTTCTGCTGACGGTTCTTGTTCTTCTTATTCTTGCCGCCACCCTGTTGTTGGCTGACGCCTTCGTTGAAGTTCTGGTTACCGCCTTTCTGCTTATTCTTCTTGTTTTTGTTCTGGTTGTTGTCGTTTTTGGCCTCTGCCTCGATGTCGACGCGTTCTTTGCCAATTCGCACGCGCTTTTTCTTCTCGCTGCGCTGTTGAGCCAGCTTTTCCTCGCGTTCCTTCTTCTTCTCTTCCTTGGATTTTTTCTTCGGACGAGTGCTTTGGTTCAGCGAGTCGAGGTCAATCTTACCAAGAACGTTTACTTTCGGAGCCAGTTTAGCCTCGCTCTTCAACGTAAACACAGTAGGAGCTGTCTGTGCGGGTTCCTCTTCCTGATTGTCGTCCTCTTCAGGAACATCAGTTTCCTCCTCATCATCTTGTACAGCTACTGTTTCTTCCTCAGAGGGCTTGATTTCTTCTTCATCTTCTACAATAGCGCGCTCTGGTTTGGACTCCTGTTTTACATCTTCTACCTCGACCTTGGCCTCAATGATTTCTTCCTTCTTCTCCTCCTTGACGGGACTTCCGGCAGCAGCCTCGGTCTTGGGAGTTTCCTTGGGGGCAGCTGTAGCAGGCCGTTTGTTGAGACTGTCCAAGTCAATCTTTCCAAGTGGCTTGAACTCCTGACGCGCCTCTACTTTCGGAGCCTCCTCCTCTTTTTTCTTCTCTTTTTCTTTCTTTTTCGGGAAGATCATCTCGGCTTGTTTCTTGATGTCTTTATCGCCCTTGAATTCCTTAACCAGCGCCTCATATTGCTCGTCGCTAATCTTGGTATTCGAGGTGGCATCGTCTTTTATCTCGCCGAGGCTACTCTTCTTCTTCAGGAAATCAACTGCCGTTTGAAGTCCTATGTTCAGTTCTGATAATACTTTATTTAATCTTACTCCCATCTGACTATTTCCAATTTACAGATTTTCGATTTACGATTTACTCAAATTCCGCACGCAGGATGTTCAGCACCTCGTCAACGGTCTCCTCTTCCAGGTCGGCCTTCTCGATAAGCATCTCACGGGGCGCGTTAAGCACTGCCTTTGCCGTGTCAAGGCCAATAGCTTTGATGGAATCGATAATCCATTGGTCAATTTCGTCGGCGAACTCATCCAGGTAGATGTCCTCGTCTTCGGTGCTTTCGCTGACTACGCGGAATACGTCGATAGTGTGCTCTGTCAGCATAGAGGCCAGCTTGATGTTCATACCACCCTTTCCGATGGCCAGGCTTACCTCCTCAGGCTGCAGATATACCTCTGCCTTGTGGTTCTCCTCATCAAGGGTAATCGTCGATACTTTTGCAGGTGAGAGCGCGCGTTGGATGAACAGCTGGGTGTTTGACGAATAATTGATGACGTCAATATTCTCACCGCCTAACTCACGGACAATACCGTGGACACGGCTTCCCTTTACACCAACACAGGCTCCTACGGGGTCGATGCGCTCGTCGTAACTCTCGACAGCCACTTTAGCACGTTCGCCCGGCATGCGAGCTACACGTTTGATGGTGATAAGACCGTCGTTGATCTCAGGAACTTCGGCTTCCAGCAAGCGTTCCAAGAAAACAGGACTTGTGCGAGAGAGAATGATGCGCGGATTGTTGTTCTCGTTCTGCACTTCCTTGACGATGGCGCGAATGGTCTCGCCCTTGTGGTAGTTGTCTGCAGGAATCTGCTCGCTCTTCGGCAGGTGCAATTCATTGCCTTCGTCATCCATAAGCAGCACTTCGCGCTTCCACATCTGATAGACCTCTCCACTGACGATGGTGTTTACCTTGTCCTTATACTTCTGGTAAAGTGAGTCGTGTTCCAATTCCAGAATTTTCGATGCTAGAGTCTGGCGGAGGTTCAGGATGGCACGGCGTCCGAACTTCGAGAAGTTCACTTCTTCCGAAACCTCTTCACCCACCTCATAGTCGGGCTCAATTTTCTGGGCCTCGCTCAAGGCAATTTCCTTGTTTTCATCCTTTACCTCACCGTCAGCTACCACAATACGATTGCGGTGAATTTCAAAGTCACCCTTGTCAGGGTTTACAATCACGTCGAAGTTCTCGTCAGAGCCAAACATCTTTGCAATCACATTGCGGAAGCTCTCCTCAAGGACGCTTACCAATGTAGTGCGGTCAATGTTTTTGGTCTCTTTAAACTCCTGAAAGGTCTCAATCATAGAGGGGCCTTTCGATTCTTTCTTTGTTGCCATTGATATGATTTTCTATTTACTAATTTTCGTTTTCAAATTAATGCCAAGTGATAGCAAGTGCTTGCGTCTTCTATGGTAGTAAGCAACCAAAGGGCAAACGCTTCACTCATCACTATTCATTTAAAAGCCAGCAGATACTTAACCGACTTTATCTCGTCCATAGAGTAGTTTTTTTCCACGTCAACCATTACGGGACGCTTCTTCCCTTCCACCGTCTGTTTCTCCTGGACGGTAATGGTGAACTGGCGACCATCGACAGCTTTCAGAATACCTTTCTGTTTTATTCCGTCCTGCTGCAAGACCTCCACCTCGTCACCGATGTGGTTCTTGTACTGCTGTTCTACCTTGAAAGGCTGGCCAATGCCAGCAGAACCTACTTCTAATTCATAGTCGCCAAGTTCATCGCCTAATTTTTCCTGAAGGAAACGGCTCAACTCGGCACAGTCTTCAATCCATACGCCATCGGCGTGGTCGATTTCAATCACGATACGGTCGTCGTTGCCGAAAATAATGTCTACCAGGAAGTAGTCATTGCCCTGCAACCACTCTTCCACAAATGTTTTTACAACTTCTTTGTTAATCATCTAATTGCGTAAATTATAATGAAAATGAGAGACCCGCTTGGGCCTCTCATTCCACTGAACGGTGCAAAGGTACGAATATTTTTGCAAATAGCCAAACTTTCATGCCGATTTTTTTGGCGTAAGCAGTTTTTTGTAGTCTTCGGGCGATTGCAGAAGGCGTATGGCCTCCTTTAGCTGCTTGTCGTTTCTCAGCCCAGCCTGTATGGTGCCAGCCTGGAAGTAGTAGGCGGCAATGATGTCGAGTTCCAACATCTGTCGCAAGATGGCTTCATGCTTGTCCAAATCGGTGGCGATGTCGTGCTTCAGTTTGCTCTCTAATAGGTCGAATGCGTCTTTTGCCTGCTCGTAGTAGCCTTCGGCCTTGGCTGTCTTTACCAATTCCTTCAGTTGTTTCTCACTGACGGGATCGTAAGTAAATCCATTTGCTATAACGCGCTGTTTGAAGTCGGCAAAGTCTTCGTCCGACAAACGGAACTTATCGGGTTTTTCTATGGTGGGATGTTTGCTGATATAGTCGACTACCCAGTCGAACATCACTTCCGTGGAGTCTTGTCCTGAGGCTGTCAAATAGTACGCGATGTTAGGAAGGGTGTCGTTTTTGACCACCACATCAGGCATGATGCCGCCACCATCACGCACTTCACGACCTGCAGACGTATGGAAAACATGAGTCAGCGAATCAGGCACCCGTTCACGATAACCACCAGTGCCGTTGCGTTTGTAGTTGATAGCTTGGATACAGCGCCCGCTGGGAATGTAGTACTTCGATGTTGTCATCTTCAGGTTGGTGTTGTACGGCATATCAAGTGGTATCTGTACCAGTCCCTTCCCGTATGTGCGCGAACCTATTATTATTGCGCGATCCAGATCTTGCAATGCTCCGCTGGTAATCTCGCTGGCTGAGGCCGTTTCATCGTTGACTAGCACGATGAGTGGCATTTCCGTGTCTACAGGTTCAAGTCGCGTTTTGTACGAATGGTTGGCCTGTTTGATTTTCCCTCGGTTTTCTACTATGGTCTTTCCCTTGTCTACCCATAGGTTGACAATGTCTACTGCTTCCATTTCCGAGCCACCGCCATTGCTGCGCAGGTCAAAGACAAGGGCAGTGGCTCCTTGTTTTTTGAGGTCGACAAAGGCACGGCGAACATCCTTTGCACAACCTTCAGTGAACTGGTTAAGGTTGATGTAGCCAATCTTTTGTAATTCTTCTTTCTCGTTTTCCGTTCCTCCTTCCTCGATAATACCATAATATGGCAGTTCTGGTAACTTGATGGCTCGGCGTGTAATTTTGAAGCTCATCTTCTTTCCTGTCGACGGACGCTGTATCTTTACCACAAAGTTGGTGCCTGCATCACCGCGCAGGTGACTGCTGACATAACTTACGTCCTTGTCTGTCATTGTCGAATCGTCGATGCTCAAGATGATATCGCCTTTTTTCAGTCCCACTTCAGATGCAGGCATTCCCTCATAAGGCTCGTCTATGACAACGCGCTTCAGCTTCTGGTGGTAGCGTATCAGCGCTCCTATGCCTGCATATTTGCCAGTAAGCATCATCTTCAGGTTCTTCGTCTCGCTTTCAGGGTAGTACTCCGTATAAGGATCCAACGAGCGCAACATAGCCTTAATTCCTGTGCCGATTACCTCATTGGGGTTGAGTGTGTCGACATAGAATAGATCCAGATTCTTGTATATTTGGTTAAAGATATCCAGATTCTTGGCTACGTCCAAGTTGTGGTTCTTTGCAGAACCATGCGACGAAGCTTGTGCCCAGCAAAACAGCGGCACAATCAAGAACAACAGTTGAAAATATGTTTTTTTCATTTTGAGAGGAACAGATAGTTCTTAAAAACGGAAGTCAAGTTGTGCGTCAACAAAGTTGTAGTTGTGCTTGTCAGGATTGGCGATGGAACGGTCGTTGACGCGGGCATACTCAAAGTTTAATTGCAGGTTCTTGGTGAAGAAATAGTTAAAACCTACCTCATACATAGTTTTGGATCCCCCTACAAATGCTCCACTCTCAT
>JAEEGF011586328.1_pt1 | contig 18703 bp, 19 predicted proteins | sample 9134171 | NCBI WGS metagenome assembly JAEEGF01 (sample SAMN16246542, study PRJNA631951) | gut metagenome | biome: gut microbiome; feature: rumen; material: AP-attached | host: Bos | place: Iran: Karaj | collected 2018-10
TGAATGTCGTCACCTATGGCGTGCGAGTCCTGCGGCAAATTTGGCGAAGAAAGAAAAAAGGGAATACCTAATACCGATTAAAGTGTCCAATGGTATTCAAAGCCTAAGCTCACGAAACAATCTATGGTCGTTCTTCCGATAGTTGTGGGGGCGGCACCAGCGTCTGGCGAGGGGGCTTCGTAAAGTTCTCTGCCACGGCTCGAAATCCCTGCACGCAAATCTACGCCGTAATGTTTTTTGAAGACAAACTGTCCGCCGATTCCTAGCAGAGCTCCTTTATAGACATCTTCGAACTTTATGCGGTGCTGGTAAGCTCTTGAAGGCTTATCTACGTCGCTTTTGAGTCCGATGTTTTCGTTATAGAATGTGTATTGGAATCCGATAAATGCAAGTGGTGTGATGTCTAGCCACGGCATGACGGGGTAAGTCATGGAGAAAAGTACATTGAGCCCGATGTCGTGCTGTCCGAAATCCCAATGGTCGAGTTCGCGATAGATAGTATCGGAGTTGTCCGTTTTCATGTCGCGGTTGGAATAGCGGTACATGAATTCCACGCCGATAAATCCATGCCATGTGAGGCCTGCATAAATAGAAAGGTAAGGGTCCGCATCGTCTATAAAGTTCCAGAGGCTTACGGAATCCTTAGTAATGCGGTAGTTGCGCACGCGGCTTCTGGTGTGGTTTTTGGTCCAGTTGTCCGGAGTGAACGGAAAATGCGCTTGGGAATATCCAATGCCCATCCCTGCCCAAATTTTTAAATTGGGAACTTCTTTATACAAGTCGTCGGGTTCCGTTCTCTGCTTGAGACGTTCTTCTTTGGTGAGGCGGCGCTTGGTGCGTTTGTCGAAAAAGGTTGATGCGATGTCGTCGCTGAGTGCAACCTTGTCGCTGTTCGCCCTGACGATGCCGGCTGCTTTGGGTTCTTGTTCAGTTTCGTCAAAAATGGCAACTTGGAGATTCTTTCCTTGGGGCGCGAGAAACAGAACAATGTCGTCTTCGAGTGCTTGAATTTTGGCGGCCATGCCGGGGTGTCTTGCTCGCAAGTAGCTTGACGGCAATCCTTTTTCGAGATTGTTCGAAAGCCACGAACCATACCGTGTCGCTATGGTGTCACGTTCCCATTCGCCCAGTTCACGGCACTTGGGGTCGCCAATGCCAGTGTTGTTGCGGCGGAGCGAGAGGCAGAATTCAGAAGCGTTGATGGGCGAGTCTCCGTTCAAAGCCCAAATCAAAATAGTTGCGTCTTTCCAAAGCGTAAAATGTGAATCGAAGTAAACGTCAGACGCGTTTGCCCATGCTGCAAGGAATATCAATATGGCGAGGAGCTTTTTCATTTGCCAACTCCTGCGACCATGTTCTTGCGGATTTTCTGGACTGCAATTTGGATAAGATTCGTCAAGTTCGCGAGTTTATACGTTGTAATGGGCTGCTGGATTTCGTCAACGGCGCTGAATAATGGGCGTTGTTTTAAGTTGTCCCAAAGCGTATAAGAAAAAATTGCACTCACATTTTCTGGCTTGCGGATGCTTCCGCTTTCGTTGTGGATGAGTGCGTAATCAAAGAAATCTTCTCTCTTCAAATCCGTTCCGATGATGAACTCGTGCAAAATGAGAACCATGGGAGGCTCTTTGCCCGATGTGTCCTTGAGCGTTACGCCTTGTTCTGGAATGTGCCCTTTGATGAAAATGCGTTCATCAAGCTTTAGGCTTTCTTCGGGGAACTTGGTGATTGCGGAATCCGCGAGAACGGTCAGTTTCCCGTAGCCCTTGCGCATTTCGTCCTCGAATATTTTCCGGCAATGCTGCGTTCCTTTAATTTGTACGCTGTCCTTGTCGATTTCGAGGCGCTTGGCAAACCAAGACGAGCGCGTAATCACAAATGCGTTTTCGATGCCCGTCACAGTAATACCACCATAGGGTGCCTTTTGGTACATGGGATGGCTCGATGTCCAACGATAAGAATCTGCACACCCGATGAGCATGCAGATTGCAAATCCGATGGAAAGGATAGACTTCATGAACGTCATTTGTTCTCGATGATTTCGCAAAAAAGCTTATGCTGTTTTGAATGCCTGTTTAAACGGCACCCCACTTTTCGCGGTAGGCATAGACGCGGTCGAGGATTCCTTCGGGAGCGTTAATGGCCTTGCGGTTTTCTTCTTTTTCGAGGAACGCAATGATGTCATTGATGTTCACGATGGAGTGTGCTTCGATGCCGTATTCGTCCTGCACAGTTTGCAACGCGGATTTTCCGTTTTCAAGCTTTTCTTTGCGATCCACGGAAATGAGGAGACCCACAACATTTGCGTTTTCAATCTGCGAAAGAGCCTGCATCGTTTCGTTCACGGAAGTACCGGCGGTAATCACGTCTTCGATAATCACGACGTTAGTCTTTTCGGAATACTTGTAACCGACGAGAGAGCCGCCTTCGCCATGGTCCTTGACTTCTTTTCTGTTGTATGTAAACGTGAGGTTCTGGGCATAAACGTCCGAAAGCTTCATCGCCGTTGCAGCACAAAGAGGAATGCCTTTGTAAGCCGGACCGTAGAGGTTCTGGGCCTTGCCGTCGAAATGAACCATGAATGCAGAGGCATAAAATTCAGCAAGCTTTGAAAGCGATGCGCCCGTGCGGAACTCTCCAGTATTGATAAAGTAAGGCGTTTCGCGACCGCTCTTGGTGATGAAGTCGCCGAACTTGAGAGCACCCGACTCTACAAGAAAGTGTACAAAAGTATCTGTGTTGTTCATTGTGAAACTCCTAACCCTTTGCTCCTGCGAGAAGCGATATAACTTCTGAAATTACGTTGTAATCAGTGGCGAACTGGATCGCGAACATGGCGACCAAGCATACAACGCAAAGTACTAAATACCAGTGGAAAGATTTTTCGAAACCTTTGATTTTCATCTTGAATAGGAGCCAAACGATAAAGCTCAAGATGGCGCTAAAGACCCATGCAGCCGTTGTGTTCAAGGCTGCAATGCGGCTCACTGCAAATGTTATCGCAATCCCCGGCATAAAGAAGAACGCAAAGCTTAAGACGACGAGCAACGCAAACCCGACGTAGTAGGCCAGTCCGCGGTCCTTCTTGATGATGACTTGGGAACCGATGGTCGTCTGTTCTTCTTCGCCCGTCATCGGGTTGACATACGTTTCAGGCTTGAACTTCTTGTACGGCGAAGACGATGTTTCCTCTTTGCCCTTTGCAGAACGGATGACTTCGCCTGTCATCGGATTGACGAGTTCTTTGTCTGACTCTGGCATTACAGGATCTGGCGAAGGAGCTGGAGTGCTTGTCGGAGCGACTTCAGCGGGCTCTTCATTCTTTGGTTCGTTGCTAATTTCGTTGCCTGCACTGCTACCCACTATTGCGGTCGGGTCTTGAACAGGTGTTTCGTTTTTAATTTCTTCGGACATGGTGGTCTCCTTATAAAGGTTCAGATGTTCGTTAGCGAACCCCTGATACCTGACTCCTAATACCTATAATATAAATGTTCTGCCTGCATAAACGAATACGCGGTGTTCAAGCCACAGCTTGAGGGCTGCGGACAAAGTGCGTTTTTCGATATCCTTGCCTAATTCCACAAGTTCATCAATGCTTGCTGTTTCGGGCACGCGTTGGATGTCCTGACAAATGATCGGCCCCTGGTCGAGGTCTTCTGTCGCAAAGTGAGCTGTGGCGCCAATAATCTTCACGCCCTTGTGCCATGCCTGGTGGTAGGGCTTGGCCCCTTTGAACGCCGGCAGGAACCCGTGGTGGATGTTGATGATGCGGTACTTGAATTCTTCAGTAAACGCTTCGCTTAGAATTTGCATGTAACGGGCGAGAACGATGGTGTCCGTATTCGTCTCTTTGATGATTTCACGGAAGCGATTTTCCGGAATGCTCTTGTCGGGGTTGGACGGCACGTAGTAGAACGGTACACCGAAGGTGCCTCCGACAGGGCCTAAGTCCGGGTGGTTTCCGACAATGCAACTAAACTCGCAAGGGAGGTCGCCGTCACGACGTTTCAACAATAAATCGTAAAGGCAATGGTCCGTTTTAGAAACGAAAATGGCAACGCGTTCGGTCTTCGTGGTGTCGAACAACTTCCAGTTCAGCTGGAGATGCGGACCGATGGTTTCGAGGTGTCTTTTGACTTCGGGAATGCCATCTGCTTCGATGTCGAAAACGGCACGCAAGAAAAATGTTTCAATATCTTTTGCAGTGTGCTGCTGGAGGTCAATAATATTGGCACCGGCTTTGGCAAGAACCTGTGTCGTGCCGGCAATAAGCCCTTTTTGGTCAGGACAATGAATCTGGAGTATATAACGAGTCATAGACATGCTATAATATTAAAAAAATTAGGTCTCATTACCAATAATTTTGTAATCTTATAGATGAAAAATAACTAACATTACAATATTATTAGGAATTAATTAAAAAAGGATTGTTCTATGGAGAGAATGAAATTGTTCAAATTGGGGATATGCTCTGTGCTTGTTGCGTCTCTGGCACAGGCTTTTGCTGCTCCGCCTAAAGCATGGGACGCTATTTTTAATGCGGAAGGTCAAGGCGAGTATTCCGCAGCCAAAATTGAGGGAGACATTCGCTTTGGCGAATACACCCACTACAAGAACGTCCAACCGGTTTCATTCCGCGTGGTTGACGGAAAATTCGATTTCTCCGTTGCTGGTAACATGACGGTTCCGGCGAAGATGATTGAAGATCCGGGTTTCTATGAAAACTGCCGCAATACGATGGAAGCTTGGGTTTCGTATTTCGACAAACCTCGTCGTTTTGGAAATGATGAACTTATCATCTATATTGCCGGTGTCGATTTAGCTTGCGGCAATGATTTGTTCAATGTCCATGATTTACGTATAAAGTTTACAAACCCGATGGCACAGAAGGCTTGGGTTGCCGATTATGAAGGCCGCCAGAAGTTCAAACGTGAACAGCTCTCGGAACTCCGCAAGGCGGAACAGGAGCACCGCGCAGAAATTCGCGATAAGTCAACATCTTTTACGGACCCGCGTGACGGACAAGTTTATCGCGTCATCAAGGTCGAAGGCCGTGAATGGTTTGCTCAGAACGTGAATTACGATGTGCCGGGACATTCCTGGTGCTATGAAGACAAGGATTCTTACTGCGCTCGTAGCGGTCGTTTGTACGATTTGGAAGGCGCTCGTAAGGCTTGCCCCGAAGGTTGGCATTTGCCGCGTGACCGCGAATGGTCGGACATGCTCAAGGGACTCACGGGTTGCTTTGATGGCGTTGACAAGTGCGGTAGCTTCGCCTCCAAGATGAAAGCTACGACTGGCTGGCAAGGCGGTGGCGGTACGGATGAATATGGCTTTACCGTTTTCTCATCGGGTTATCGCAAACTTCTCGGCAAGTCAACTGTGCGTTACGAAGACATGGGTGAATACGCCGGCTTCTGGTCTGCACAGAACGGCCGTAACGAAACGATTTGGCTTTGGGCGATGGGCCGCATGAGTGACCAGATGGTCCGCCAGCTTGTCCCCGCAACTGCTAAGAACAACGGCTACTCCGTTAGATGCATTAACGGAAATTAAGTGATTAGTGGTTAGTAAACAGTGGTTAGGAAAATTTGATTTTTTGACTATATGAAAAAAGCGAGAGTTTATACTCTCGCTTTTTGTGTGTTTAGCAAACCTAATCACTAACCACTAACCACCAACCACTGCGAAGCTACATCTGGCGGATCGGGAAGAGGCCGAGGAGGTCGAGGACGTTTTCGAGCACAATCTGCGTGGATTGCACGAGGAAGAGTCTGGACTTTTCTTCGGCGGATCCGAGCACGCGGTCTTCGTGGATGAACTTGTGTGCGGCTTCGGCAATTTCGAGTGCATATTGCGCGAGCACGCTCGGTTCATCGTCCTTGACGGCGGCGAGAATCTTTTCGCCTTTCTTCGCGAGAATGTTGATGAGGCTGTAGGCGGCGTCATCGGTCAGCTGTGCGTAATCCACGTCTGCAACCGGAACAGTGTAGCCTGCCTTGCGCATAATGCTGCAGAGGCGCACGTGAGCGTTTTGCACGTACGGACCTGTGTCGCCTTCGAAGCTCATCACGGCATCCCAGTCAAAGCGGACATCCTTCAAGCGGCTGTTCTTGAGGTCGTTGAAGGTGAGAGCGCTGATACCGATCTGGCGTGCAATGAGTTCCTTGTTTTCGAGGCCCGGATTCTTTTCGTCGATGAATTCGAGAATCTTCTTTTGCGCAGCTTCAATCACGTCACGCAGCAGGCTTGCCGTACCGGTACGTGTCTTGCCCTTTTCCCACTTGCCATCGACCATCTGCAGAATCACGCCGAACGGAATGTGGTACATGTCCTTGTACCATTCACGGCCCATCTTCTTGAGCACATGGAACACCTGCTTGAAGTGGAGCGCTTGTCCCAAATCGACCACGTAGAGGCACTTGTCGAAGTTGTATTCCTTCTTGCGGTAGATGGCGGCGGCGAGGTCGCGGGTTGCGTACAACGTTGAACCATCGCTCTTGCGGATAAGGCACGGATTCAAGTCGAATTCATCGAGCATCACCACATCGCGTTCCTGGCTGTTTACCAACAAGTTCTTTTCGCGGAGCTCGTCGAGCACTGCCGGAATCTTGTCTTCAAAGAAAGATTCGCCGGTGTAGTGGTCAAAGCCGACACCCATCATGTCGTAAATGCGCATGAGTTCCTTGAGCGTTGCGGCACGGAACGCAGTCCACAGCTTGCGGTAGAATTCGTCGCCCTGTTCGAGCTTCGTGAATGCGGCACGTGCTTCGTCTTCGAGACCGGGTTCTTCCTTGGATGCCTTGGAGAAGCTTGCGTAAAGGATGTTAAGTTCCTTCACGGTGAGCGCGTTCAAAGTCGCTTCGTCGGTCGGGAGCTTTTCGCGGAGGTACATCACGATGAGCTTACCGAAAGCTGTACCCCAGTCGCCCAGGTGGTTGATGCGTTCGACCTTGTAACCGGCAGCCTTGTAGATGCGGGCAAGCGAGTTTCCGATCATCGTGGAACGCAAATGGTGGAAGGCGAGTTCCTTGCCGATGTTCGGGGAACTGTAGTCAATGCAAACAACTTTGCCGTTCGGGGCTGCATGGCCGTATTCCAAGCCCTTAGCAGCGATTTCGTCGAGAGTCGATTTCGCTAGGAATCCGCGGTTAATAAAAAAGTTCAGATAACCGTTCACCGCTTCAACTTTGGAGAGGCCTGCCGGGAGCTGAACCTTGGCGGCTAAATCTTCGGCGATGAGCTTCGGCGCTTTGCGGAGAGTCTTTGCAAGCGAAAAGCATGGAATGGTGTAGTTTCCGTGGCTTGTGTCAGGCGGCACGGAAATAAGTTTCAATGCGGCTTCTTCGTCAAAAGCTCCAGTCGCAGCAAGTGCCTTTGCGATTTCTGCATTAAATGAGTTCATTGTCGTCTCCAGACTTCTTCGCGTCTTCGCGGATAAAGTCGTTTTCGTTGAGGTCCGAAATCTTGCCGTCTGCATAGAGGCGTTCAAAGGAGATTTCGCTTCTCTTTTCTTCTTCGAACAGGTGAACCATCAGGTCAAGACCTGCATCGAAGATGGCCCAACGCACGCCTTCCTTGTATTCCACACCGATATAGTGGAGCTTGCGGGCCTTGAACTCTTTGGTGAGTTCGTTCAAAATTGCCTGCATCTGGGCTTCACTTTCGCAAGTGGCGATGAGGAAGTAATCCGCTTCGTTCTTGATTCCACGGAGGTCGATGAGCTGCACGTTTTGGGCGCGAAGTTCAAAAAGGATACCTGCACCAAGCTTAACGGTTTCAGAAAGATCTTGGTTATTTGTTGCTGTCATTTTGTACTCCCTGATCGGGTTCTATTATTTGTTGAAAATCTCTTCCGGTATGCACGACGGCATCGACCGTGGCGTTTTTATTCAATAACACTAAAACGTTTTTCGTCTTGAGCGTGGCGGCGAGCACCTGAGCACCTTCCCATTCGGGGTTTCGGAGCACGATGATGGTCTCGTCGTAGTTTTGGAGGCGCTCGTTGTCGATATGGACAACATCAAATCCGTTCTCGCGTAAAAAAGAACGCATTTTAACGGCTGCTCCCTTCATGCTGCAACTGTTCAGCACCTCGACTTCGCCTTTGATGCGGCGAACTTCGCGTTTGACGGGAGCCGGCTTTTCTTCTTCGCAACCCGCAAAAAGAAATGCCGCTAAAACGGGTAAAACGACCCCGACGGCAAAGGTTTGGCGAATTGTTTTAGAGAAAATCCGATACATTCTTCTACATAGAAATGTAGAAAAAAAGGAGAAAGTTGTTAGGGGTTAGCTAGACGAAAGACCGCTACGCTGACAGACGAAAGAGAAATAATCGCGGCTTCGCCGCCTTTTTAAAGACGAGCAAAGCTCGTGATACTTTTCCTAATACCTGTCACCTGTTACCTAATACCTATCTTTCGTCTAAAATCTCAAAGCCTGTCGTTGTAAAAGAAATGACGAGGGCCGTAAGCTTTGAACGAGTCTCTTTCGTTCACATAAGAGAGTCTGATATACGTGTTTTCGCTGGGCTTGTATTCTAGCGAAATGTCGGGAATCAGCACGCTGACGTTGCCCTGACGCAAGTCTTCTCTTGCGATGCGTGAACCGTTATTGATATTGGCGAAAAGCGGCATTCCGAGGCCGACGTTTGCGTACAAGTGCAAGTTCGGTGTAAATTCGTAGGCGAAATGGGCCATAAAGCTCTGATTTGCGAATGAACCGAAACTACCTGCTACGAGATTAAGGGAATAGCTGTACGCGACTTTCAATGCGGGGTCGAATGTGTCGTGACGCACCAGCCGGTCGGAATCGAAGCGTTCGCGGTTCCATGGAATTCCGCTGTCTTGAATAACGTAAATGTTATCGTCTGAGGTGTTTGCGGGAGCCGTGGCTTCGGAGACAATCTCGGACGCGGAAACGGCGGATTCGATATTTGCGGGTGCGTCCGCAAAAGCGAGAGTTGTTATGCAAAGAGCTGATAAAATAATTTGTTTCATGCCAATGAATATACAAAACAACTCTTTGCGAGAGTAGCTAAATCGCGCTTGCACAAAAAAAATTCAACAGAATATTTATAGGTAGATTTTATCTGCAATAAAACGGATTTCGCCAAGGGCAATCGTCATAGAAGTAACGATGCGGGCCGTAAGCTCTGAACGCGTCTCGCTCGTTGACGTACATGACTCTAAACGTCACTTTGTCATTGGGCTTGTATTCTAAAGCGATGTCAGGAATCAGAACGCCCACGTTTCCTTGCTTCACGTCTTCTCTCGCGATGGGCGTTCCGAAGCGGAGGTTTGAATACAGTGGCATCCAGAGACCGACGTTTGCATACAAGTGCAAATTCGGCGTAAACTCGTATGCAAAATGAGCCATGAAACTTTGCTGTGCAAACGAGCCGAGCGAACCGCCGATGAAGCTCACGGAATAAGTGTAAGCGACTTTTAAAGCCGGGTCGAAAGTGTCGTGCCGGATCAAACGTTCCGGGTCAAAACGCTCGCGGTTCCAGGGAATACCGCTGTCGTGGATGACATAAATGGTATCGATTTCTGATTCTTGCTCCTGCACTTCCGCTGCTGCGATGGACGAATCCGAAAACACAGAAGAATCCGTTTTCGCAGGAGAACCCGCGAAAGCGAATGTCGCAAGAGCAAGTGTCAGTATCAGAAATCGCATGATACTCACCTATTACCTAAAGCCTATAACCTAATACCTAATTATCCTTCTTTTCGTTTGAATTGTCCTTCGTAACTCCGGCAAGCTTTGCACCGAACATGGAACCGAGAACCGTGCGGAGGTCAATGCCGAGCGAATCCGTGAGGCCGTTCGTGACTTGCGTGAGCGTCTTGGTGATGTCGCCCGTGAGCTTTGCCGTGTTGCCTTCGCCGTACATCGTGATGTTGCCAATCTTTTCCATTGGCTTTGCGATAGCGGCTGCAATTTGCGGCATCTGCTCGAAGTACTTTTCAATCGTCTTGAGCTGCATTTCTTGGCGAGCCGCGTCGCCGTAGAGCTTCATGGCTTCGGCCTTCTTGTTGAGCGCTTCGGCTTCGGCAAGACCTTGAGCCTTGATGGCTTCAGCTTCGGCAAGGCCTTTTGCCTTTGTTGCTTCTGCTTCTGCCATGGCTTTTGCCTTGGTGGCTTCCGCTTCTGCAAAAGCCTTTTCCTTTTCGGCTTCGGCTATCTGCTTGATGGCCTTGGCGCGTTGTTCTTCCTTGTAACGCTCGGCTTCAGCATCCTTCTGTTGCTGGAAAAGGTCTGCTTCGGAACGCTGGATTTGGGCCTGGCGTTCAGCTTCGGCTTTCTTCTGAATCTGAGCCTGGAGTTCCTTTTCGGTCACGGCGACCATGCGTTCACGGATTTCAATTTCTTTTTCCTGCTTCGCGACTTCTGCTTCGGCCTGAGCCACGTTGATTTCCTTTTGTTGCGTCTGTTTCTGGATTTCGTAGGCCGCGTCGGCAATAGCTTTTTCGGTATCCGAAATCTTTTGCAGGTTCGCTTTTTTCACGGCGAGGTCGTTTTGCTTCTGTGCGATTTCAAGTTCGGCGGCAACTGCGGCGTCGTTTGCTTCTTTCTTCGCTTGAGACTGCGCAACGCTGATGTCTCGTTCGGCGTTCGCCTTGGAAATGGCGGCGGCCTTGCGGATGGCGGAAGTCTTATCGACACCGAGGTTTTCAATCACGCCGTTTGCGTCCTCGAAATTCTGGATGTTGAACGTCTGCACCACGATACCGAGCTTTTCCAAGTCCGGAATGGCGTTTTCGAGCACGAGTTCAGAAACCTGCTTGCGGTCGCCCACGAGATCGACCAACTGCATGCGTCCGACGATTTCACGCATGTTGCCTTCGAGAATATCGACAATCATCGCACGGATATCTTCGGGTTTCTTGTTCAAGAAGTTCTGTGCAGAAGCCTTGAGCCGGTCTGGATTGTCCGAAATCTTGGCGGTCACGACTGCATCGACCGAAACGTTGATGTAGTCTTTCGTGGGCACGGGACTCCCTGTCTTTACGTCAATTTGAATCAGTTGCAAGGAGAGATGGTCGGCGCGTTCGAAGAAGGGGATTCTAAAGCCCGCTCGGCCAATGATGACTCTAGGTTCTTTGCGGATGCCTGAAACGATGATTGCTTCGTCCGGAGCGGCTTTGATGTAAGACATCGTAAAGACGCAAATGAACAAAAGTGCTGCAAGGCCAGCAACGACGTACATAATGTCAATAGGCATGGAATAACCTCTATAATAAATTTACTGTTATCGCTAACGACAAATTTTTTGCCGTACACCATTAATATATAACATTATCTTGTCACTAAGTGCCAAAATGCAATTTTTTTTAGAGATTACGTAGTGTTCTACGGAATACAAAAAATCCCCGCTCTCGCGAGGACCTTTCATAACTAGCGACCATTAACCAATAACTATTGACCAATGGCTAAATAATCTCGTTCTTGGCATTGACACGGATGACCTTCGGTTTCCATGTCTTCGCTTCTTCCGGCGACATCGTCGCATAAGTCACGATGATGACCAAATCGCCCGGCTGTACCAAACGGGCTGCGGCTCCGTTCAAGCAGATGACGCCAGACTTTGCAGGGCCTTCGATGACGTATGTATCGAGGCGTGAACCGTTGTTGACATCGAGGACGCCAACTTTTTCGAAGGGGAGGATGTTTGCGGCATCCATCAAATCGCGTGCAATGGTAATGGAGCCTTCATAATTGAGGTTCGCATCAGTAACTGTAGCGCGATGAATTTTGCTTTTAAGTAATTCTAGCTGCATTTTGCTGCTTAGAACTTGACGTTAAGGAAGCTAGCAACACCTTTTTCGGGAGTCGGAATAACACCGAAGCTAAAGCGATTTGCATCTGGATTGCTATCCCATTGGGTGCTGAGGAATGCATCGGCAAAAGACCAAAGATGTGCAGCGGCTATTCCGATGAATCCATAATACCAATAACTCTTTCCTTGAACGGCAAGAACTACTGTGACGGAGATACTACCAATCTCAAGGACATCCATGAAGGTTGCCTTGGCGGTTTGCTTTGTTTTCCATTGATAATAAGAGGGAATCAAGAGGGAAAGGTATGCACTGCCTTGGTCGCCCTGACGGTAACGGTAAGAACGGTCAATGTCCGCATCTTCCATGCCTTCGGCACGCTGGCTGAGCCAATCTTCTTCGCTCACGCCGAGTCTGTTCCACGGCTTTTGAAGATATTCTGTCGGGCGGATGCCAAGTTCAACAAGTTTCGTGAGCTTATCTCGCGTAACGCCCTGTTCTTTGGCTTGCTGGTATTCCCACTGCGTGAGACCTAAATCTTCGTAATTGAAACCATCCCATTGAGCGCCTTTAGCTTGTGCGGTACCCACATTGGTTTCGCTAACTTGAGCATTGGCTTGGGCTATAGAATCTGCAGTTGCAGCATCCTGAAAGTCTTCAGAAAAGAGGTCATCACTCTGAGCAAACGCTAATGAACCCGCGAAAAGAACAGCAGAAAGCATTTTGAACATGTTACTCATTTTGATCTCTTTCTTAAACGTTTAATGCCGGGGGAGGGAATCGAACCCTCACACTCTCGCGAGTACTGGATTTTGAGTCCAGCGCGTCTACCAATTTCACCACCCCGGCGGGGGTATCACAAATATAGAACTATTTTTTCTTTTTTGTAGGTCTAATGAGTAAAAAACGTGCGTTTTAAGCGATAAAAACAGTAAAAAATTTTTAGCTTGAAATAATATCTCGTTTAGAGAGCTTGTTTTACGAGCATTGGCTTGAATTCTACATTGAGGGGGGCAAGTTTTTTTGCCCCGTAATCTACGGCGTTTTCTTTTGTTTCAAATGGTCCTGTTCGCACGATGTAGAGCACTTTCCCGCTTTCGAGCGTGTTTTGCGTAATCGTGCAAGAAATGTTTCGTTTCTTCAAGTTATCGACGAGCAAATCGGCGTTGGATTTGACTCCGAACGCTCCCAGTTGCAGTTGCCATGCGGATCCGGCGTCGGCTGGCTTAGCGGTTTCTTGATTTGGGGCGGTTTTGACATCGGTAGGCTTTTGTTCTGTTTTTGCCGTTTGTGCTGGGGCTGAAGGAACTGCTTTTTTCGCCTGCGGTTTGCCGAGATTTTTGCAGGCTTCGTTCAGTTCTGCACTGCGGGCGCGGTCTTGCACGGCGGAGCAGACTTTCTGCAGCACTGTCGCTTGGTGCGGCTGAGATGTTTCTATGGCATGGACAAGCGATTCTGCGGCTTTGTTGTAGCGACCAAGGTACATCTGGAATTGCGCCTTGGTCATCATGAGGTCGGAATAAATTGATTTTTGCGGATTCGTCTTGTCGATGAGGCTGTCAAGACGTTTGCCGGCCTTGCTGAAATCAGCGGCGACGCCTGTTTGCGAAAGGGCGAGAATGTTCCACAAGTAGCATTCGGTACGTGCGGAATCGGGCTGTACGGGGCATACCTGCTCATAAGCGGCGGCGGCTTCTTTCCATTTGCCGTTCACGTAAGCCATTTGAGCGGAGGCAAGAGTCGGGGTGGCCTCGGCGAAGGATGTCGTGGCGGCAATCGCACTCAGTGCTCCGGAAATTACTAGATTTTGAATAAAGTATTTAGCCATGTTAGCCTCTAATTACCCTCTAGTACAATAATACAATTATTTGGGCAAACTGACACTTTGAAAGCGCATAACTCGTTGATATTCCGCAAGTTACGTCGGCGGACCGGAGCACGTGGTTGACGTTTCCGGTAATGGAAATGAACTTCCTACTAACCACTAACCACTAATCACTAACCAACGTTCCGCGGAGCGTCCAGCCACGGATATCGTCGATTTTCACCTTGACGTAATCACCCGGCTTGATGATGCTGCCAACTTCTGGCTTGAAGATGACTTTCTTGAAGTTGTCCGTCTTGCCGACAAATTCAGTGGCGTCGCGGGTGGAACTTGCTTCGACGAGAATTTCTTCGGTGCGGCCCATCATCATCTGGTTGCGCTTGAGAGTAATCGCGTTCTGCAGTTCCACTAGGCGCGTGTGGCGGGCGAGCTTTTCTTCGGCAGTAAGCGTTTCGACCTCTTTGAAAGATTCCGTTCCTTTGCGCGGGCTGTAGATGAACATGTAGGCTGTATCGAACTGGCAAGCTTCAAAAGCCTTGATAGTCTGTTCGAAATCGTCCGCAGTTTCGCCGACAAATCCGCAAATGACATCTGTCGAAATCGCGTAATACGGATCGTGGCTACGCAGCTGCTCAATGACCGTCATGTACTGTTCCATGTTGTGCTGGCGGCGCATCTTCTTGAGAATCGCGTCGGAGCCGCTCTGGAGCGGGATGTGCGCGTAATGGCAAACTTTCGGGTTGTTCAAAAGAACATCGATGAGTTCGTTCGTATAGTGACGCGGATGCGGACTTGTAAAGCGGATACGCTTGATGCCTCCAATCTCGGAAACCTTTGTTAGTAATGTCGTGAAGTCCGCATTTGGCGTTTTGTATGCATTCACCGTCTGGCCGAGCAACATTACTTCGGTGACGCCCTTGTCGGCGGCCCTCTTGACTTCTTTCAGCACGTCGTCCATGTCGCGGTATTTTTCTGGACCGCGGAGATACGGCACGATACAGTAACTGCAACGCTTGTTGCAACCGCGCTGGATGGAGACGAATGTGCTGACGTTGTTGCTCAGCTTGGCGTATTCGCCGAGGTAGTTCTCGTCGCGGTCTTCGTCGATGAACATCTTGTGGTGCGTCTTGTGCAACGGACTGTTCGCGTCACCGAGCAAAAGCTCTGGAATTTTTCGGTACTGGTCCGGGCCTACGATGTAGTTCACGTTCTTGAGTCGCTTCAAAAGTTCCGGCCCGCGGTTTTTTGCCATGCAACCGCACACGACGACTTTCACATCGGGATTCTTTTTTCGCAAGTACTTGAGCTTGCTGATGTTCACGATGGCGGTTTCCTCGGCCTTTTCACGCACGCTGCACGTATTCACGATGATGATGTCGGCGTCTTCCTGGTTGTTCGTCTCGACGCAACCGCACATGTCCAACTCCTGCGCAATCATCGCAGAGTCGTATTCGTTCATCTGGCAGCCGTACGTGGCCAAGTGGTATTTTTTCATGGGTGCAAAGATAGCATTTTTAGTTGGCAGAACTTAGAAAAGTCATTCTGGAGCGCAGCGATAGAATCTTTTTATTATGAAAGGGGGAAGTGTCCCCCTGCCTGCAGCCTTGCCCTTCTGTCACCCTGGAGCGCAGCGATAGGGTCCAGGGCAAGTCTTCCGTCACCCTCTCGCCTAAGGGGCTCCGCCCCCTAACACCCCCGAATTGTCATACCGGGCTTGACCCGGCATTTCCTTTTGCTTATAAACACGAGGAGTACGGAAGCGACTTGATGTAGTCTTCCATAAATTGCCAATCAGGTTCGTATTCGTTGGGGGCGATTTTGCGAACAGGAAGTTTTATCAAAGAGTCTGGCATTCTTTTCGGTCGCCACTTTCGCCCATAATCCCATCTAAAACGTTCCTTTTCAATAAGAGAACACAAGAACATCGCTATGTAAATATTGAGTTCCTTATTCCATTTCTTATGGATATATAATGGATTTACATCATGAGTGCAGGTGAACTCTTTTGGCTGATAAAAAGCGTAACCTACAGAACCATTGTTTGATACGGTTATGCAATTTGGCCTGAAAATCTTTTGTTCAAGAGGAGCATTGGGGTCATCGCCAGTTTTAGAGGAATCCTTGATTGTTTCAAGATCATGCATTGATGTGATTCCATTATTAGAGTCTGTTGCCCCAATAAAGGGAATCGCCCCAACAGGGTTTTCTTCAGGTTTCTTGTTATAGAAACCTTTGCAGATTTCAAATATTTCATCATAACGAAACCACTTCCAACTATCCGTATTTAATTTGATTTTGTTAGAAATAATGGGCTTGTTGCAGAAGCGAATCTCAGCTTCTTTTGTTCTTACATATTTTGGAATTTCATCTTTAGACGGAACTAAAATACTTCTAAACGTTTTATTCGCACCTCGGCCATAATTGTATCTGTATTTATTTAGTTCAATTACATAGCAGTAATAAAGCATTTCTTCTTTAGTAAGGTTAATTTTGGGCTTTGCTACATAGATATCTCGACCGCTATAATACTCATAATCGTGATAAAATGTTGAAAGAACACTACCACTGACGGCAATACTTAATGTATGTGAAGGGTTAGGTTCAACATCGTCCATCTTTTTTACATGGCATACAACACCATTATTTACGGATTGCCTTGAAACAAATGGAATACCTGCCGATACAACCTCACTATTGACAACCTCTAAATTGACGCCATACCATACATCAAAAATATCAATCAAAGGAACCATAATTACTCGCTTAAAAATTTGAAGGAGATGTATTCCTTCATTTTCTTTTCAAAATCTTTTTGATTGAGTGTACTATAATCCGTTTCCATGTAGGCTTCGGCACACCATTCATCCTCGGCTTGGACTTCATGGCGCACGGAAAGGCCTGGAACTTCTTTGAGATTTTTGTACGCAGCAAGCCATTTGTCCTTTATGGCGGCAAATTTACCACGAGCATCAATGCGTCCTTGGTTCTTGCGTTTTTCAAATCCATCGTCCTTGAAATATCCGAACCAACTTTCAAGTCCCGCATTTTCCTTAGATGTGTCAAAAACCATTACACACGTTACAACGCCGACGGGATAAAATAAATCGTCAGGCATACTTAAAACGGCCTTCAAATGAGCCTTTTCAAGGATTCTTCTCTTTACCTCAATCAAATTCTTTTCATCCTTGATTCCGCAACTCATTTGCACAATAGCAGCAACTCTACCTTGCTGAGGTTTCACCACATCAATAGCATGTTCTATGAATTCCATTTGTTGGGCCGTCCCCACATCGTAGGGAGGATTCAAGAAGGCTACGGTCGGTTTATGAGTTTCGATAGCTCCTTTGGTTTGAAAACAGTCTCCGCAATAGATATTAGAGCGACCATCGCCTCGGAGCATCATATTGGAACAAGCGTATGTGTACATTTGCGGACGGAGTTCCACGCCGACAAGCTGCGACGAACGAATTTTCAAATGTCTTCGCTTGTCATTTCCGGCCAACTTGAACATACGCTTCATTCCTGCAATAAGGAAACCAGCCGTACCACAACAAGGGTCATATGCGACATCGTTCAAATTCAGATCAACTAAATCGCAGAACAAATCTGTCACATGCGACGGGGTCAGGACGAGTCCTTGCTTTTGCTCACTTCCCGCATAGCGAATGAATTCCGTATAAAAACGCCCCAAAACATCGAATCCTGAATCGTCCATTTGCGTTAAGGGATATACGTTCTTGTACAGATAGTCTATGATGTTTTTCATGACTTCAAGGCTGTACACGAGTTTCTTGGTGGTTTTATTTTTTACCGCATTTTCGCGAAAGATTGGTTCGTTCAAAATTTTGCTGTATTCGCCAATCATGGCGTTTTCGTTACGGACTTTGTTTGCAGAAAGAGTCGTCTTAATCGCTCCCATCATCGCTTCGCCAAGACTACGAATTGTAGGCTGCGACATAAAACTTTCACGGAAGGGCTTGTTCAAGAGTGAAAGCAGAATGGCACTCACCATGGTGTTGCGAGTCAATTCAGGAATTGAATAATCGTTATATTCTTCGTTCAGATATATTGCTTTTGAAATGATATCTACACTACGCAGGTTCTCTGCAAATCGTTCGTTGTCGAAAATCTTAAGATAATCATTCAAGGAAAGAAGTTTTTTATCCGTAAGTTTCTGGCAGGTGTTTGCACCGCATTTCCATAGGTAGTGCGAAATTTTCAATTCTGTTTCAGATTCACCGCTTGACGCAATCGCAATAACCTCAAATTCCTTTGAAAGAGCCTTAGCGTAATGCAGAACGCCATCAACCGCATAATCTTTGGGCTTGTCCTTATTCTTAGACTCATGCATTGATGGCAACGCCTTACATTCCACAACAATGAGATAACGGGAATCCGTCGGGAATGTAAGTATGAATTCTGGATAACCAGCGCCGTTTCCACCACCCTTGGACATACCTTTCAGAAGTTCCGAAATCTTCTTATTCGTGGATTTTTGTTCTTCGAATTTGATAGAACCAAAAAGAACATCACTCTTAAAGTGATCTCGGATTATCGCTTCGTTCAATCTTTCATTCGCCATACAGGACTCCAGTAGGAGTGATGACGCTTATTGTATTCGGTTCGCACAAAAGAAAAAGGCGTGGAACCGAATATGGTTTTTGTAGCTGAGCCACTAGACAAGGCCTAACACAAGAAAACGCACAAACGGCCCACGCACAGGGTGCGTGAGCAGATTGGCCTTATCCCTTGTGTTTTGAAAGTGTCTAGTTTCCAGCTACACGAATAAGAGCAATCACTCAAAAATTCTGTCGCTCCGCACCATTCGGTACGGGGCTATGTCATTGTAAAATATAAATAAAATGCGGACTAAAGATTGCCACGGGTTCTACGAACCCTCGCAATGACGTGTAAAAAAAGAGATGCCCCGTCAAGCGGGGCATGACAAAATAAGTAATCACCTCATATTTTGGGGCTTTAAAGGCTCTGCTCTTCCTGGTCAAACGTTTTCCATCGTTTCCAAATCGCTGAGTTCGTGTACAAAAGTCATAGGACTTTTGCAGCAGAAATTACATTTTTCATAGGACTTTTGAAAAAG
>JAEEGF011101687.1_pt1 | contig 18702 bp, 16 predicted proteins | sample 9134171 | NCBI WGS metagenome assembly JAEEGF01 (sample SAMN16246542, study PRJNA631951) | gut metagenome | biome: gut microbiome; feature: rumen; material: AP-attached | host: Bos | place: Iran: Karaj | collected 2018-10
CATATGCGGCCTTGAAGGATACGCAGTACCTGGTGGCGGCCGTGCACGCGCGGGACTGGTTCCTGGACCATTTCTGCGACCACAAGTACGGCGGTGTGTACTGGAGCGTGACCCCGGAAGGGGAGCGCCTGGACGACAAGAAGCAGCTCTATGCCCAGGGCTTTGCCATCTACGGGTTGTCAGAACTATATAAGGTAACCAAGGACGACGAGGCGTTGAAGAACGCCGTGAACCTGTACAAGGTGGTGGAGACGTATTTTGCCGATACGGAAAACGGGGGCTACATCGAGGCCCTGGCCCGGGATTTCTCTCCGCTGGCCGATATGTCCCTGAGCGCCCACGACATCAACGCCGACAAGACCATGAACTCCCACCTGCACATCCTGGAGGCCTATGCCAACCTGTACCAGGTGTGGCCGGACGAAGGCTTGAAATCCCGCGTGGAAGCCCTGCTGGACATTATCGGCACGCGGGTGATGGCTCCTTCCGGACACCTGCAGCTGTATTTCAGAAGGGATTGGAGCATGCTGCCCGGCGGTGTGTCCTACGGACACGACATTGAGACTTCCTGGCTGGCGCTGGAGTGCGCTTTTGCCCTTCGCGACGCCGACGTGGTGACGCGCGTGCGCCCCTGGGCCCTGCGGATGGGTCTGGCCGGCAACGAGGGCCTGCTGCCCGACGGCTCCATGCGGTATGAGCAGCTGCCCGACGGTTCCTTCGACGACTCCCGCCAGTGGTGGGTACAGGCGGAAACCGTGGTGGGCAATCTGTGGCTGTGGAAGTATCATTCCGACGACGACGCACTGGAGCGTGCCCTGGCGTGCTGGTATTACATTCAGAAGCATCTGGTAGATCCGCACGGCGGAGAATGGTGGTGGGCGGTCCTTCCGGACGGTTCCCTGGACCTTTCCCAGCCCAAGGCCGGTTTCTGGAAGTGTCCGTATCACAATACCCGTATGTGCCTGCAGGTATTGTCCATATTTTAACTATCTTTGCGTATGGCTAAATTATCAGAGAAAATAGGTTATGCACTGGGTGATGCCGCTGCGGGCGGAATTACCTGGAAGGTGATGTCCATCGCTTTTCCCTTCTTTTTTACCAATGTGTTCGGTCTTACCGTGGCCGATGCCGCCGCGCTGATGCTGGTGGCTCGCCTCTTCGACGTGGTCACGGACCCGCTGATGGGCGCTATCGCAGACCGCACGCAGTCGCGGTGGGGGACTTATCGGCCCTGGCTCATCTTCGGTGCCATTCCGCTGGGCGTGGTTTTCGCCCTGCTGCTGTTCACCCCGGACCTGGGCCCTGCCGGCAAACGCGTTTGGGCCTATGGCCTGTACCTGCTGATGATGGTGGTGTACACGGCCGTGAACGTGCCCTACGGCTCCCTGCTGGGCGTGATGACCGACGACGACAATGAGAAGAACCAGTTCTCCTCGTTCCGTATGGTGGGCGCCTACGCCATGGGCTTTGTGATGCTGTTTTCCTTCCCGTACCTGCAGCGTATGGTGGGCGGTACCCCGCAGCACCAGTACGCCGTGCTGGGTGTGGTGCTGGGCGCCGTGGCGGCCCTGGGCACCCTGGCCTGCGGTTTGCTCACGCGCGAACGCCTGAAACCCATCCGCGCAGAGAAATTCTCCTTCAAGCCCTTCGCCGACCTCTTCCGCAACAAACCGTGGATTATCCTCACGCTCATCGGCATCTGCACCAATTTCTTCAACGGTTTCCGCTATGCGGTTGCCGCCTACCTCATGGAGTACTGCCTGCACGGCGACGTTACCGTGATGGGTCTGGTGATTAACTATACGGTGTTTATGATGTTCGGTGAGGCTACCTGCATGGTCTTCGGCGGCCTGTCGCCCTGGTTCACCCAGAAGGTGGGTTCCAAGAAGAAGGCCTTTGCCTGGTCGGCCGTTATCTGCGCCGTGTCCTCCATCCTCTTCTTCTTCATCCCCATGGATCCGGCCTGGATCTGGGTGATGGTGGCCAATGTGATTGTCACATCCATCGGCATCGGCTTCTACTCCCCGCTGCTGTGGTCCATGTACGCTGATGTCGCCGACTACGCCACCGCCAAGAACGGCACCTCCTCTACCGGCCTCATCTTCTCTTCCGGCACCATGGCCCAGAAGTTCGGCTCCGCCATCTCCGGCGCCCTGGTGGCCATGTTCCTGGGCTTCGCAGGCTTCGTATCGGCCACCGACGCCGTCACCGGCGAAACCGTGGTCACCATCACCAACCTGGCCTCGGTCCAAACCATGATCTGGTCCCTGTTCTCCCTCTTCCCGGCTGCTATAGCACTGCTAATTCTGGTGCTACTGCGTGCGTACCCTATTAAGAAGTAGTGGCTGTGTGCTAAGTTGCTGATTATCAGCGTTGTTTATGATTTTCTTTAAGCCGCGGAGGCTAAAGAAAATTCCCAACATTCTTGATAATCAATCTTTTACATTGATGGACATATGCAGATACTTCCGTATCTGCTTGGGGCGGGCCGATGTCCGTTGCCGCAGCAGGCTGAACAGCGCTTCCTTCTTCTCGCCGGACAGGGAAGGGATATCGGCCACGTGGTGGATGTGCGCTTCGGAGATCAGAATGCGCGTGCAGTCGGAATAGACTTCGTCGGAATAGTTGTCGCGCTCTTCCTTGATATCATATTCGCTGCCGGTATTGTCGTGGAAGGCGCGGACCATTGAATCGAAGGAGCTGTAGTAGCTCATAGCCTGGTTATACTCGACGGCATTCCACAGGTGAATGATATAGTCCTGCAACTGCAGCCATTCCTGTGCCGATAAATGCTTCTCCCAACGTTCCAGCTGGGAATAATGCAGGTAATTCCCCAGTTCGGCGCTGGTCCTGGCTTCCTGGATGGCGTATCGCAGGTACCCTTTGGCGTTTACCGGATTCGTATGCCGGGAGTAAGGAAACCTATCCTTGAAGTACGATAAAAAGGTCCAGCGGTAATCTTCGGCTTTTTCCGACAGCCTCCTCTCGACCGGATTGTTGTTGCAATAAGCCAGGGCCGTGCGTACCTGCTTGTGGCCCAGTTTGACAGCACTGCCATACGGGTGTTTGAACAGAAATCCCTTCAGGTGCCGCCTCTGGTTCCATTCTAAAGCAAACAGATGGGAATAACTCTGTTCGAAGCCAGCTAACTGAACACTGTTGTCCACCACCAGCACCTGGTGAATATGATCCGGCATGGGACAAAGGGCCAGCACCCGCACCTCCCTCTTCCGGGCCTGACTGCAAAAGATGGTGAAGAACACCAGGTAGTCGTGGACAGAATAGAAAATGAGACCTCCTTTCGTCGTCTTCTGGTACACGTGATGCACCTCTCCTGCGTACACTTTCCTTTTTTTCATGTCTTTTTTTGCAGAAAAGGTAAGGATTCGGCGCGGTGAAAAAAACAACCCTGCAAAACAAATTCATGTTTTGCATGAAGAATTTTATGTTTTGAAGGATTTATGCATTTTTTGCAGGATTTGCCTACTCCCAAACTACCAGGGAACGGTCCAGAAGGATGGTTTTTGCCTGACCCGGCGCCCCCTCGATCCGGTAAGGGACGGGGTCTCCCACCAGCGTTGCCACGGCTGCGTTCACCCGTGCGATGTTCACGTTGAGGTCGTTGGAAAAAATGTCCAGGATGCGGCCGATGCTGCGCTCAATCGCGGCCGGCTCCAGGCTTCGGCTCACCTTCCGGTAGATGGCGGCGAGCTCCTCCCGGTAATCCCAGATGCCCTTGAGCGGAATCCCCTCCGGATGACGCAGGAAGAGCAGCAGCACGGTCTTCGCCATCGGCCGGACTTTCAGTTCTTCCGGGCCGATGAACACCCGGTACCCCCGCGTGATGCGCACCCCGACAGGTGCCGACGGTACATACCTCCCCGGCACGTCGGCCCTCTTGCCTGTGCCGGGGTGGTATGTACCAGCGGCATCGGCGGAAACCTTGCGTCGCTGCAACTCCCGGCTGGCCAGCCGGATGAAGCTGACCAGCTCCCGCGTCTCCTGCTCCTCCCAGCTGATTCCGTACAGCACCCCCGGTTCCTCCAGGCCGCTGCCCCGTCCCAGCAGGTAGTACAGCGCAAGTATGCCCCCATCTACGTTTTCCATGCCCAAAGATAAGCAATCTCCGGTAGTGCCCTTTTGCGGCCCTGCTACTAACTCGCTGAAAATCAGCGCTGTTGTGAGTTTTCTTTAGGCCCCCGGGGCTAAAGAAAAACACAAAACCCATTGATACACAGCAAAATAAACCGCGGGCAAAAAATTGCTCGCGGCTAAGCTTTAGAAGAAGTAGCAAAAAACTACCAGCGGTCTTCGTCGGAGACGGTGAGTTTCTTGCGGGCGTGACGACGGCGGGCGCTCAGGACGCGACGGCCGTTGGCAGAAGCCATGCGGGCGCGGAAGCCGTGTTTGTTGACACGCTTGCGGCGGGAAGGTTGAAATGTTCTCTTCATGATATCTCTTTTTTACTATTTTTCGCGTAAGGACTGCAAAGGTAGTAATTTCAACTGAAACCGCCAAATTATTTTTCAATATGTATCACCAGTTTCCCGTCATAGTAGGAATCGTGGAGCCAGGAGGAGACGGGCCAGGTGTGTACGGAGCCGCGGGGAAGCCGATGCCGGGACATTACGGTGGCAATCTCTTCCACCACGTCGCCGCCCTTCAAGTACAGGATGCCGCGGTTGTACTTGCCTTTGACCCAAGGGTAGAAGTCCACCAGGGAAGCTACAGCGCGGGACACCACGAAGTCGAAAGTCTGGGGCAGGTTCTCGGCGCGCTCGTGAACCACCTCCACGTTGGAAAGCCCCAGTGAAGACGCCACCGCCTGTGCCACGATGGTCTTTTTCCCCACCGAATCGCACAGTACAAAGTGGGCCGATGGAAACAGGATGGCCAGCGGAATCCCCGGGAATCCGCCGCCGGTGCCCAGGTCCAGGACCTTGGAAGAAGCGAACGTTTCATAGAGCCCCGGCACCGTCTGAAGATACCGGGCAATGGCCAGCGAGTGCAGCACGTGATGGTCGTACAGTGCGTCGATGTCCTTGCGGGAGATGACGTTGATCTGGGCGTTCCACTCCCGGTACAGCCCGTCCAGGGCCTCGAAGGAGGCCATCTGGGCCGGCGTCAGGGTGAAATCGGCCTGCAGGAGTTCCTTCCAGTTCATTCCACTTCCCCCCGGAGCATCATTTCGGCCAGGTGTTGCTTGCCCCGGCGGATGCGCGTGCGGACCGTATTCAGCTCCAGGTCCAGCTCCTTCGCAATCTCTTCGTATTCCAATTCTTCTATCATATACTTGATCATCACGTCTTTATACAGCGACGGCAGTTCGTCGATGAAGCCCATCAGCCGGCTGTGGACCTCGTCGTTGATGATTTCCTCTTCCGGTGTGTAGTCCGTGAGCTGAGGGCTGCCGCTGCTGCCCTCTTTCTTCTGGTCCTCCCGCTGGATGCTGGAGAGATGGTCCAGGGCCGTGCGGGTGGCGATGGTGAGCAGCCACGGCCGGAACTCCCGGGTCTGGTCGAAGGACGGCAGGGCGGCGAACGCCTTCTGGAAGCTTTCCAGCACCACGTCATCTATGTCGGCCTTCCAATGGAAATAGCCGCTCACGCGCCCGCGGACCGCCTTTTCGTATACCTGATACAGCATACGGTAGGCCGTCTGGTCGCCGGCAACGGCCCGTGCGATGATGTCTTTTTCGTTATTGTCCATAGGTTCTTCGCTTCGCTCAGAATGACAGGTTAATGTGCTTCCAGCCAGTTGATGCCCGCGCTGCATTCCACCGTGAGAGGAACGGACAGCCGGATTACGTTTTCCATTACATCCTTTACCAGCGCCTGCAGGGCCGGTACTTCATCGGGCAGGGCGTCGAACAGGAGTTCGTCGTGGATCTGCAGCACCATCTTGCTGCGAAGACCGGCTTCCTTCATGCGGGCCGCCACGCCTATCATCGCCAGTTTGATGATATCGGCCGATGTCCCCTGGATGGGTGCGTTCACCGCGTTCCGCTCGGCCAGGGCACGCACGGTGGCGTTGCGGGCCGATATATCCGGCAGGTACCTCCGCCGCCCGAAAAGGGTTTCCACGTAGCCGTTCTCCCGCGCGAAGGCGATGCTGTCGTCGATGAAGGAACGGATGGCCGGGAAGGAGGCGAAGTACCCGTCGATGAGCTCCTTAGCGGCGCTGCGGGACATATGCAGCCGCTGGGCCAGGCCGAAGGAGGAGATGCCGTACATGATGCCGAAGTTGGCCGTCTTGGCCATTCCGCGCTGCTCCCGCGTGACCTCCTCTACAGGTATGCCGAAGATCTTGGCAGCCGTTGCGGCGTGTACGTCCACGCCGTCCCGGAAAGCCTGTGTGAGGTGGGCGTCACAGCTTAGGTGCGCCATGATGCGCAGCTCTATCTGCGAGTAGTCGGCGCTCACGATGAGTCCGTCGGGCGTGCCGGGCACGAAGGCCTTGCGGATCTCTTTTCCACGCTCAGACCGGACGGGGATGTTCTGCAGGTTGGGGTTGGAACTGGACAACCGTCCGGTTGCCGTAAGTGCCTGGTTGAACGTGGTATGCACGCGCCCGTCTACAGGAGAAATGTAGGAGGGGAAGGGCTCTATGTAAGTGGAGAGCAGTTTTTTCACTGCCCGGAATTCCAGGATTTCTTCCACGATGGGATGGCGGTCGGCAATGGCCACCAGCGTGGCTTCGTCGGTGGAGTACTGGCTCTTGGAGCCGCTTTTCTTGGCCTTGGGATCCAGCTTCAGCTTGTCGAAGAGGACGTCTCCCACCTGCTTTGGGGAAGAGATGTTCAGCTCCGGTTCTCCGGCCAGTTCCCGGATGTGCGCCTCGCGCTGGACCAGTTCCTTGCGTAGGCCGTCGGCAAAGACTCTCAGCTGTTCCATATCCACCTTCACGCCGTCGCGCTCCATCTGCGCCAGCACTTTGGCCAGGGGCTCTTCCATTTGGTCGTAGAAGGGGGGCAGCTCTTCCCGCAGCCGGTCTCCCAGCGGAATCATCACCGCCGCTTCCATCAGGCGCGGGGAGTCTTCTTCCTCGGGAGCCTCGTCAAACAGGGAGCCGGTGGTTGCCGGGGCCGATTCCTCCAGCGACACCCCCAGATACGTCTGGGCCAGTGCCGCCAGTTCGTGACTGCGTTCGGGGTTCAGCACATAGTGCATCAGCTGGATGTCGTTCCAGGTGCCGTTCAGGGCTATTCCTTCGGCCGCAAGCAAGTTGGCCGTCTTCTTCAGGTCCACGCCGTATTTGGCCACGGAAGCGTCTTCCAGGATGGTTTTCGCCTCCTGCAGCGGCATCTGCGCCACATTGCCCTCCACTGCCAGAATGAGTTGCGTCCCGCTGGGGACCAGACCTACCTTGCCGGCCTTGCGGGCATCGGCCAAAAGGGCCGGCCCGTGCACGGATATGGGGTTAATGGTGCACGGATCGGGGGTACTGGTGCTCGGGGTGCCGGTGAGATGGCCGGCGAGGTATTTCCTGAGGGAGGAGAATTCGTATTGGTTGAACAGTTCGGCCAGCCGGGGCGTGAACTGCCCCGTAAAGCGCATGTCTTCCAGCGTGACGGGAAGGTCCATATCCGTCTTGATGGTAACCAGGGCCTTGGAGAGGGCTATGTGCGGCTGCGCTTCCTGGAACTGGGCCTGCAGGCGGGGCGTGAGTTCCGAAAGATGGGCGTAGATATTCTCCACGCTGCCGTATTTGGCGATGAGTTTGGCGGCGCCCACTTCGCCCACGCCTTTCACGCCGGGGACGTTGTCGGCGGTGTCGCCGCAGATGGCCAGCATGTCGATGACCTGGGCGGGCTTCGAAATGCCCCATTTTTCGCAGAGGGACGCTTCGGTGACCAGTTCGGCGTCGGCCCCCGATTTTCCGGGCTTCAGCTGGAAGGCGTGCGGGCCGATGAGCTGCCCGTAATCCTTGTCCGGCGTTACCATATACACGTCCAGGTTGTCGCCGGCGAATTGGGTGGCGGCCGATCCCAGGACGTCGTCGGCCTCGAAGCCGGGGATGCACAGCACGGGGATGTTCATGCTCTGCACCAGCTCCGTGAGGGGTTCCAGGGCCTCGATCACCAGCTGCGGGGTAGGGGGACGCGTCCCCTTGTATTCGGGGTACATCTGGTTGCGGAACGTGCCGCCCGGCGGGTCGAAGGCCACCGCCACGTGGGTGGGCTTTTCCCGCTCCAGCATCTCCAGGAGGTACTTGGTGAAGCCGAAGAGGATGGACATATCGGCCCCTTTGGAGTTCACCATGGGCCTGCGCAGGAAAGCGTAGTACATCTTGAACACCAGCGCGTGCCCGTCTATGAGGAAGAGTTTATCCATAACCTTCAAAGATAGCAAAAATCTTTTGGATTTCAGTCTACCTTACATCTGATAGATGCCACGGCCGCCGCAGAAAGAGCAGTGGATGTGGCCCGGGGGCGTGTTGGGGTGGTAAACGGTGGTGTAGCCCATGCCGCGGCAGTAAGGGCATACCTGCCATGTGCGCGGAACGGTGTAGTAGTCGTAGTAGTTGTAATTGTAAGGGGGATAGACCGGGACGTACACCGTATTCACCGGCGGATTTTCCACGTGCCCCTTGCTGTAGTTGTTCTGGGAAATAAGGACGACCATGTTGCCCACATAGGGCATCCAGCCGGTTTCCATGTACAGTTTCTCCACAATGTCAAAGTTTCCGTCCACCGATAGCTCCGTCCAGCTGTTCCCCAGGACGTTTCCCTTGTAGGTGCGTATTCCGTGGTCTTCCCCCACCAGGTGGTATACCGCTTTGCTGTTGTCGTTGACCACGGCGTCTGGATAGATGGTGAAACGGGTGTTCATGGCATATCCGGCCGGACCAAAATAGTGGTAGTCGGACTGGAATAAAAAGTCCTCATTATTTTGACAATACAGTACTGTACAGGTAAAAAGTAGGACAAATGTAAGTAATCGTTTCACGGGCAGTTGCGGCTAGGGTCCAGACAAAGATATCCAAAATTTTGGATTATTCAAGTTAATTTTCTATAATTGCATTTATTAAAGAGCTTGTAATCAAATTAAACCGCATATTTATGGCAGACAAAACTTACGTACCCGGTATGGACGCCGAAAGCGCGTCCCGTCCTGCGGCCGACGCTTCCGCACGCAGACCTTCTCCCACTTCCAAGTCGGATATTGATACCGGAAAACCCGTCCTGGGTTTCCTGTACTCCGTTTCCCGCACCTCTTTCGGTGAGTTCTGGCCCCTGTATCTGGGTCCCAACACCATCGGCCGGGATGCTTCCTGCGACGTCATCCTCCAGGAAGGAACGGTATCCGGGGAACACGCTACCCTGATTATTCATCAGGAAGATGACGGCGAGGTTTATGCCGGCGTCAAGGATAACGGTTCCACCCACGGCGTGAAGGTGAACGGCAAGAGCGCCCATTTCGACGTAGTGGGCTGCAACAACATGGACATCATCAAGATCGGCAAGGCCTACGAGCTCCTGTTCATTCTGGTGGATTCCCTGGGTATCGGCCTCAAACCCGCCGAGAACTTCATCAAGACAGAGGCCGAAAAGGCCACCCGTCCGGTAGACCGCCGCATCTTCTCCGGTCCCGGCCGTGACGGCACCAGCCCCAGCACCCGTTTTGCCAACCCTGTCTCCGGCGGCTCCGACCGCACGCGTGCGATGGACGGCAACGACGACAACCCGGGCGGCGGTACCGTCACCCGATAATCATTCCATAACAGCAGGTTTTCATGAAGATCCAGGGCGAATACGAGAAGCAGAATCACTTCTACTATGAGTTCGACCGCGCCAACCGCATCGGCGAGGGCGGTATGGGCGTGGTGTACCGGGGCCGCATGGTGGACGAAGCCACCGGCGCCTACCGGGAAGTGGCCATCAAGGAGGTGCAGCCTTCCGGAGATCCGGACACCGCGCGCGAAATCGTGGAGAGAGCCTACCGGGAAGCGTCCGTTCAGCTAAGGAACGACAACCTGGTGGAGATGATGGGTTTCGTGGAGGTGGAGGACAACCGCCTGGGCTTTGTGAAAAAACGCCTGTACGTAGTGAGCGAATTCCTTTGCGGCGTCACCCTGGACCATGTCCTGGAAGGGGAGTACAATGACTACGCCGGCGAGGAAATCCACTATGCCAAGGACCTGGCGCAGCGTTACCAGGCCAACCGGGAAGAGATTGCCCACTACATCATCAAGAACGTGCTGTCGGCCATCGCCGCCCTGCACGACGCCGGTTTCCTGCACCGGGACATCGACCCGTCCAACATCATGGTCACCACGGACGGCAAGATCAAACTCATTGACTTTGGCATCGTCACCCAGCTGGAAGACCTGAAGGGCCAGGGCGATGCATCCGGCGAGGGTTCTTTTGTGGGGAAGGTGGAATACGCCGCCCCGGAACTCATCCAGGGACGGGTTTCCATACAGGATTTCACCACGGACATCTATTCCGTGGGCGTGCTGTTCTACCGGCTTCTCACCGGCCATCTTCCTTTCGAAGGCAGCCGCTATGAGATCATGCGCGCCCAACAGGAGAAAAAGCCCGATCTGGGAAAGATCCATTCGGCCAAGTACCGCGCCATCGTGGACAAGGCCATGTCCAAGCAGCAGGCCAAGCGCTATGCGTCGGCATCGGCCATGCGTGCCGCGCTGGACGGCCCGGAACCCGCCCCCAAGTGGCTGCCCTTTGCGATGGCGGGAGTGGTGGCTGTTGCGGGCGTTGTCATCGGCGCCCTGGTCATGAAGAAAGCCGCATCTCCGGCCGCCCCCGTAAGTGCCCCTTCGCAGGTGCAGCAGGTGGTGGTAACCGTCCCTGTGGAAACCCCCGTCCAGGAACAGGAACAGCGCATCGATGTAAGCGCCACCCTGCGCAGTTCGTCCGACGAACTGTGGAATCTGGTGGACGATAAGGAGCAGCGGGCGGCTGCCCTGTACACTTTGTCCCTCCTGTACGAAAAACAGGCCCCCGACGAAGCGGCCAAGCAGTTCTGGAAAGAGGTGATTGTGGGCCGGGACCTGGCCAAACATTACCTCAAGGACTACAGCAGCATTTCCTCCCGCCGCCTGTCCTATGTGCTGGCGTGCATGGCCCTGGACAACGGCGTGGAATATAAAGGCAGCTGGATTCCCGCCGATTTCCCCGACCGCCTGAAAGAGCGGGTGAAGGAGATGTATCCTACTGCCAAGAACTTTATACTCCCGGCTTCGGCCCAAGACTAGCCATGATGGAACAAGAGATACCGGTAAGTGTGTTCGACGATGACCCCAATGTATATGTAGCCGTAGAAGGCCGCAACGGCCTCAAGTGGTACTATTATGACCCGGACCAGAAGGCCCTGGGCGCCGGTGCCATGGGTAAGGTGTTCCTGGGCTATGACTACGACACCAACCAGCGGGTGGCCATCAAGCAGCTGTTCGACAAATACGCCAACGTGGAGTCCATCCGGGAACGGTCCCGCCTGGAGGCATCCCTCGCCTACAGCCATCCCAACATTGTGGAAATGCTGGGATGCTGCATGTACCAGGACGAGGAAGACTTCTGGCACGTATGGATCCTGAGCAATTACGTGGACGGGGTCACCATAGACAAATATGTGGCCGATATGGAAGGGGAGACGCGCGTGGTCACTGTGTGCTCCCTCATCTGCGACGCCCTGGGCGCGCTGGATTACCTGCACGCAAAGGGTGTGGTTCACCGGGACATCAAGCCCTCCAATATCATGGTGGACCGCCAGTCCCGGGCCAAGCTGATGGACCTGGGCATCGCCCGTGTCACCAATGCCAACAAGTATACCACCAACGGCTTCGTAGGAACGCCCCTGTATGCTTCGCCCGAACAGATTATGCGGGACAAGATGCAGGTGCAGGCCACCCCGGCCAGTGATATCTACTCCTTGGGCATGACCTTGTACGTGCTCCTGAACGGGAGCCATCCTTTCGACGCCGGAACCGAGGCCCAGATCCTGGTGAACCAGATGACCAAGAAACTGCCCGGCATCTCTTCGCTGCCCAAGAAGTACCGCCGGCTCCTTCCCGTTATCTGGAAGGCCACCGACAAGGACCCCGAAAACCGATACCAGAACGCCCTGGACTTCAAATACGCCATTGAGAAGGCGCTGGAACCGGACGCCACGCCCTGGTGGTGGTGGCTGCTGGGCGGCGTCGCCGCCTTGGTGGTTGTGGCCCTTTTGCTCCTTATTATATTATAGTAAATATGATTACAGACGAAATAGAGAGCTTCTCCCTGGAGAATGCGCAGTTCCCCAATAACCTGGTCAGCTGCATAGGCGGACGCAACGAAAACCAGGACTCCTGCGGCATTACGGAAACGCCCAGGGGCCTGCTGGTGCTGGTGTGCGACGGAATGGGCGGAATGGCCGGCGGTGCCACGGCTTCGCGTATGGCCGTACAGGCCATCACGGAGTATCTGTCGGCCCAAGGCAATGTGGAGGATCCGGAGAAGTCCGGTGCCACCCTCCTTTCCGAAGCCATCCTGGAAGCCAACAAGGCCATCCTGGCTTATGCCGCCGAACACGCCGAACTCACCGGCATGGGCACCACCGTCACCGCTCTGCTCATCAACGAGGACCGTGCGGCGGTGGCTCACGTGGGCGACAGCCGCATCTACCAGTTGCGCGGAAGCCGCAAGGTGTTCCGCACTTTTGACCACTCGATGGTGTTCGAGATGGTGAGAAAGAAGGTGATCACGGAGGAACAGGCCCGTCTGTCGGCCCAGTCCAACATCATCCTGCGGGCCGTGGGCCTGAAGGAGAACCTGGAAGTGGAGACGTCGGAACTGGCCTACAAGAAAGGAGACGTTTTCTTCCAGTGCACGGACGGCGTGTGGGGGATGATGCCGGAGAAGGAGCTGATCAAACGGATCAGCGCCAACAAGCCGCCCAAGGAGGTGACCGAAAACCTGGCCCTGTTCGTCCACGGCGAAGGCATCCGTGGCGGAAGCCATCACGACAACCTGAGCGCCGCCCTGGTAAAAACCACGGCCTCCTCCCTTTATCAAGTCAAGGAGCCCTTTTTCAGCTTCCTGTTTTCCAAGAATTAAACATCATTGCCCATGAAATCCTATACTATCGGCCGGGAAGAGACGTGCAGCATCGTCATCCCCGATTCTTCTCAAATGGTAAGCCGCCTGCACGCCACCCTTAACGTGGACGGCGGCAAGATGACCATCACCGACAGCAGTTCCAACGGAACGTACATCAACGGTATCCGCATTTCTTCCGGCATGCCCGTGCCGGTGACGCGGAAAGACGTGGTCACCTTCGCCCAGGTGGCCGAACTGGATTGGAAGCAGATTCCCAACACCGGCCTCCGCACGCTGTGGATCTCCCTGGCCACCGTGCTGGTGCTGGCCGCCGTGGGCTGCGGGCTCTGGTTCTTCCTGCAGGACAGCAAGAAGAAAAAGGAGCAGGCCGCCGCCGATGAAGCTGCCGCCGCGCAGATGCTGACTTCCCAGGTTGACAGCCTGACATCGGCCGTCAACAAGATTTGCACCGCTTACGACGCCCTGGCGAAGGAAGTGGAAGAGGTCACGCAGGCCTGCGCCAAGAAGGCTCCTTCCCAGCTCACGGAGGTGAGCAAGATCCTGGGCCAGGTGGAAGAGAAGATGAAGGCCGTGGATACCGCCCAGCTCCGGAAATCCTTGGACAGCGTGATCCAGAGCAAGGAAGACGGGTCCGAGAAAACCGGCCAGCGCATGGAGGAACTCCAGAAGGAAGTGGCTTCGAGCCAGACCGCTTTGGATGCCGCCAAGGAGCAGCTGGGAATTGCCAAGGACCTCCTGGCCAAGATTCCGGACGTAAAGCCTGCCGCCAAGAAACCGGCTCCCAAGGAGAAACCGGTGGCCGAACCCGAAGAACAACCCAAAGACAAGCGTATTTTCTAACCCGATAAAAACACCTGACCATGAGACTCATTTCCATCGGCAAGTCTTCCTCTTGCAACATCCGCATCTCCAATGAGTATGTCAGCTCCTATCACGCCGAACTCATCCTGCTGGACAACGGCGATATCTTCCTGGTAGACTGTAACAGTACCAATGGCACGTTCCTGCAGGGCAAACGCATCCAGCCCAACGTAGAGGTGCCCGTGCGCCGCGGCGACAAGATTGAATTCGACCAGATTCCCCTGAACTGGGGAGACGTCCCCACCATTCCCCTCCCGGATCCCTCCAAGGTGAAGGGCATCTACGGAATCGGCAAGAGCCAGCGCAACCGCTACTGCCTGCCCGGGGACAGCGTGAGCCGCTATCACGCCACTTTCAAGGAAATGAAAAACGGCAAATGGTTCATCCAGGACCACAGCCGCAATGGTACCTACATCAACGGACAGCGCATTCCCGCCAACCAGGACTATCCCATCAAGAAGGGGGATATGATAGTGTGCGGCAGCGTTTCCTGCCCCAATCCCATTAAGGGCGGCGCTTCCGTTCCCGGCTGGGTATGGGGTGCGGTCGCCGGCCTGGCGGCCGTGGTGCTGCTGGTCTTCGGCCTCTCCAAGGCCGATCTGGGCGGTGGAATCGGCGTGAGCAAGGTGGATCCCTCGAAAGCGACGGTTATCATCTACGAGACCCATATCTATAAGCTGAATTTTAACGACAATCCTTTCAAGGCCATTACAGGGCTGGACCTGTATCTGACAAAGGACGGTAGCGGTTACGGCATTTCCTATGAGCCTTCCGACGCCTATATTGACGAAGGGTCCGGAACGGGCTTTTTCATCTCCGACAAGGGTCATATCCTTACCAACCGCCATGTCACCAATCCCATCTGGGCCGACAAACACTACAGTTCCGGTGCCCAGTCACAGGAATGGCTGAACATCATAACACAGATGAAAGGAGAGCTGTCTCACAACATAGCCCTCCTGCTGAGGTATGTAGACAAAAACATCAGCGAGAAGGACGCCGAGGCCATCGAGATGCGTATCTTCCTTTCCCCGGTTGAACTGGAATCTGTCCCCGTAGGATTTTACATCGGTTATACCGGGCGCAATTACACGCATCCGGTGGTGGAGATGGACAGGGCCACCCTCATCCGTGAAGCCAGCGACGACCAGGTGGACATGGCCCTTCTGCAGCTGAACAATCCCGTGACGCCTGCTTTTGCCAACTACTTCCACCTGAAGGACGCCATTGCCGACACCAAGAAGTTGTCCAAGCAGCAGCAGTACTATACCCTGGGCTTCCCCGCCGGTTTGCAGGAGAGCAAGATTGCCACCAACACCCAGATCCAAGCCTCTTCCGGCCAGCTCCACCTGGTGCAGGATCCCGGTGAATATCAGCTGGTGTTCAACGGAGACAAATCCATCGGAGGACAGAGCGGATCGCCCATCTTCGACGCCAAGAGCCGTCTGGTGGGTATTCTCTGGGGTGGCAGAACGGCTACCCAGAGTACCCTGGCCACTCCCATCAAGCACGCCAAGGTCCTTTATCCCGACTTTTAAACCGTGAAAAGACTGAGTATCATACTGGCCGCGTTGCTGCTGGCCCTCCCGGCACCGGCCCAGTTCATAGGCTGGAGTGTAAAGCCTGCCTACAGCCAGGTGCAGCCTATGTCGGAACAGTGGGCCCGGGTGCAGCGGGACGGCAAGTGGGGAATCGCCAATCTGGAAGGTAAAGAGGTGGTTCCCTGCCGGTATGGGACTATCACGGACTTTGCCGCCGGATACTGCCTGCTGCTGGACCGGGAGCGCCTGCTGGGCGTCTTCTCCCGGGAAGGCAACCTGCGTACTTTCTCCGACCCCCTGTTTGTGGACGGCGCCTATCCCTATTTTTCCGAGGGACTGCTGGCTGTCCGTGACGTGGAATCGTCCTGGACATATATGACGCCGGAAGGCACCTATCCCATCCGGATGGTCTTCCAGTCGGCCGCTCCGTTCATCCAGGGCGTGGCTGCCGTGCAGGAAAAGGGCGGTGACGGTTCCTATCTGCATATAGACAAAAAGGGCCGTATAAACCGTCTGGGCGGTGATTTTACAGACACTTTCCTGGTTTTTGCTTCTTCGTTCACCCAGGTGGACGGGCAGAACGTGGCGCTGGTGGTCGACGGCCATAACGAGGCCTGGTTCCGCGATTTCTCGGGCCGGAAGGTATTTGGCCTGGGCAAGGTGAAAAGCTATGACAAGGCTTCCCGTGAGATGACGATGGGTAAGTACCGGATTCATTTTTCTGCCGACCGTCGTGTGATGAGCCATTACGCCAACGCGGACAAGACCGAGCAGGTCTTCTTCGGAGAGCGCGACCGGCGTTATACGCCGCCCACCCTCACCTCCCTGACTTTCTCGGAAGACAGCCACGGGAAGTGGGAGATCAGCAAGCAGGGAAACCTCCTGCTGTCGCCGCAGTTCGATGCCCTTACGGCGCTTTCCGAAACCCGTATCGCGGCCTCGCTCGATGGCCTGTGGGGCTTTTTGCAGGTCCGGGAAGGTGAAGACGAACCTTATTGCGGTGTCCAGGAGAAAAGGCTGGATTATTCGCATCCCGCCGATTTCCGTTTTACCGGCGTGCTGAATATCCCAGACGATATTCCGATGCAGGAGGTGACGCTTCAGATATGGGACGGAGTAGGGGAGCAGATCTGGTTTGTTCCGCCGGGTCGCATATTCACCTCGGATCTGTTCTACCCGCCCGATCCGGAAAAGGAAAAGATTGAGTTCTATACGAAGCTGGCCATCGGCTCGCTCATTTATCCTGCATGGCGTGTCAGTGTGCCCGCCACCTATCTCTATCCTTACTTCGTGGAGTGCGCCAAGACGCAGAAAATGCTGTCTGGGAACGAACGGGCCGGGCTGTCGTTTACGGTGGAGAACCGGGCTGGATCGGCCAGCAATCCCTGTGACGTCTATGTGAATGGCAACCTGGTGAAGCAAGGGGTTGTTTTCGACCCCGGCGAGACGAAATCCTTCTCCTGTGCACTCAACGTGAGCCTGGAGGACCTGGACCGCGTGCAGCGGGAAGTGCGCATTGTCATTGTGGAAGAAGGCATGGCGCGTTCCGGAGATTTTTATACGCCGAAAACGGTGGTTTTTGAGAGGAATTTTAATTAAAGACTTAACAATATGAAGACAAAAGCTATTTTCCTTAGCCTCGTGCTGTTGCTGGGCGGCCTGTCCCTGAAGGCCCAGAGCCCGTTCAATTTTGGTGAAAAGCAAACCAAACAGAAAGCCGTGAGCGTGAGCCTGGGCGTGGGTGCCGGGGCCAATATGTCCGGCTTAGTGGGCGTAACCACCAGCGACCCCTCCATGAAAGAAATGCTGATAGGAGCCAATGCAGGTCTCCTGTTCCAGATTCGTTTCCTCCCTCGCAACAACCGCAGCGGCGCAGAGTCCGGCATCCTGGCCATCCAGCCCGAGGTCCGTTTCTCCATGCAGGGCGGCAAGTCTCAGGGAAAGCAGCTGGGACTAACCTATCTGAGCATTCCCGTCATGATTCAGGTTTATCCCACCGCCGGCCTTTATCTGGAGGTAGGTCCTGTGGTCAACCTGAACATCGGCCACTCCCCGGACGACATTACCCTGGACGGCAAAGGCTATAACCTCACCGGTCTCAAGGCCAATGACTTTATGGTGGCCGCGGGCATTGGCTATCTCTTCGACTTCGGCCTGGGCATCGGCGTACGCTACAATCACGGCCTCATGCCGCTGGATTCCAATTTGCCTATGCGCAATTACTGCATCCAGGCAGGCCTTTCCTATCTGTTCCGGTTGGGAAGCAAGCCGGCCGCCGAAAGAAGTTTCGATTTTTAAAAGGACTTGACAAATGATGAAACGTTTAATCCTGGCCGCCTTCGCGGCGGCGTGTCTGCTTGCCTGCCAGAAGAACGACGGCGGCGGCGTTGTGGTTCGTCAGTCGGTGGATGTGACCATTCGTGTAAACGATGTTTTGAGCGGTTATACCCCCTATAGAACAAGTGATTTTTCGATGTCGGATGATGTTTTGGTAAGGTATTTCCTCTATGATCCGTCCGGTAAGCTGTTCAATGACGGCCAGTTTTTTCTGAGTGAGTTTTCCGGAGAACAGACTGTCAGTTTTTCAGATCTTTCGGGCTCGGAGAATTATACCCTGGCGGCCTTTGCCTATTGTGTAGATGGCAACAACAACACGGATTCGGAACCTGCCTATACAATTAGCGGAACCTCTGAACTCTCCACCCTTACCGTGACACAGGAAGATGAAAACGCCTATACTGAGTTATGGTCTTTCTTGGCTTATGCAATGACCCCGATCAGCCCCTCTGCAGGCACAGTTACGGTGAATTTGGCATCGGCTGTTTCCCTTGTATATCTGAGCTGGGATAATATCCATGCCAACAAGGGTGGCGGTCCCTCTTCCATTTATGGAGATTATACTGCTACAGCTAAAGATATTTACTGGAAAGACGGGGAGACCTTTACCTGGACCATTACCGTAGAAGAGGGGTCCACGTCCGGTGAAGTGATTGTCAAGAACCTTTCTCCCACCCTGTTGAAATACGACTTGGACGCCGACCATAATTGTAATATTTTTACCGGAACTTATGATGAGGCTTCCGGAACCATTGTACTTCCGAGAAGTCAGAATACCGGTGCTAATTCAGGTGGTTACGCCATTTATCTGGAGGGAGGCCGTGAGGATTCCGGTTATATTTATTTCGAGGATCTGGTGCTGGCGGTGGGGAATGGTACACTGACTACTGTCAACTATATGGG
>JAEEGF010928552.1_pt1 | contig 18701 bp, 14 predicted proteins | sample 9134171 | NCBI WGS metagenome assembly JAEEGF01 (sample SAMN16246542, study PRJNA631951) | gut metagenome | biome: gut microbiome; feature: rumen; material: AP-attached | host: Bos | place: Iran: Karaj | collected 2018-10
AACGTTTTAATATATTAATTATCCTGAACGGGGCGTACAGAGAACCCGACTATGCGACTGTCGAAGTACCACGCGTTGAGATAGTTGGTGTAGAAGTACATGTTGTACGCGCTGTGCTCATCTACGGGCGTGGACGACCAATAGACACCGTAGCCGCCCACGCCGTTAACATTCGTGCCGTCGCGGTAGCCCGCCGCAGGCAGGAATACTGCACCAGCCTCCTCCATCTGCGCCCACTGTGCGAGCGTGTACCTGTTGATTCTCCAGGCTTGATCTAAGGTAAATCCTGAATTGAACCCACACCCCGAAGGCAGTGTCCAACTGTCGGGAAGTATAATCAGCCCGCCCACACCGTTAATGTTGCCAGTACCAAGTTTGGATGAGGCACCTGGGCGGGTTTTTAGCAGGTAATCCCATTCGGCTTGGGTGAGAGTGCGCCATCGGTTTGCGGTATTTCCTCCGTTGATGATGGCGTTGCAGCCCCAGTCCACGAAGGTGCCATAGTCCTCAAAGCTGGTGGAGGATAGGGTTGGATTGCTGCCCGTGCCCCAACCGAAGAGGTCTATCCAACCACTATAGATGGAGCTGATACTGCGGTTATCACTTCCGCTGACATTACCTCCATAAAATCCATAACCATCGGCTGTTTGTGTACCTACATAGTCATACTGGTGCTCGGCAAATCGCCAAGTATTTGTGCTTGCTTGGTACTGCAGGTTGCCCTGCGAGAAATGCACTTGCTGCGTTGCACTCACCGAGAACAAACCAGGCAAAACCCCTTTATGGATAAAAACAGGAGTAATATCATCTTGTTTGCAGCTCACTGGCAGCATCATAACGGCAGCCATGAAACAGACTATTATCAATTTACTTAATCTCTTCATATTTATACTATTTTTGAATTAATAACCTGCCACGACAGTAGAGGCCTATTTTTAGTTGCGGGCAGCGGAGACTGCCCGCAACAAGGTTTAACGTTTTAATAAATTAATTATCCTGAACGGGGCGTACAGAGAACCCGCTGCTGCGAAAGTTGCTGATCGTCGCGTAGAGACCGTTGCTGTAGAAGTACATGTAGTACGCGCGGTACTCATTGTAGGGCGTGGACGACCAATAGCCGCCGTAGCCCACATCGTTGACATTCGTGCCGTCGCGGTAGCCCGCCGCAGGCAGGAATACTGCACCAGCTGCCTCCATCTGCGCCCACTGTGCGAGAGTGTAGCTGTTGTGTGTCCAGTCAGGATGGGTGTTAGGATTGATAGTGGCGAATCCTGAAGCGAACGAACACTCCGAAGGCAGTTTCCAACTGTCGGGAAGTATAATCAGCCCGCCCACACCGTTAATGTTGCCAGTACCACATTTAGATGAGGCATCGGTGCGACTGTTGAAAAGATAGTCCCACTCAGATTTTGTCAAAGTGCGCCATAGGTTGTTGGTATTTCCTCCGTTGCTGATAGGGTTGCAGCCCCAGTCCACGAAAGTGCCATAGTCCATATAGTCGGTGGAGGATAGGGTTGGATTGTTGCCCGTGCCCCAACCAAAGAGGTCTATCCAACCACTATAGGTGGAGCTGATATAGCGGTTATCACTTCCGCTGACATTACCTCCGTAATATCCAAAACCATCGGATGTTTGTGTACCTACATAGTCATACTGGTGTTCAGCAAATCGCCAAGTATTGGTGCTTGCTTGGTACTGTAGGTTGCCCTGCGAGAAATACACTTGCTGCGTTGCACTCACCGAGAATAGGCCAGGCAACGCTCCATCAGGGATAATAGGAGAATCAGGAATAATAGGAGTAATAGAATCTTTATGGCAGCCTACGGACATCACCATTACGGCAGCCATAATACAGACCATCATTAATTTACTTAATCCCTTCATATTTATACTATTTTTGAATTAATAACCTGCCACGACAGTAGGGGCCTATTTTTAGTTGCGGGCAGCGGAGACTGCCCACAACAAGGTTTAACATTTTAATAAATTAAATATCCAGAACGGGGCGTACAGAGTGCCCGTAGCGGCGATAGTTGATGCCCGTTGCGCGGAGTTTATAGCTGTCGAAGAGCATGTAAAACGCACGGTTCTCACCATTGGGTGTGGACGGCCAATAATAGCCGTGGCTGCCCACAGTGATGACTATCGTGCCGTCGCGGGAACCTGCCGCAGGCAGGAAAACAGCTCCGGCAGCCTCCATCTGCGCCCACTGAGATAGAGTGTAACTGTTGAGTGTCCAATCAGGATTGTTGTTCGGATCGTATGTGGCGGTGAATCCCGAAATGAACGTACACCCCGAAGGCAGTGTCCAATTGTCAGGCAGGATTACCAGTCCGCCCACACCGTTAATATTGCCGATGCCACATTTGTATGAGGCATTGGTGCGGGTGTTTAGCAGGTAATCCCATTCGGCACTGGTGAGCGTGCGCCACTGATGGGCCGCGTTACCACCATTGCTGATGGCATTGTGCCATGCCCAATCGGCCTCGGCATAGCCGTCTGTCAAGCCGTTGATGTACGAGCTATCAGTACAATAATCGCTAGGTAACCCGCTGGTTGACCATGGTTGATAGCAAACTGCCCCACTGTTCCACCCGCTAGTTCCCCAACCGAAAAGGTCAATCCAGCCAGTATAAGTGGAACTACTATTGCTGTTGTCAGAGCCGATATAGTCATACTGGTGTTCGGCAAATCGCCAAGTATCGGTGCTTGCTTGGTACTGCAGGTTGCCCTGCGAGAAATGCACTTGCTGCGTTGCACTCACCGAGAATAGGCCAGGCAACGCTCCATCAGGGATAATAGGAGAATCAGGGATAATAGGAGAAATAGAATCTTTATGGCAACCTACGGACATCAGCATAACGGCAGCCATAAAACAGACCATCATGAATTTACTTAATCTCTTCATATTTATACTATTTTTGAATTAATAATCTTTCTCAGTACAAGAAGTTGTTGTAAGGGTATCTCACCGCGTGGATTTTCTTCACTTCCTCGTACATCACGTCGCGCAGGGCATCGATATTTTCGCGGTTGGCGGCACTGATGAAGAGGGTGTGCAGGGTGTCGCCACTCTCGACCTGCTTCGCCATCCAGCTGTCCTGCAGCATCTTCAACGTCCAGTTGGCCTTGGTCATGGGCGTCAGGTCGTCCTCTTCTTTTTCAATATAGGTATAGGCATCAATCTTGTTGAACACAAGGATAGTGGGCTTATTGTTAGCTCCGATTTCCTCCAGCGTGCGGTTCACGGCGTTTATCTGCTCCTCGTAGTCGGGATGGGAAATATCCACCACGTGCATCAGCAGGTCTGCCTCGCACACCTCGTCTAACGTCGACTTGAACGACTCCACCAGTCCGTGTGGCAGTTTCCTTATAAACCCCACCGTGTCGGTGAGCAGGAAGGGCAGATTGCCCAGCACCACCTTGCGCACCGTGGTGTCCAGCGTGGCAAAGAGTTTGTTTTCGGCAAACACCTCGCTTTTGCTCAGCAGGTTCATCAGTGTCGACTTGCCCACATTGGTGTATCCTACCAGTGCCACACGCACCAGGCTTTCGCGGTTCTTGCGTTGCTGCACTTTCTGCTTGTCGATGTCGCGCAGTTTCTCTTTCAGCAGGGCAATCTTCTCGGTAATCAGTCGTCGGTCGGTCTCAATCTGAGTCTCGCCCGGTCCTCGCATACCTATACCGCCACGCTGCCGCTCGAGGTGCGTCCACATGCGGGTCAGACGTGGCAGCATATACTGCAACTGAGCCAGCTCCACCTGAGTTTTGGCAATACTGGTGCGGGCACGTTTGGCAAAGATGTCCAGAATGAGAGTGGTGCGGTCCAATATGCGGCATTCAAATTCCCGCTCAAGATTGCGCAGCTGTGCCGGCGACAGCTCGTCGTCGAACACTAGGAAATCGGCATCCAGCGCGTTCTTGTACTCCTTAATCTCCTCTAGCTTGCCGCTGCCCACGTAGGTGCGTGTGTCGGGACGCTCCAGTTTCTGAATCACCTGCTTCACAGGGATGCCCCCGGCGGTGTCGAGCAGAAAGGCCAACTCGTTCAAGCATTCCTGCGTGCGTTCCATCGTAGTGCCGTTGGCGCACACGCTCACCAGTATCGCCTTCTCGGGCACCTCCTCGGTGCTGAAGGTGTTGCGCTCCTGTGGCGTAGGCCGCTTCTTGGGCAGCTGCCCAGCCTCCCATTCTCCTATGGGTTTCTTCCACTTGCCGTGATTGTTGGGTTTCCAAGCCATCTTGAATGTGTTGACGTGCTAATCTTGATTTACGAATTAACGAATTAACGAATTCTTATCACACTATGAAGTATGTTTTCCAACTTCTTGCAGGATTTCTCCCAACTGAAGTTGTCGTTCACGTAGTTGTATCCCGCTATAGCCAGCTGGTCGCGAAGGTCCTCGTTTTGCAGCAACTTGATAAGGTGGTCGGCAAATGCCTGTGCCGTATCGCCTACCAGCACTTGCCGGCCGTCCTCGGCATACAACGAGGCATTGGCGATAGAGGTAGTCACACACGGCAGCTGCATCGCCATCGCCTCCAACAACTTGTTCTGCAGTCCCGACCCTGTCTGCATCGGGGCGGCAAAGATGCGGGCGGAGGCGTAGCTCTCGCGGATGTCGTCGACATAGCCTGTCACCGTTACCTTGTCGCCTGCCAACTTACGCACCTCGCGCTTGGGCGACGCTCCCGCCAGCAACAGCGTCGCTTCTGGCACCTCTTTCCACACCAGCGGCATCACCTCTTTCGCCAAGAACTGCGCCGCATGGACGTTGGGCTCGTAACTCATGTTGCCGCAGAAGAGTATGTCGTATTTCTTCTCACACTCCATCGGTGCGAAATATTCGAAGTCCACCCCGTTGGGGATGATATGTATGTCGCCGTTCTGCTTGTGCGGTATCGCCTCGCTGTCAGGCTCGGAGATAATGGTCAGCGCGTCGAATATCTTGAACGAGTTGTACTCCGTCGAGCGCAGCATCTTGAACTCGAAGTGCAGAATATAGTGCCACAGCCCGTGGCTCTTCTCCATGCGACGCTCGCAGTTCATCGACATCGCGTCCTGGAAGTCCATCACCTTGGGCTTCGGCGAACGGCTCACCAGCGGCATCGTGCGCACCATCTGGCTGTAGAGCACGTCGGGGTCCACCTTCTTCTCAAATGCCTTGTAGGCCTTGCGCGACTTGATGGAGTCCCAATAGCCCATTTGGAGCGACTTGGTATGCAGATAGTTGCGCACAACATTCTTATAGTTTGCCAACCGCGGCGACCGCACAAGGCATATCTCTTTGCAATAAGGCTTCACCGCCTCGATATGCTCGGGCAGCACCTTGGTGTGCGACACGCAGTAGAGATACACTTCGTTGTGTTTCGACAATTCCTTTATCTGATAATACGCCCGCAGTTTATCCCCCTTCTCCAAGGGGTACGGAAATCTGGGCAGAACAACTAATATCTTCATGCGAATTGAAAATTGAAAATTGAAAATTGAAATCTATTGTCCGTTTTAACTCCCTCTTTGACTCGTATTTTTAACTAAAACAGTTCTGTCTGTGTGCCTTCGGCAAAGCCTTCGCGGTCGTTGGGCTCGTCGTCGGTCTCCTCGTCTTCCTCCATTGGCGGCTCCTCATACTCGGGTTCCGGGTCGGGTTCCATCCATTGGAATTCCTTCACCTCGCTGGTGGTCACACGTTTGCCTTTGGCCTTATAGCCTTTCACGCCGATAAACTCGTCCACGTTAATTTCCTCTTCCAGTATCTTCTTCCCGCTGCTGGGGTCATACAGCACCTTCAGCCGTGGGAACGTGTCTAACTTATAGTCTATCATCGTGTCGCCATCGTCAACAAACGCCAGCTTCTTGTCCGACTCCTCGGCTTGAAACCGTTTCAGATAGTAGCTGCCCGTCTCGCCGTCGCGATACAGCACGGTGACAATCATTCTCGGGTTGTGCTTGCGTATCTCCAGCAGGTCGTCATCGAAATGGCTGCCCAAGTCGTGTCCCACCAGCCGCATGGTGCCCGACTTGTAGAGCGTGAATATCTTGTCCTTGCCCGAGAAGCGGCCCAGCGACTCGCCCGCGCCATTGGCATTCAGGCGCAGCACCGAGCGGTCGAACCATATCTCCCGTGCCTCCAACGTCGAAACGCCCTCGCCCTTCTTGGTGATGTTGCGCACCGCATTGCGGGTCAAGATGTTTCCCATGGCCTGCCGGCCCTTGATGGCAAGCTTGGCAAAGTCGAAGTCGAAACTCACCTTCTTCAGCTTCGCCTTGGTGGCGTGGTGCACGGTTATCATCTCCGCCTCACCGTTGGGGTTGGCGGTGAAATAGAGCACCTTGGTCCCCTTGGTTCCCTGCGTGAGGTTGTATTCCGTGTCGCGCGTCACGCCCACCACCGAGAACCGCTTCACAAAGGCATAGCCCAAATTACCATCGCGGTACACCATGTTATACACCGTCCTGTCGTCCCGCTTGCGGAACAACCCCACATGCAGCAGTTCCTTGCACGTCGCCGAGCCCACAAACGCCTTGTCCTGCACCTTGGTCACCAGCATTGTGCCGTCGGGGCGGAACACGATGATGTCGTCCATCTTCGAGCAGTCGAAGGCATATTCCACACCCTCCTCCTTCTTCAGGCCCGTGCCTACGAAGCCCGTCTCCATGTTCACATACAGCTTCTCGTTCGCCACCGCCACATTGGCAGCCTGTATTTCCTCAAAGTTCCTTATCTCCGTCTTCCGCTCGCGGCCCTTGCCGTAGGTGTCCAGTATGTGCTGGAAGTAGTTGATGGCGTATTCCGTCAGGTGTGCCAAGTGGTTCTTGGTCTCCTCGATGTCTATCTCGATATTGGCAATCTCCTGCTCCGCCTTCTTGATGTCGAACTTCGAAATCTTCCTCACCGGCTTCTCGCACAGCTTCAACACCTGCTCACGCGTTATCTCCTTGCGGAACAGTTTTCTATAGGGGTCAAAGCCGCGTTCGATGCCCGTCACCTGATCGTCCCAAGTGGCGAAGTCCTTTTTCTCCAACACCTTGTAGATACCCTTCTCAAAGAATATCTTCTCCAACGACACCCAGTGCCACTTGTCCTCCAACTCCGCCAGCTGTATCTCCAATTCCTGACGCAGCAAATCCTTCGTCCGCAGGGTGGAATGGCGCAGTATGTCGCTGGCGGTCATAAACTCCGGCTTGTTGTCCACAATCACGCATGTCTGCGGCGAGAAACTGATTTGGCAGTTCGTGAAGGCATACAGCGCGTCAATCGTCTGGTCGGGCGAGACATTGTTGGGCAGGTAGCACACAATCTCCACCTCGGCCGCCGTGTTGTCGTCAATCTTCTTCACCTTAATCTTGCCCTTCTCGTTAGCCTTCAGTATACTGTCAATCAGCACGTCGGTAGTGATGCCGTAGGGCAGCTCGGTGATGACTATCGCCTTGCGCCTGTCGTCGTAGTGCATCTTGGCACGGATGCGCAGCCTGCCGCCGAGTGCCGCGTCGTTGTATTTCGACACGTCTATCTGTCCCCCCGTGGGGAAGTCGGGGTAAATCTCAAACGGTTCTTCCTTCAGTATCTTGATCGACGACTCCAGCAGTTCGCAGAAGTTGTAGGGCAGTATGTTAGAGGTCAGCGTCACCGCAATGCCCTTCGTTCCCTGAGCCAGCAGCAGGGGGAACTTGATGGGCAGCGTCACCGGCTCCTGTTTCCTACCGTCGTAGCTGGGCTTCCACTGGGTGGTCTTGGCGTTGAACACCACCTCCTTGGCGAACTTCGACAGCCGCGCCTCGATATAACGGCCTGCCGCCGCGCCGTCGCCCGTCAGTATGTTGCCCCAGTTACCCTGGCAGTCTATCAGCAGGTTCTTCTGCCCCAGATTCACCAACGCGTCGTTGATCGACGCGTCGCCGTGGGGGTGATACAGCATGGTCGTACCCACGATGTTCGCCACCTTCGTGTAGCGTCCGTCGTCGGTCTCCTTCATGGCATGCAATATGCGTCGCTGCACAGGCTTCAGTCCGTCGTCGATGTCCGGCACCGAGCGGTCCAAAATCACGTCCGAGGCATAGTCTATCCAATACTCGCGAAACATGCCACCCAGCGACAGCGTGGAGCCCATCCCCTCTTGAGAGGGGTGCTCCGTAGGAGCGGGATATGTATCTTGGTCTTCGTCGGCCTGCGTCAATCCATTGGCATCCAGTGACTCATCCTTCTCCTCAGGGGTTATGTTATCTTCATCCATATCGTTATGAAATAAAATGCAAAATTACAATTTTTTTTCGACATAACGACATTTTTAATTTAATATAGACTCCTCCATCTGGCTTCACGCATGAATGGTAGTTTCGAGGTGTCATTAATCAAATCACTATAGGGGACTTCTATTAATCACCTCGAAGAGGTGAGACTATTCATAACACGGTACAAGCCGAAGGCGCAGTGCCGTGACACTCAGCCATCTGAGAACTGCGTCCCGAAGGGACGCGACATATATACAGAATTTATAGAACCCACCTATATTGTTTATCCCGCTCTGAATTATTTCTCGCTTTGCGTGCCAGCTCATAATCAAAAAAATCGGTCCCGTACCGATTCCTACCGCTTCGTGCGGATTCCTACCGCATTGTACCGATTTTTACCGATTGGGAGGCTCTTTTACGGTCTCTGACCGAAAAACGTCCGTTAATCAGTCGAATCAAAATGGGCTGTTGCTGGGAGTTACTAGGGGGAAGGGCTGGTTTGAAGTCGTTTTTTTCTGACATGTCGGATATTTTGTGTAAATTTGCATTTTTATAACGTAAACACCAATTTTTATAACACATTATGGAATCAACAAATACACCTACAACGAACCCCATGTCCGGGGCGAAAAATAAAGAGCCTCTGGGCTTTGGTAAGACCATGCTGGCCTCGGCCGTGGGATTTATCATCGGCACGGTGGTGCTGAGCGTCATTTCGTTTTTATTCTTCGCGATAACAATGGTATCGCTGCTGTCGTCCGCGTCGAGCGACACCACGCCCATCGTGGGCAAGAGTTTCGCCGTGGAGCTGAACCTGACAGGTGCGGTCTCGGAGGCGCAGCCCAACGAGCTGATGGCTCTGCTGGGCAACAACGCCACCACGAGCCTCAGCGACCTGCTGACGGCCATCGACCACGCCGCCACTGACGAGCGCGTGAAGGCCCTCTACCTGCACCTGGGCGGCAGCAACCTCAGCTGGGCTCAGGCCGAGGAGCTGCAGCTGGCCCTCGGCCGCTTCCAACAGGAGAGCGACAAGCCCATCATCACCTATGGCGAGGCGATGAGCCAGCCAGAGTACTATCTGGCCACCTGCACCCAGAAGATTTGCATCCACCCCTCGGGCATCATCGACTTCCGCGGCATTGGCGCGGAGGTGATGTTCTACAAGGGGCTGCTGGACAAGCTGGGCGTGCACATGGAGCTGATACGCCCCACCAGCTGCGCCTACAAGAGCGCGGGCGAGGTGTACACCCGCACCGACATGAGCGACGCCAATCGCGAGCAGATACACAGCTACGTCAACAGCATCTGGGATTATGCAGTGGGCGTGATGGCCGCCAACCGCGGCATGACCACCGAGCAGATGAACGCCGTGGCGGACAACCTGAGCGGCTACCTGCCTGCCGACGCACTGAAGGCAGGACTGGTGGACACGCTCTGCTTCGCTCAGGATGTGAAACTGCTGCTGAAGGAACAGTATAGCGCCGCCAAGCTGGTGAAGGCAAAACGCTACGCCAAGTCGGTTGAGAACAAAGAGAACGTCTACCGCATAGCCGTCATCTATGCCGAGGGCGAGGTGGTGCCCGGCAAGAGCGAAGGCACCGCCACGGCTGTGTATGGCGACGACATTGTGAAGGCCCTTGCCGATGCCGTCAAGGACAAGAAAGTGAAGGCGATAGTGCTGCGCGTCGACTCGCCCGGCGGCGCGGTGACGGCATCGGAGTCGATGACCCACGCCGTGATGGAGGCCAAGAAGGAGAAGCCCGTCATCATCTCAATGAGCGGACTGGCCGCCAGCGCAGGATACGAGATGAGCTGTTTTGGCACCAAGATTGTGGCGCACCCCACCACGCTGACGGGCAGCATAGGCGTGTTTGCCACCATTCCCGAGGTGGGCAACCTGCTACGCCAGAAACTGGGCATCACCACCGACACGGTGATGACCAACAAGAACAGCACGGGACTGACACTGTACAGACCCCTGTCGGCCGATGCCCGCGCCATGATGCAGAAGAATGTGGAGGATTTCTACATCACCTTCACCCAGCGCGTTGCCGACGGCCGCGGGCTGACCCGCGAGTATGTGGACAGCATTGCCAAGGGCCGCGTATGGACCGGCGCTCAGGCCAAGGAATTGGGTCTGGTGGACACGCTGGGCGGGATGACGACGGCACTGCACATCGCCGCCGAGGAGGCCGGTGTGGACTTCGACAAATGCAGCGTCAAGGTCTTCCCGGCTGAGAAAGGCCTTTGGGACCAGCTGATGCAGAAGATGAACGAGGACGAGGAGGAGCAAATCGTCAGCCGCCTGAACGCCATCGTCCCCTTCTACAGCGAGTTGGTCAGCTGGTCGAAGATGGAGCCCCTCCAAGCCCGACTGCCGTTTGCAATTGATATTAAATGATAATGGGAAGTTAAAATGGGAATGAAAGGGGACAAATGTGTTGTCAGTGATATTGCCGACAAAAGTATTGTCCATTTTAACTCCCACTTTAACTCCCTTCTAACACTCCCAATTATTATTCCAAAATGATTGTCTGCATTGCTGAGAAACCGTCGGTGGGACGCGACATCGCCCGCATATTGGGGGCGAAGGTGTCGCACGACGGCTATATGGAAGGCAATGGCTACCAGGTGACATGGACGTTCGGACACCTCTGCACGCTGAAGGAGCCTCACGACTACGACCCGTGGTGGAAGTCGTGGAACTTGGAGACCCTGCCCATCATCCCCAACCGATTCGGCATCAAGCTGATTGCTAACGACGGGTACGAGAAGCAGTTCAACACCATCAAACGGCTGATGCAGTCGGCGGAGTATATCGTAAACTGCGGCGATGCCGGGCAGGAGGGTGAGCTGATACAGCGGTGGGTGATGCAGAAGGCACAGCCCACATGCCCTGTTAAGAGGCTTTGGATCAACTCGATGACCGATGAGGCGATACGCGAGGGCTTTGCCAACCTAAAGCCGCAGGAGGAGTACAAGTCGCTCTACGAGGCGGGGCTGTGCCGCGCCATCGGCGACTGGCTGTTGGGCATGAACGCCACAAGGCTCTACACGCTCAAATTCCGTCAGGCGCAACGGCAGGTGCTTTCCATTGGGCGGGTGCAGACCCCCACGCTGGCGATGATAGTGAACCGGCAGATGGAGATTCAGCATTTTACACCCGAACAGTACTGGGTGCTGTCGACCGTCTACCGCGACACCCTTTTTACCCTCAAACAGAGCGAGAAAGAGGAGGGCGAAGAGAGCAGCGCAGACAGCCGCGGACGCATCACCAACGAGGAGGAGGGCCGCAAGGCTCTGGCACTGATACAGAACCGCGACTTCGAGGTGACAGGCATCGCGAAGAAGGCGGGCAACGAGGCTCCGCCGAGGCTGTTCGACCTGACCAGCCTACAGGTGGAGTGCAACAAGAAGTTCTCCTTCTCGGCCGACGAGACGCTGAAATACATCCAAAACCTCTACGAGAAGAAATTCACCACCTATCCGCGCGTGGACACCACCTACCTGCCCGACGACGTGTACCCGAAATGCCCACAGATATTGCAAGGGCTACTACCCTACGCCCCTCTGGTGCAACCGCTGATGGGCACCAAGCTGAAGAAGAGCAAGAAGGTATTCGACTCGTCGAAAGTGACCGACCACCACGCCATCATTCCCACAGGCATGAATCCCGCCAACGGCGACATGGCACTGAACGAGAAGAAGGTGTTCGACCTCATCACGCGACGGTTTATTGCCATATTCTACCCCGACTGCAAATTCTCGACCACCACGGTCACGGGTAAAGTGGAGACCGAAGAGACCACTTCGGAGGGGAAGACAAAGAAAGGCAAGGTGGAGTTTAAGACCACGGGCAAGCAGATATTGGAACAGGGTTGGCGCGACGTATTCAACTGGGGTCGAGCCAACAAAGAGGTTGCCACCGACGACGAGGGCAATAAGAAAGAGGAGGAGGAAAAGACCCTGCCCGACTTCCAGAAAGGCGAACGCGGCCCCCACACCCCTACCCTTACCGAGAAATGGACCACGCCACCCAAACCCTACACCGAGGCCACGCTGCTGCGGGCCATGGAGACGGCAGGTAAGACGGTGGCTGACGAGGAGCTGCGCGACGCCATGAAGGAGAACGGCATCGGACGGCCATCGACCCGCGCAGCCATCATCGAGACACTTTTCAAACGCAACTATATCAAGAAGGAACGCAAGTCGCTCTACGCCACCGACACGGGCGTAGGACTTATCAACACGATACACAACGACCTGCTCAAGAGTGCGGAGCTGACAGGACAGTGGGAGAAGAAGTTGCGCGAAATAGAAGCACACAAATACGATGCCGTACAGTTTGTGTATGAGCTAAAGACGATGGTGTGGCAGCTGGTTAATGAAGTTAAAAGTGGAAGTTAAATATGAAAGTTAAAATGGGAGTTAAAATGGACAAATGTTTTGTCGCCAATAGTATTTTCCACCTCCCCTCTTGAGACGGGGAGCAAACCTCCAGTGGACGTTTGCCGCTAGGCCGGGGTGTGTTCTAACTCCCTTTTTAACTCCCTTTTATTACTCCCTTTTTTAACTCCCTAAAGTTTATAACAACATGCGCTATTTCATTCATTTGGCATACAACGGCACCAACTACTGCGGCTGGCAGACACAGCCCGACCTGCCCACAGTGCAGCTGACGCTGGAGCAGGCGTTGACCACCCTACTGCGGCAACCTATAGCCGTCGTGGGATGCGGACGCACGGACACGGGCGTGCACGCCAGCGACTTCTACGCCCACTTCACCGCCAGCACGGCAATCGACTGCGGCCAGCTTACCTTCAAGCTCAACAGCCTGCTGCCGACAGATATTGCCATATTCGAGGTTTTCCCCGTCAAGGAGAATGCGCACGCTCGGTTTGACGCGACGGCTCGCACCTACCAATACCATGTCAGCGACAAGCGGCTGCCCTTCAACCAAGGGCTATACTGCCGCATATACTACCGCCCCGACATCGAACTGATGAACCAGGGCGCGAAGATATTGATGGAGTATGAGGACTTTACGAGTTTCGCCAAGCTGCACACGCAGGTGAAGACCAACATCTGCCACCTGACCGAGGCACATTGGGACGCAGTGGGCGACGAATGGGTGTTCACCATCCGCAGCAACAGGTTTCTGCGCAATATGGTGCGCTCGGTGACAGGGACACTGCTAGACGTGGGGCGCGGCAAACTGAGCCTCGACTGCCTCAGAGAGATTATTGAACGCAAAGACCGTTGTGCCGCCGGAGTATCCATGCCGGCACAGGGGCTGTTCCTGACCAAAGTGGAATACCCGCTGGAGGAGTTGAAAATTGAAAATTGAAAATTGAAAATTGAAAGTTGAAAATTGAAAGTTGAAAATTGGCTGACGCGTTCAAAATACTCAAACAATCAAGCAATCAGACAATCAAGCAATATCAAAGTGTATGGAAAAGCAGTTGGTTACAATATTTGTTACGGTATATAATATCGCAGAGCATTTGGACCGATTCTTTGATTGTCTTGACCAACAGACTTTCCGCGATTATAAACTGCTTATGATTGACGACGGCTCGACGGACAACAGCCTGTCAATCTGCCAAGCCCATGCCGAGCAGGACAGCCGAATAAAAGTAGTGCCTATCGAGCATGGCGGTATTGCTGCTGCCCGTAACTTAGTACTGGGGATGCTAGATACCGAGTTCGCCACTTCGCTCGACGGTGACGACTATTTTGAGCCGGACTATCTCAAGCACCTGATGGATGCCCAAAAAAAATATAATGCGGACTATGTTATTTCCAACGTGATATATGACACTCAAGAGGGGAGGGAATTCAGCCGCTTTATTCCACGAAAAGAGGCGTTTTTCACAAAGGATCAGCTACCCGACATCCTCCCCGAACTGCTTGAGGAGAAAAGGCTGAACTACCTGGATACAAAGCTTTACCGCACCGAGTATTTAAAGAACATCCGCGTGGAGCCCGATGTAAAACTGGGCAGCGACACCATGATTAATATCCAGTACGCTACACGCATCAACAACATTGCCGTTATCGAGGATTACGACTACCATTACGTCCGCTACACCACCCGTTCGGTGACTTCGGCCAAGAGTACCGACTTCTTTTGGAGGATGTATCGCATACAGAAATTTCTGTATGACACAACGAAGAAAAACGGATTGCTGAACGACAAAATGCTGCGCGTGATAGACTCTCGGACAATGATTTCAGGCGTTGTTGGACTTCGCCGCATCGAAAAGGCCGACATAAAAATGAAAGCCAAATTGGCTGCCGCCCACAATGTCATATACAGCAACGAATATCTGTGCTCCTACAACCGTCTGAAAGAGAATGGGCAACTGGAAACATTGAGATTTAAGGTGATTCACCCAGGCGAGGAGGAAGCGTTCATTAAGGGAATACACAAACGTAAGCGCAAGAATAAAATATTAAAACACACACCCAAATTCGTTTTCAATACATATCATAACATAAAAAAAATCCTAGGGTTATTAAAATAAATTGTTTATGAAGTACATCGAAGTCACCATCACCCTCAACCCTATTGACCCATACCGCGACCTGCTGGTGGACGCGTTGGGCAACGAAGGACCCTACGACAGTTTTGTGGAAACGCCAAACGGACTGAAGGCCTACGTTCCAGAACCCCAATTCGACGAAGAATGGCTCAAGTCTAGGCTTGAAGAACTTCAGGAATTCTCAATTCTCAATTCCCAATTCTCAATTCAAGAAATGCCCGACAAGAATTGGAACGAGGAGTGGGAAAAGCAGCACCAGCCCGTGTTGGTTGAGGCTGATAACGGCAAGAAGATATGGGTGCGAGCCCCTTTCCACGAACACCGTACCGACGTGGACTACGAGATTGAGATAGAGCCTAAGATGTCCTTCGGCACCGCCCACCATGCCACCACATACATGATGCTCTCCTATCTGGCCGAGCTGCCCATGGAGGGGCTGCGAGTGCTGGACATGGGCTGTGGCACCGCCGTGCTGGGCATCCTTGCCAAGATGCGGGGAGCCGCCTATGTGGAGGGCATCGACATCGACGAATGGGCTTACAATAACGCCATGGAGAATGTGCAACGCAACGGCGTGGAGATGACCATCCGCATTGGCGACGCATCGCTGCTGACGGACGGACACGACAGGTTCGACCTCATCATTGCCAACATCAACCGCAATATCCTGCTGAACGACATGGCGGCATACGTCTCCGTGCTCAACCCTGACGGCACACTGCTGCTCAGCGGATTCTATGAGAGCGACATCCCCGCCCTGCAGCAACACGCCGAAAGCCTTGGTCTGCACCTACGTCAAACCAAGGGCCGCCAGTCGTGGGCCGCAATACGTTTTGAAAAATAAAGACATGAATGTGTGAAAACGTTAACGAGCTGATGCGTTAGTCCTTGACACACCTGAGATTAACCAATTGGCAAATTTACAAATTAACACACAAATAACACTATTTTTCATTTTTTTCGTATTTTTGCAATTCCATATTTTACTAATTATACATCAACTAACAATTCATACAAAGTAACTTACATGAAATTCATAGAAACCAACAACATCAAAGGCGACATCTTTGGCGGCATCACCGCCGGTATTGTCGCACTACCTTTGGCACTTGCATTCGGCATACAGGCATTTGGCGGTGTCAGCGACCCATCGGCAGCATCGATGGGTGCGCTGGCAGGACTGGTGGGAGCCACCATGCTGGGCTTCTTCGCGGCCCTATTCGGCGGCACCCACAGCCAGATTAGCGGCCCCACCGGCCCCATGACCGTGGTGGCGGCCACCCTTATCAGCGGCGTATGGGCCAGCAGCAACGGAAGCATCTCCTCGGTGCTCATCAGCATGGCATTGGCAGGACTGTTCTGCGGCCTGTTCCAAATCCTGTTCGGCATCATCAAGCTGGGCAAATACGTCCGCTATATCCCCTACCCCGTACTTTCGGGCTTTATGAGCGGTATCGGCGTCATTATCATCTTGCAGCAGCTTTATCCCCTGGTAGGACTCAAGGGCACAGGCACCATGATTGACCTGGTGACGGGCATCCCCGCCGCAGTGTCGGAAGGCATCAGCGTCACCGCCCTGCTGCTCGGCTTAGGTACTATCGCCATCATCGAACTATTCCCCCTAGTCACCAAAAAAGTGCCCGCCACGCTGGTGGCCCTCATCGTGATGACTGTGGTTTCGCTTTTCTGCAATCTGGACGGCAAACTTATCATCGGCAACATTCCCTCGGGTCTGCCTCTGCCCTTCTTTGCCAATGCCAACATTAGCCTTGCAGGCATCGACTGGATGACTGTGCTGAAGGCTTCGCTCATACCCGGCCTCACACTGGCGGGTCTTGGCTCAATCGACACACTGCTCACTTCCGTAGTGGCAGACAATATCACCAAAACCAAACACAACAGCAACAAAGAACTTATCGGCCAAGGCATCGGCAATGCCATAGCCGGTCTCTTTTGCGGACTGCCCGGTGCAGGTGCCACCATGCGTACCGTTGTCAACGTGAAGAGTGGCGGACGCACCCAGATTAGCGGCATGGTACACGCCCTGCTGCTGCTCGCCATCCTGCTAGGATTGGGCGGACTGGTGAAATATGTTCCCCTGTCGGTACTAGCCGGCATCCTCATCACCGTAGGTTGGGGCATCATCGACTTTAAGGGCTTCAAAGACCTCCTGCGCATACCGCGTGCCGATGCCGTGGTACTGGTGGTGGTGTTCCTCGTCACCGTGTTTGTCGACCTGCTCACCGCCGTGGGCATCGGCATGGTGATAGCCTGTGTGCTGTTCATGAAACGTGCCAGTGACCTGGTCGAAGGCGGCTACAGCAGCAGCACCATGACCTCTGCCGACCTGCACAAGGGCCTGCCCAACCCGGGCGAAGCCAACTTCGACAAGACCAAGCCCTGGCAGGACGAAGGCGGCATCACCGACGAGATGCGCAAGCACATCTACGTCCAGCGTCTGAACGGTCCCATCTTCTTCGGCACCATCAACAAATTTAAGGAAGTGATGGAAGACGTGCCCGACCACGCCAAGGTGGTCATCATCCGCATGAAGCTGGTCAGCTTTATGGACCAGTCGGGCCTCTACGCCATGGAGACCGCCATCAAAGACCTCCAGGCACGAGGCATCATGGTGCTGATGACCATCATCCAGCCGCAGCCCATGTACATGCTCAAGACCCTCCACGTCATCCCCGCCGTCATCCCCGAAGAGCACACCTTCAAGACTTTCGAAGACTGCACAGAATACCTCTCAAAAATGACATTTGAGAATTGATAAGGCAGACGCTCTCTGAAATACAAACAAGAATAATAACACAAAAGAAAAAATAATAACCACCGATTGAGGTGTGAATTTCACCTTTACAGGTCTCTCGACCCTCAATCCTCAATTCAAAATCATCATGGGTAGAGCGTTTGAATACCGCAAAGCAAGAAAACTGAAACGTTGGGGGCACATGGCCCGCACATTCACCAAGATTGGCAAAGAAATCGAACTGGCAGTCCTCGCCAGCGGCCCCGACCCCTCCAGCAACCTCCGTCTGCGCCTGCTGATGGCCACCGCCAAGAGCGAGAGTATGCCCAAGGAGAACGTCGAGCGCGCCATCAAGCGTGCCACCGAGAAGGACAAGTCCGCCTACAAAGAGGTCGTCTACGACGGCAAAGGCCCCCACGGCACCGCCTTCGTGGTCGAGACAGCCACCGACAACCCCACCCGCACCGTCGCCAACATCCGCGCCGCCTTCGTGCGCGGCAAGGGCGAGCTGGGCACCATGGGCATGAACGACTTCCTCTTCGAGCGCAAATGCTCCTTCGTAGTCGCCTACAAAGAGGGTGTAGACATGGACGAACTTGAACTGGAACTCATCGACTACGACATCGACGAAGTGTTCCTCGACGAAGGCGAAATCAACATCTTCGCCGACTTCAAGAACTACGGCCCCATCTCCAAATACCTTGAAGACCACGGATTTGAAATCAAGTCGTTCAAATTCGAGCGCATCCCCCTCACCCTGCGCGAACTCTCGCCAGAAGAACAGGAGGATGTCAACGCACTCGTCGAACGTCTTGAAAATGACGACGATGTGGTAAATGTGTTCCACAACATGGCTTAAAACCACTGAAAATTGAAAATTGAAAATTGAAAATTGATAAAAAACAAGGAAAAACAGTCGTTTCCAACCATCAATTTTCAATTTTCAATTTATTGACTACCAATAAACGACAAACAAATTGACAAAAAAAATCATTCAAAATTTTGTCAACTAAAAAAAAGTTTGTATTTTTGCACCCGATTTTGAGAGAGAAATCATCCAACAATGAGCCGCATTCGTCTAGTGGTCCAGGACAACTGCCTCTCACGCAGTAGATCACCAGTTCGACTCTGGTATGCGGTACCGAAGCGACAGAATTTAAAGATT
>JAEEGF011989754.1_pt1 | contig 18701 bp, 12 predicted proteins | sample 9134171 | NCBI WGS metagenome assembly JAEEGF01 (sample SAMN16246542, study PRJNA631951) | gut metagenome | biome: gut microbiome; feature: rumen; material: AP-attached | host: Bos | place: Iran: Karaj | collected 2018-10
ACAGAATGCCTGCCAAGCACCAACAGCAATACCTACAAGAAGCATTACAAGAACTGCTACCCATACGTTAACGTCCTTGCTCATTAAAACTGCTCCAATACCGCCTACGAAGCAAACAACTGAACCAACCGAAAGATCGATGTTACCACCTGTCAAAATACACATCAGCATACCAGTTCCAAGAACAAATACATATGCATTCTGTGAAAGCAGGTTATTAATATTCTGTGGTAAAAGGATTGTTCCGTTTGTACCAACATAGAATATTCCAATAATGATCACCAGGGCGATTACCATGGTGTATTTTTTTAATGCATTTCCAATATTATTTGAAACCATGTTTTCTCTCCCTTCTAATTCTTTAGGATGCAAGACATAATGCTTTCCTGAGAAGCCTCAGCTCCAAGCATCTCACCTACCATCTTGCCCTCGTTCATAACATAAATTCTATCTGACATACCAAGTACCTCAGGAAGCTCTGAAGAAATCATAATTACTGACTTTCCAGCAGCTACAAGGTCATTGATGATGCAATAAATCTCGTATTTAGCACCAACATCGATACCACGTGTTGGCTCATCAAGGATAAGTACATCTGGGTTTGCGAACATCCACTTAGCAAGAAGAACCTTCTGCTGGTTACCACCTGAAAGATTACCAACATTCTGCTCTACTGTAGGACACTTTGTCTTAAGCTTGTCTCTATATTCCTCTGCTACCTGATATTCCTTATCCTGATCGATTACATGCTTTGAGCAAAGCTCAGAAAGATTAGCAAGGGTTGTATTGATCTTGATAGGATTGGTAAGTACAAGACCGTTACCTTTTCTATCCTCAGTAACGTAGGCAATCTTATGCTTGATTGCATCCTTGATATTCTTAAGGTGTACTTCCTGTCCATTTAAGAAAAGCTGACCTGAAATGTTTGTACCATAAGACTTGCCAAAGATTGACATAGCAAGCTCTGTACGTCCAGCACCCATAAGTCCTGCAATACCTACGACCTCGCCTTTGCGAACGTTCATTGATACCCCATCAACAACCTTTCGCTCAGCAAACTGAGGATGGAATACTGTCCAATCCTTAACCTCCATAGCAACGTCGCCAATCTTTACATCATGACGCTTTGGGAAACGGTCTGTCATTTCACGACCAACCATGCCCTTGATAATTCTGTCCTCAGAAATATCATCTGTTGCTTTATCAAGTGTTTCGATTGTAGAACCATCACGGATTACTGTGATTTTATCAGCTACATATGAAACTTCATTAAGCTTATGAGAAATGATAATAGAAGTCATTCCCTGCTTTTTGAATTCAAGAAGTAAATCAAGAAGTGCCTTTGAATCTGTCTCATTAAGAGATGAAGTAGGCTCATCGAGAATAAGTAATTTGGCATTCTTAGCAAGTGCCTTTGCAATTTCAACAAGCTGCTGTTTACCAACACCAATGTCTTTAATCAAGATACGGCTGCTTTCTGAAAGACCTACCATCTTTAAGTACTTGTCAGCCTCTGCATATGTTTTATCCCAATCAATAGAAGCTTTGCTTCCCTGCTCATTTCCAAGGAACATATTCTCTCCTATTGACATGTAAGGAATAAGCGCTAATTCCTGATGAATAATTACGATTCCCTTTTCCTCAGAGTCCTTGATCTTCTGGAACTTACAAACTTCTCCATTGTAAACAATGTCGCCTGTGTACGAACCAAATGGGTAAATACCACTTAATACATTCATCAATGTAGATTTTCCAGCACCATTCTCACCTACAAGAGCGTGAATTTCACCTTCTTCTACCTTAAGATTAACGTTATCAAGGGCCTTTACACCTGGGAACTCTTTGGTGATGTTAACCATCTCAAGTATTGTTTTTCCCACTTGTATTTCCTCCCTAATTGTAAAACTTAGAATAAGTATTTTATTCTCTTCAAATATATTCTCTATTTATCTAACCTTTAAATAAGGGCGAGCTATGCTCGCCCCTATAACTTAAGCTGAAAAACTACTGCTTTTACTGAAGCTGATCCTCTGTATAGTAACCAGAATCAATAAGGATTTCCTTGTAGTTGTTTACATCTGCAAATACAGGATCGCAAAGGAATGAAGGAACAACACCATTGTTGTTGTCATATGTTGTTGTATCGTTAACATCAACTTCTTCACCCTTAAGGATCTGACCTACCATCTTAACTACCTGAGAAGCAAGTGTACGTGTATCCTTGAATACTGACATAGACTGCTTTCCAGCGATCATGTTCTTTGTGTTCTCAATATCGCAATCCTGACCTGTTACGATTGGATACTTGCCGTTGTAGTTTGCTGCAAGAGCGTTCTCAACACCAAGTGCTGTAGAGTCGTTAGAGCAGAGGCAGATATCAAGGTCTGTACCATCAGCATAGTAAGAAGAAAGGATATTCTCCATACGTGACTGAGCTGTCTCTGTAGCCCAAGCTGCTGTAGCAACATCCTGGAACTCTGTCTGACCAGACTTAACTACGATTGTACCTTTTTCAATGTATGGCTTAAGAAGATCCATAGCACCGTTGTAGAAGAAACCAGCATTGTTATCACCTGGATCACCAGCTGTGATTTCCATTGTGAATGTCTTATCTGTGTTCTCAAGATCAAGCTGATCAATGATGTACTGACCCTGAACTGTACCAACCTTGTAGTTATCGAATGTAGCGTAGTATGAAACAGCATCTGTGTTCATAATCAAACGGTCATAAGCGATAACTGGGATGTTAGCTGAAGCTGCCATATCCATAGCCTCACCAAGTGAAGAAGCCTCGATAGCTGCAACTACGAGTACGTTACATCCTGAGTTGATCATATTCTCAATCTGAGAAACCTGTGTCTGTGTGTCGTTTGAAGCATACTGAAGATCTACTTCGTATCCAGCTGCCTCAAGCTCCTTCTGCATGTTGGCACCATCCTGGTTCCATCTCTGAAGGTCCTTTGTAGGCATTGCAACACCAACCTTTGTGCCGCCTGCTGTTGTTGTAGACTCTGTAGCCTCACCCTCAGCTGCAGGAGCTGCTGCATTGTCTGTAGTCTCTGTGCTTGTACCACAGCCAACAAACATTGAAGCTGCCATAGCACCTGTCAAAAGTACGCTTAATAATTTCTTTTTCATTTCTAGAAAAACCTCCCTTTCATCTAGGTTTGAATTATTGGGAAAAATCTTGTATTTCCCTTACTGATGTTAATATAACAAATAACCTTCTTAAAATGGTTGTCACTTTCTGCACATTTTTGTTGAAATCGTATATACGTAAAAAAATGGACTAGCACATTTTTGTGCTAGTCCTTATCTTTAATTACAATTTTATGCTAATCCTCGCCAGTAGTGTCTAATGTATTTAAGTACACATCCTCACGGCTGTGGAAACCACCATCTATAATGACCTCATCTATGTTGTCCTTATTAACAGCGATAGGCTCTATGGCCACATATGGAATTTTGTAGGTGCCGTCGTTTATTTCATTTTCTACTGTAAGGTCCTGGCCTAAAGCCAACTGAACAGAAAGCTTTGCTGCTTCCTCCGCCAGTTTGCCTACAGGCTTGTATACGGTCATAAGCTGGGTTCCCTGAACTATGTGCTGACAAGCAGGAAGATCTGCATCCTGACCAACTACAGGAATCTTGCCTGCCAGCTGGCCTACAGCAAGAGCTTTTATAACTGATGTGGCAACATCATCGTTTCCACACATAATAGCATCGGCCTCTCTTATGTTTTCCATATTATCGTAAACATAAGCGCTACCCATTTCCGCCTTCCATCCTTCGCAGTTGTAAGAATCTAAGACTTTTATATTGTTTTCTTCCATCACTGATAAGAAGCCTTGATTAACCATAGGCACATTGTTGTCAGTAAGGGGACCACATATCATAATAACATCTTCAACATTCTGGGAAGCTATGGCTTCTCCAAGCATTTCTCCTACTCTTTCATTATCAAATGAAATGTATAAATCCGTATTTACGTTAGGAATCAATCTGTCATAGCAAACCACAGGAATTCCTGCTTTTTTAGCATCCTTTAGTACATCCTTAAGAGCATCTGCATCAATGGCAATGATAACTATACAATCTACTTTCTTATCTATAAGATATTGAATCTGCTCTACTTGTTTAGCTGAATCCCCATTAGCATTTTGTACATTGACCGTGGCACCTAATGAAGAAGCGGTTGAAACAAAAACATCTCTGTCTTTTTCCCATCTTTCAATAACAAAGGAATCAAAACACATTCCTATTTCCAGCTCGTCCTCTTCAGGCTGCTGTGATGCATCCTTTGCCACGCTGCTACTGCATCCACAAAGCAGACACCCCATCAAAGCAAAGGTCATTACCTTTCTCAAAAACCCCTTCATTACATATCCTCCAATATTCTACCCTTTAGCATATTCCGTTGGTGTCTTACCTGTATATTTCTTGAAGTTTCGTGAGAAATAATTTGGGTCTGAATAACCAACCTCTGTAGAAATCTCCTTCATTGATTTATTAGTTGTTTTTAAAAGCTTCTTTGCCGCCTCTATACGAAGCTTTGTAAGATAATCAATGAAGTTTTCCCCTGTTTCTTCCTTAAATACCTTTGAGAAATAATATGAACTGATATTTACTACTCTGGATACATCATCTAAAGTAAGTTCCTTCATATAATTCTCATCTATATACTGCTTGGCCTGATTAACAGCGCTCATGGACTGCTGTTCGTGCTTGTTTGAAACCCAAAAGGCTGCGTCCTTTATTTTCTCTATAAACCAGATTCTAACATCCGCAAGCCCTGGAAGGCTCATTAGCTCTGAAAGGTAATTTGCCCTACTTTTGAACTCGTACATTCTTCCAGTTTTTTCATAGGCTAAGTGCTCTGCCCAAAGAACAAACTCCAGACATTTTAAGCGAACGCTATCGCTATCATTGGCGTAAGTGCTGTCCATCCAATCAAAGAATGACTGAGCAACTGAGACAGATTCAGAAACATTACCAAGAGTTATTTCGTCGAACAAACGCTTTTCAAGCTCCATTGGATAGTTTGATTCGTACTGACAGGCAACTGGCATATCATCAACATGAGCCACATGGCTAGTGTTTGAAATAAGAACCGAATTTGCCTCCTCATAGGATTCACTCATCCTCTCCAAAGGCTTTACAGAACCAAAGCCTATTCTAAAATCCATATCAAATCTATCTGCAAGTTTTCTGCAAAGAGCTCTGGCACTTTCTACAATTGCATTTCTCTCATTGTAGGATAATGTATCACTATCGCAAGGAATAAGAATAGGTATCTTATTGGACATAACATTGCCCATAATTCCTCTGATATAATCCTCCGTGATTGTATGAATTTCCCGGTAGGATTTCTGTGCCTGAATGGAAGCCGCAACAGCACTTGTCATATAATTACCAACCAGCTCCCTTCCAAAAACCATGCAGGCCATATATCCGTAGTCACTGCTTATTCCAAGAAGTGTTTTATAGTTATCTATATCCTCTTTGAAATATTCTTTAAATAGAAGATCTTGAATGAGACCGTTTTCTATAATAGGTACAACTATTTCCAGCTTCTCACGAACCTTTAAATCATTGCTACGTTTTGTACGTTCTCCATCAATTTGCCCCATGGCCTTTTTTAGAATATCAATAATGGCCTCTCGGCTGACAGGCTTGTTTAGATAATCTAGTACCCCTAAGGAAATGGCTTCCTTGGCATAATCAAATTTGTCGTAGGCAGTCATTACAATAAATACAACGTGTTTATTGGTACGACGGATTTCACGCATAGCCTCAATGCCATTTATGCCAGGCATTTGAATGTCCATAAAGGCAATATCCGGCTGAAACTCCTCTGCAAGCTCTATAACCTGACGGCCCGTTTTAGCCACGCGGATTTCACACTGACTACCAAATTCTTTTTCTATTATAAATTTGAGCGAATCAATAACGATTCCCTCGTCATCTGCTAACATTACTTTATACATGGCAAATACAATATTGTCTCCGTTCCTTTATTCTCACCTTCAGAAATAATATCCAACACATCATCTCTCTCATAGAAAATGTTCAGACGCTCAATGCAGTTTGCAAGACCAACACCATTCGAATCTGTTTTCTGTGGATTTCCCTCATAGCTTCCCTCAAGAATCTTTGTAATAGTTTCATTGCTCATACCTATTCCATTATCCTTGATGCTGACACAGATGTAATCTCCTAATTCATATACGGACAGGCTGATTTTCTTGGCCCATTCTATATTTCTGATGCCATAGTTGATACTATTTTCAACAATAGGCTGTAATATCATGCTTGGTATTTTTACATCTAATAGACTCTCGTCTATATTCTTTACAAACTGGATTTCACCAGCAAAACGAACATTGATAATGTAGATATAAATATCTACCAGCTCTATTTCTTCCTTTAGGCTAACAACATCTTTATTTTTCTTGATGTTGTATCTGAAGAAATTGGCCACATTGTGCATATACTCACTAGTGCGGTCTGCGCCTTCCATCATGGCAAGCTGAGCCCCTGCATTAAGAGTATTAAACAGGAAATGTGGATTAATCTGAGACTGAAGGTATTTCAGCTCCGCATCCTTAATATGGTTTGCCATAATGAGCTCGTTTTCCTTGAGTCTTCTTTCTGTCTCCATGGATTCAGTAAGCTTTGTAATATATGCCTTAATTGAAACCACCATCTTGTTGAAGGCACGAGTCACCACGCCAACCTCATCATTATTTTTGACTGCCGGAAGAGCAACATCAAAATCTCCATTTGAAACAGAGTTTGCAGCCTGAGCCAGCTTTACAAGAGGGCTGGTGATAGTTGACGCAATAAGTACAACGAATGACAGATTGGCTACACCGATAATTATAAGTGTAAATATGTTCAGCTGTTCCAAGGTCTGAAGTGCAGACATCATAGTGCTGTAGGATTTTGAGTTGTTGATGAACTGCTGATTATTAAGGCTAGTGATATTTGCATCAATATAGCTATAGGTTCTAGATGCTTCCTCGTAATAGCTCTTGTATTTTTCAACATTACCACCACGCTTACTTTCCACTGCATGATTTGTAAGCTCCAGATAGTTAGATGACATTTTTAAAATATTACGTTCTAAAACTCTGCTTTCATTAACATCCTGATTGTCATCCAAGCTAGCCAGAAGATCGCTATAGTTTTGTTCTGCAATATAATATTGCTCTAAGGCATTACTGGTCTTTGTTCCTAGATAAACCATAGTAGCTGTTTGAAGCCCATCCAAAGCAACTGTCAGTTCATTTAAAGAATTGTTGCTGGCATATACTTCATCCAAGGATTTAAGCATCCTATCTGTGCCAAGGTATAGAACAATATTTACCATAAACAGCAAAATGATAGGCAGACAGAATACAATAATCATCTTTTTTCTAAGAGAAAGGGATCTAATGTTTTCCACGTTCCACCTCCTCTATATATGCATCAATATTAGAGTTATCTATAATCTGAGGCTCTACATTAATATAATCTGATACATGTCCAGTCTGGTGATATTCGATAAATGCCTTTGTGGCAGCCTCCCCCATGCTGGCAGCATTCATCGTTACTGTGCCTTTGATAACCCCCTGCTTAATTCCGGTATAAATAGACTGTGATTCATAATTGCCAAATAAAAGAATCTGACCAACCTTGTTGTAATCAATCATAGCCTGATAAAAGCTTTCTGTAGAAAGCTCATCTAAGCAAATTACTACTGGTTTAATCTCGTTTTTCTGGAATAGATTCTGTATGTATTCCTCTGTAGCAAAAGCACTATCACTTTCAATTTTTCTAACATCAAATTCCAAAGGACCATTAGGAAGCTCCTCAGTAGAAAATGCCTCCTGAATGTTATTTACAAATGTGTTTAGGCTGGTATCATCATAATTATTGTTAGCAATAACCATAACGTGTTTTTGCTTAACCAGGTTTTTCTTTATAGAATTAGCATAAAGATTTGCAATAGTATAATTATTGACACCTACATAGCTGACACGACTGTCGCTGGCAATATCCTCCTCCAAAGTGATGATTGGAATATGTGCACTTCTGGCTTTATTTAAAAGCTCTATGGTTTCAGGATTGTTATCCCCTTCAATCATAATGCCATCACATCCGCTTTCTATAGCCATCTCCAAAAGCTCAAGTTTGGAGAAATTTACATCCACATTATCGGAAATCATATCTACATAGACGCCATTTGCTCTACCATATTCACTGGCAGAATTATAAACATTTTGCCAAAAATCATTTTTATCATTAGAAGTAATAAGCACTACATAGGAATCATAGCTGTTGTACTGAGCATCCTTTAATAAAAGGTTGGCTTCGTTCATTCGCTGCTGAAAAAGAATAAAGCTAATAATGGTAGTTAAAAACATAAAAGCAACAGTACAACCTGCCGCTACGACAAGTGCACTGCTGCTTTTAAATTTAAATTTACGCCCATTAAATTTCATATCATTAAACCCACCTAAATACTATGGGACTAATTATAACATATATTAAATTTTCTTACATAATAAAATCTAAATGTTGGACACCTCCTGCTCTACCATCACTTTCATGAAGAAAAATACCTGATTTTCTAGTTACAGCCTGACTTGTATTTTCATCATCCCTGTGGATAAATTCCGTATCAAGCCTGCCAAGGTAAATAGCCCCTACGTCTGACTCCTTTAATCCATAAAGTTCCTGATCCCCGTTTTCTGTAATGGTCATAATCCTGAGCTTTGTAAATACAGGATCATTTTCATCAATCCAGCCATTTCCATCCTCATCATAAGCGGCCAGCTCATTAAAGCCGTCACCTGTTCTGGCACCAAAAAGTTCTAATCCATTGTTTATAAAACCATCGTCATTTTTGTCTAGTGCAAGGAAGCCAGCCCCTTTACCTATGTTGTGGAGTTCATCATCTTCTCCATCCCCATCTAAATCAAAGAAGAATGTCTGATCTTCAATTGATGTTGGACAATCATCCAGATTAATCACAAGCGGGTCAACACAGTTTCGAATTGCAACATCCACCATCTGATACTTCTCGGTAAATGAATCAGACATAGCAAAGCTGTAATTAAAGCTAAGCTTCCTTCCATCAGCTGTTATTGCTGTACCAGTAGATGAATATGACACACTCTGGCTTTCCCATCTCTCAAAAGACACTGTAGTGTTTTGCACAAACAGTGGCTGAGTTTCAGACATACCCATATCAGACATTTCGTTGTCACCGCCATAGATTTCTCTTAGCATTCTTCCAAACTCACTATCTTCGTCAAAATATCTACCTAGCAGGAGCATCCTGATTAGGTATTCCATTGTCCGCATACGGACCTGATGGCCACTACCACTTCCCGGAGTAACATTCTTACTAACAGCATTTACATCCGCCTCCTTTTCAGTTTCCTCCGTTTGAAGATTATCCCCTAAATAGGTGATATCATCCAGATTAAAGATGGGTTTTGTCTCTGACTGAACAGCCAGACGCATTCCACTAGTGTAGCTAGCGGTTGAGGTCATAGAAACCTCAGAATTTTGAATTACCATTCGCTTTCCTCCTTTGTAAAAACCAAATAGCGTTAAAAAGAAGAAAGTCCTTTTTCTGTCATCATAGAAATTCTTTTAGGGTAAACTGGTGCCATAGTTTACAAACAAAAGAAAAACCAGGAAAACCTGCGGCCTTCCTGGTCTCTATGATTATCGTCCGTGTAATTATATATCGGTAAAAATATCATCATTGTTTAGATTAGCTGCACCTTTTCTTAGGCAAATGATTGAAAGATATGTGACAACAAGTGATGATAGCATACATAAGAAGAATGAAATCAAACTATCTCCTCCAGTAGGTAGATATTCTGATCCGATTGTTCCTATGAAATTGAAAATAATATGAATAAGTATTGTCATAAAAAGACTGTCATAAAGATGCATAATGTATCCTAAGCCGAGGCCAAGGACAAATGCATATATTCCCTGAAGCTTATTCATATGAAATGCCCCGAACATAATAGCCTGAACTAAAATAGCAAAATGTACGGGCATAACCTTTTTTGCTGCGAAGAAAGTAATTCCTCTAAATAATAATTCCTCACAGATTGGACCTAGAATGATAGCGTATGCTGTCATAGGAATAGTCATAGTAGAACCAACACCGGCAGCATCCAGCAAATTATTGTATTCTTCTAGCCAAGTAGGAAAAGCTGCAGCCAATGAATTAAGTAAGTATAGGGTAACATAGTTCATACCACAACTAAACATAATAACACCAGCCACAGTAAGTGGTAGACTCTGACTCTTATTTGCAAGTCCAGAAATTCTTCCTTCTCTAAAGATTTTTTTAAAGATGTAGAAAGCTACCACAGTAGTAACAATAGCATATGCAACGGAACTTAAAGCAGCACCATCGCCATTTGTGTAATTATTTATAACCTTTACTACAAAGCTTGTATAATCACCATCTTTGTAGGTACTCATTCCTGCTACAACGTAAAACTCCAGTGCCATAATAGCCATTGCAGTTTGAATTACGATTGCAAGAATTGTTGGCAGAAAAATCCATGATATATATCTTCTTCTGTCATCTTGATTTTGATTCATTTTTTGTCTCCAATATTCTATTTCAACTCAAGCTTGTCCAGATGCCAGATATCATCAACATACTCCTGAATAGTTCTGTCTGATGAGAATTTTCCAACGTGAGCAACGTTTGATAATGCCATTCTTGCCCACTTGTTTTGATCCTTGTAAGCCTCCTGAATCTTCTCGTGGGCCTCGCAGTATGACGCGAAATCCTTGAGAACGAAATATGTGTCGGCTCTTTCAGTGCACTCTGTATTCAAAAGTGAATTGTAAATAGGTCTAAACAGCTCTGGATTGTCTATGCTATAGTAGCCGTTAACCAGCTGTGAAAGAACTTTTTGAATATGATGATTCTTGTTCATTTCATCAACAGGATTGTAATCATTGTTCTTTTCGTGAGCGATAACTTCATCCGAACTCATACCAAAGATGAAAATATTCTCTCCGCCAAGCTCCTGATACATCTCCACATTAGCACCATCCATAGTGCCAATAGTAACAGCTCCGTTAAGCATAAACTTCATATTACCGGTACCTGAGGCTTCCTTTGATGCTGTGGAAATCTGCTCTGAAACATCAGCTGCTGCAAATATCCATTCAGCATTTGAAACTCTATAGTCCTCGATAAATACTACCTTAAGCTTGTTATCTATAGATTTGTCATTGTTAATTACTGCACCTACGTTGTTGATAAGCTTGATGATAAGCTTTGCATTTTCGTAGCCTGCAGATGCCTTTGCACCAAAGATGAATGTTGTTGGATAGAAATCCATCTCTGGGTTTTCCTTAATCTGATTGTACAGATACATTACATGTAATATGTTAAGAAGCTGACGCTTGTATTCGTGAAGTCTCTTAACCTGCACATCAAAAATTGAATTAGGATCAACATTGATATGATTATGATCCCAAATATATTTCGCAAGACGTTTTTTATTCTCAAGCTTTATGTCCATAAACTGCTTGAGAGATTTTGGATCATCCAAAACCATAGTAAGTCTTTCCATCTGAGAAAGATCAGTAATCCATCCTCTACCAATCTTCTTGATAACCCAGTCGGAAAGCTTGTAATTACCGTGCATAAGGAATCTACGCTGGGTAATACCATTCGTCTTGTTATTAAACTTTTCTGGATACATTTCGTAGAAATCGTGAAGAGATACATTCTTCAGGATTTCAGTATGAAGAGCAGCAACGCCATTTACAGAATATCCTGCACAAATAGCCATATGTGCCATCTTTACCTGACCATCTGCCAGGATTGCCATACGATGAACTCGTTCCTCATCACCTGGGAATTTAGCTCTAATATCCTCGCAGAAACGACGATTGATTTCCTCAACAATCATAAAAATACGAGGAAGCAAGCCTTTGAAAATATCCTCAGGCCATTTTTCCAAAGCCTCTGCCATAATGGTGTGGTTGGTGTAGGCAACACAGTGAGTAGTGACCTCCCAAGCCTCATCCCAGCCCAAGCCATGCTCATCCATTAAAAGACGCATAAGCTCTGCAACTGTAAGAGTAGGATGAGTATCGTTCATCTGGAATACTACCTTTTCTGGCAAGCGGGTAATATCGCTATGATAACGAAGATATTTGTGCAAGGCACGTTGTAAAGAAGCAGATACAAAGAAATACTGCTGCTTTAAACGAAGCTCCTTTCCCTGAATATGATTGTCATTAGGATAAAGAACCTCTGTAAGGTTGCGGGCAAGATTCATATCCTCCACGGCTTTGTTGTAATCGCCTCTCTCGAAAGATGCAAGTCTAAATACTTCCTTTGGCTTGGCATCCCAAATCATAAGAGTATTAACCATGCCATTATCAAAGCCAGTGATTGGCATATCATATGGTGTAGCTAAGACAGAATTGTAGCCCTCGTGAATATATTTCGTGGTGCCATCTGGCTGGTTCTCGTAGCGAACCCAACCACCAAACTTTACCTCGAATTCATATTCTGGACGCTCTAACTCAAAAGGATAGCGTGTCTGAAGCCAGTCATCAGGAACCTCCTCCTGAAAACCATCATTAATCTTTTGCTTGAACATACCATAATGGTATCTGATACCGCAGCCATAGGCTGGGTACTGTAATGTTGCAAGAGAATCAAGAAAACATGCTGCTAGTCTTCCAAGACCACCATTTCCGAGGGCTGGGTCTGGCTCCTGGTCCTCGATTAGATTAATATCAACACCTAAATTTGCAAGGGCATCCATTACTTCGGTATACCCTCGCATATTTATCATGTTATTACCAAGCAAACGTCCAATGAGGAACTCCATAGACATGTAGTAAACACACTTTGGATCCTGCTTGGTAAACTCCTTTTGAGTAGTGAGCCAGTTATCAATAACTACATCATTGACAACCTCTGCACAAGCTCGATAAATCTCTTCTTTTGTAGCTTCTTCAAAGTCCTTGCGAAACATTGATTTTACGCGGTCTTTGATTTCGCGTTCTAGATCTTTAGTGCTTGGCATCTGTCTCTTCATAATCTCAAAACCCCTCCTAGTTTTTAGATACTCCTAACGTTACCTTTTCCCCATTGATATTCCATTCTTTTACGTGAGAGCCGGTTGCCCCTACGTTAATTGCATCAGCTAAAACTTCATTTGCAATGAAGTCCTTGTTGTTCTCAAATACGCCCTTAATTTTATCAGATGATTCGTAAGAAACTGTGATACGATCCATAACCTCGAAATCTGCTTCCTTACGCATTGTCTGAATCTTAGATACGATTTCACGTACAAAGCCTTCCTCAAGAAGCTCCTCTGTAAGGTTTGTATCAAGAACTACTGTTACGTAGTTGTCTCCATCTGCTACAAAGCCCTCAGTCTGAGCCATAGAGATAAGTAAATCCTCCTCTGCAAGCTCGATAGATGCATCAACCTCTGGCAATCTTAATACCCCATTTGCCTTAAGTTCTGCATAAGCTGCATTGCCATCAAGACTAGAAAGCGCCTTCTGGATGCCACCAAGGAACTTGCCATACTTAGGTCCTACTGTACGAAGCTGTGGCTTGAAGCTGTATGATGTGAATGATGAAACATCATCTGTAAATGTAGCCTTCTTAACATTAAGCTCATCCTCGATGATTGATACATACATTTCATCAAGCTCGTGAGCAGCCTTGATGTACATCTGACCGATTGGCTGACGGTTCTTGATATTAGCTGTATTACGGCAAGCACGACCGTGAACAACAATCTTTAAGAGCTCGTCCATGTCTTCCTCAAGCTTCTTGTCGATGAATGCTTCATTAACAACTGGGAAGTCGCAAAGGTGGATAGACTCTGGAGCAGTCTTATCTACTGAGCGAACCATGTTCTGGTAGATTTCCTCTGTCATGAAAGGAATCATTGGTGCTGCTGCAAGTGAGATATCCTTAAGGCAAGTGTAAAGAGTCATGTAAGCATTAATCTTGTCCTGCTCCATTCCCTTTGCCCAGAATCTGTCACGGCAACGACGAACGTACCAATTTGACATATCATCTACGAACTCATCAAGAGCACGTGCTGCCTCTGGAATCTTGTATGATGCAAGGTTCTCATCAACAGCCTTGATAGCTGAATTGAGACGAGAAAGAATCCACTTGTCCATAACAGCAAGCTTGCTGAAATCAAGCTCGTACTTTGTAGGATCGAACTCGTCGATATTTGCATATAAAATATAGAAAGCGTATGTATTCCAAAGAGTTCCAAGGAACTTTCTCTGGCCTTCCATAACTGCATTCTCACCAAATCTCTTTGGAATCCATGGTGCTGAAGATGTGTAGAAGTACCATCTGATAGCATCTGCTCCCATCTTCTCAAGAGCGTCGAATGGATCTACGGCATTTCCCTTAGACTTAGACATCTTCTGGCCGTTCTCATCCTGAACGTGACCAAGTACGATAACGTTCTCGTAAGGTGCCTTGTTGAAAAGGAGAGTTGACTCTGCCATCAACGAATAGAACCATCCACGTGTCTGGTCTACAGCCTCTGAAATGAACTTAGCAGGGAACTGCTGCTCAAATACTTCTTTATTTTCGAATGGGTAGTGATGCTGAGCAAATGGCATAGCACCTGAATCGAACCAGCAGTCGATAACTTCTGGTACACGCTTCATTGTTCCCTTACACTCTGGGCAAGTGCATGTAACCTCATCGATGTATGGGCGATGAAGCTCGATTTTTTCTGCCTCTGGTCTGCCTGAAAGCTCTGCCAATTCCTTGCGGCTACCGATTGAAATCTGCTTACCACAGTCTGGACACTCCCAGATATTGAGTGGAGTTCCCCAATAACGGTTACGTGAGATACCCCAGTCCTGAACGTTCTCGAGCCAATCACCAAAACGTCCCTTACCAATTGAATCTGGAATCCAGTTTACAGTGTTATTATTCTTAATCAGGTCATCCTTAACCTCTGTCATCTTGATGAACCATGATTCTCTAGCGTAGTAGATAAGTGGAGTATCGCATCTCCAGCAATGTGGATATTCGTGCTCGAACTTTGGTGCCTCGAAGAGCTGTCCCTTAGCATCAAGATCCTTAAGAACGTTTGGATCTGCATCCTTAACGAACTGACCAGCGTAAGGAGTCTCCTCTGTAAGCTCACCCTTGCCGTTTACAAACTGAACGAATGGAAGGTCGTACTTACGTCCAACCTTTGCATCATCCTCACCAAATGCAGGAGCGATATGTACGATACCAGTACCATCTGACATAGTAACGTAATCGTCACAAGTAACGAAATGAGCCTTCTTGTGCTGCTTTTCAGCGGCTACCCCAGCGCACTCGAAAAGTGGCTCGTATTCCTTATATTCAAGATCTGTACCCTTGTAAGTCTCAAGTACTTCGTATGCCTTCTCGCCCTCTTCCTTAGCCAGCTTGCCAAGTACCTTATCAGCAAGTGCCTCTGCGAGAATGTATGTATAACCATCTGCAGCCTTTACTCTGATGTAAGTCTCAACTGGATTTACGCAAAGTGCAAGGTTTGATGGAAGTGTCCATGGTGTTGTTGTCCAAGCAAGGAAGTAAGCATCCTCTCCCTTAATCTTGAAACGAGCGATTGCTGAACGCTCCTTAACAGTCTTGTAGCCCTGAGCAACCTCCTGAGCTGAAAGTGGAGTACCACAGCGAGGGCAATAAGGAACGATTTTGAATCCCTTGTAAAGGAGCTTCTTGTCCCAAATTGTCTTAAGTGCCCACCACTCAGACTCGATGAAATTATCATCGTATGTGATATATGGGTTGTCCATATCTGCCCAGAAACCAACTGTACCAGAGAAGTCCTCCCACATACCCTTGTATTTCCATACGGATTCCTTACACTGCTTAATGAAAGGCTCCATACCGTACTCTTCAATCTGTTCCTTTCCATTAAGACCAAGAAGCTTTTCAACTTCAAGCTCTACTGGAAGACCATGTGTATCCCAACCAGCCTTACGAGGAACGAACTTGCCCTTCATTGTCTGGTATCTAGGAATCATGTCCTTGATGGCACGAGTCTCAACATGACCAATGTGAGGCTTGCCGTTTGCTGTAGGAGGGCCATCATAGAATGTGTATGTCTCTCCTTCTTTTCTAGAGTCCATTGACTTCTGGAAGATATCATTCTCCTCCCAGAACTTGAGCACCTGCTTTTCGCGCTCAACGAAATTTAAACTTGCGTCTACTTTGTTGTACATATAAAGTAATTCCTTTCTATGAGGATATGCTTTCTCGTCACATATCCCTTCTCTTATTTTATAATGTAAGAATTAGAATTTTATCAAAAATTCTAATTCTGTATTTGGCAGCATTTTATTTAAAATGCTGTCTGGCAAAGCCAGATTTCAAAACACATTTCCTTAGTGTGTTTTGAAACCCTTTAAAACTCTGAAGCTGGTTAGACTTCAGACTTCTAACCAATATTAAAGTGTGTCATCCTGACCTGGAAGACTATTTAAATCATCTGGATTTTCAAGACCATCTATTCCATTGTAATTATTGTAGAATTCATAAAAATCATCAAAATCCTCGAATGGGTCTGTGCCGCCAAATGGGTCTGTGCTGAATGGATCCACGCCATTACCATTATCTTCATATAAATGATACTGTGGGTTATTATCAATCTCATTCTGCATCATTCTGCTGATGTTATCAGCATTGCTAAAAATAATAACGTAGCTACCTATACAAAAAACTATAGATAAAACGGCTGTAATGATTCCTGCTGCAGCAAAACCGCGACCTCTTTCTCCTTTAGCTGAACTGCTAAGAAACACAATGGCCATAATGATAGCTGCAATAGCCAAAATAATATTAATAAAGAATAAGAAAAATACCAGAGAAACAATGCCCACAACCATAGATGCAACAGCTAAACCGTAGTTTGCCTGCCCTTTAGTACCATTGTGCAGATTCTTAATTTCTCGTTCTACATCATCTGTGTAGTAATAATCGTAGCTCATGCTTTCTCCTTAAAAAAATATATATTTCACCTAATCTTAAATATTCTAACTGTTTACGAATAATTTATCAAGGTAAAGCGATAATAAAAAACACCCAGTTACACTATCAAGCCTGAGTATTGCCCCGTCGCGAGATTGGCTCCTAAGGCAACACTCAAAGCTTGATAGTTACTGGGTGTTTTTATAATTTCTGATTTTTAATTTACGAATTAGAAATCTGTAAGGTTTGCTGCACGTCTCTCAAGGAATGCGCCCATACCCTCAGCCTTGTCGTGTGTAGAGCATGTAATTCCGAAGAGATTAGCTTCCATCTCAACAGCGTTCTTGATGTCCATATCATATCCGTTGTTGATAGCAGCCTTTGCGATAGATACTGCATAGCTTCCCTTAGAAGCGATCTTCTTAGCCATAGCCTTAGCTGTGTCCATAAGCTCCTCGCAAGGAACAACCTTGTTTACAAGACCGATTCTGTATGCCTCGTTAGCATCGATAGAATCGCAAGTAAAGATAAGCTCCTTAGCACGGCCCATACCGATAAGACGAGCAAGTCTCTGTGTGCCACCAAAACCAGGGATGATACCAAGACCGCACTCTGGCTGACCAAATGTAGCATTCTCTGAAGCGATACGGATATCACAAGCCATAGAAATCTCGCAACCGCCACCAAGAGCAAATCCGTTAACTGCGCAGATTGTAACCTGTCTCATGTTCATAAGCTTGAAGAAAGGAACTGAAGCTCTCATACCGAATGCACGAGCCTCTGCTGCAGTAAAGTTAACCATCTCAGAAATATCTGCACCAGCAACAAATGACTTGAATGCATTATCCTTCTTATCAGGACCACCTGTAAGAATAAGTACCTTTACGTCATCTCTAGCCTCGATCTCTGTAAGTGCAACGTTTAACTCATCAAGAGTCTCGCTGTTAAGTGCATTAAGTGCTGCTGGACGTGAAATTGTAAGTACGGCAATCTCGTCAGCAACCTCAAGCTTTAAATTGTTGAATTCGCTCATCACAAAATCCTCCTATTATGGGTTCACCCCAATTATTTTCTACTGTTTACTATCATAGCAATTTGTTAAAACTTTGTCAATCAAGAAATACGTATCTTATTTTGTTGATTTCATATGCTTTTTGTTCAGGTACATTTTTGCATCTGCTTCGTCAAATATTTCGTCCATGAGCATCTTTCCATCGCTCTTACAGATACCTACAGCTATAGTAACCTTGCCTTCTTTTTTATTCTTGGCATTAATATCGTCCATAGCCTTCATAAGCTGATCGATATTCTCATAATCCAAGCCTCTAACTAAAACTGCAAACTCATCTCCACCAACTCTGAATACAGGACTATGGGAGAATATATCACAAATAATCTTACATCCGTCTTTGATGTACAAATCTCCCATCTGATGTCCTTGGGTATCATTGACTTCTTTTAGTCCATTCAGGTCGCAGACAACTATTGCGAAATCTCCCGCCGAACCGTTACTTATATGTTTATTGTATTCCTCTTCAGTAGCTACATATGCATTTTTATTTTTTACACCTGTAAGCTTATCTCGTTTAGCCTCTTCCTCTGCAGCTGAAAGAGATGATTCCAGCTTTATTTCTTTCCTAACTGCTTCATCTACATTTACCAGGCCCATTAATAACATAGGTCCATC
>JAEEGF010092623.1_pt1 | contig 18695 bp, 10 predicted proteins | sample 9134171 | NCBI WGS metagenome assembly JAEEGF01 (sample SAMN16246542, study PRJNA631951) | gut metagenome | biome: gut microbiome; feature: rumen; material: AP-attached | host: Bos | place: Iran: Karaj | collected 2018-10
CTTCAAGCAACGAACGCTACGCGTTAAGGCAACGAGCAGCGATCAGAAGGCCAATGAGCGCAACGCACAAGGGTGTGAGCGCAACGCACAAGGCCAACGAGTGAAACCCGGTGAGACACTCCGCACGTCCAGTAGCAACAGCTCACGTTACCTAAAGTAACACAGCACGTTACCTTAGTTAACGGCTCCCGTTACCTTAGGTAATGCAGGCTCACGTTTACCCTATTTTTTGTGTCACCCTTGTGTCACCCTGTGACACCCTTTCAAAGGCTGCACGCCCAGTGTTTATCGGGGTTGTGTCAGCGTGTCACCCTTTTCTAACTTTTTTCATGTATATATTAGAATTTGGCTTCTTACAGTTTCTGCTTTTTTGTTTGATTACAAAATAATTGTCCGAATTGCTTGGCGGTTCGGATTTTTCGTTGTAAATTTGCAGCCGTAGTCCAGTAGTCCACTTGTGGACGGACGGTGACCTTATATATGAGAAAGACGTATAAGTAAGACATATACAGACATATTGGGAAGCGTTCACGTTTTCTTTTTGTGTCTTTCCTAAACACACATGATTATTCAATAACTCTTTTAAAACTATAGTTAAGATGAAACAAAAACATTTACACATTCTTGTAGTGCTCGTAGCACTATTGTTGGTTCCAGCTAATTCTTGGGCAGATGACCTGAAACGAGGTGACACCTTTGAGGTGGACGGCATCACGTACAGAGTGACAGACATTTATGACAAAACTGTCAATGTAGGACCTGGTGGTTGGAGCAGTTCTAATGATCCTGCTATTGATGTAGAGACGAAAGGCTCACTTGTTATTCCTGCTAATGTGACAGGACCAGATGGAAAGGAGTATGTTGTCAATCAAGTCGCCTCTTATGCTTTCAGGAATTGCACTGGCTTGTCCTCTATCACGCTCCCAAACACAATTGAGAGTATATCTTCTTATGCTTTTTATGGTTGCACTGGTCTGACCTCATTTAAGTTCCCTGAAAAAGTTGACAGGATTTCATCTCTATCTTTTTATGGGTGTTCAAGTTTGACCTCAGTGGCATTCCCTTCTGCTCTAAAGGAGATAGGTTCTTTAGCTTTTTCGAAATGTAGCAGTTTAGCCACATTTACCATTCCGGAATCTGTATTGGCTATTGAAAATGCTGCTTTTAAAGATACAAAATGGTATGAAAACCAACCGAAGGGTCTTCTCTACAAGGACAACGTCTTGTTGGGATATAAGGATGACAAGCCCAACGGGAGAGTTGTTGTGAAAGCAAACACCCGAGTAATCGCAGGTAGAGCATTTGATGGTTGTAAGGAACTAACTTCTATTACATTCCCCATAGGACTCGTGTCAATCGGTACTTTTGCCTTCTACAACTGTATTTAGAGACCCCATAACTACCATGAATAACACAAAACAACTGAACAAAAGTCTTTGAATATCAGCATCTTTTAGATTTTAACACTTCAAGAACGAGTTTTGGCAGTTCCCGATTTTCCGCCTAATTTTGCAACGTATTTCTACCGCGGAGAATTTGTGGAGCTTTTCTTTTGCCACTTTGCGGACTTGGTTGACAAAGGTTGACAAGGGTGTACGAGTGGCGACAAATGAGCGGACATAATTCTCCAATCGGCAACGATGTGGACGGAGGCGACAAGCATTGTCGATGATGGACACAGGTTGACGACGTAAGGGAAGAGAATAAGTATCGTTAAACCTATAAACTCGTGAAGTGTATGAGAAAGACCAAAAGATGTGCGTTCTGCGGCAGAGAGTTCGTGGTGAAAAGCGGAATGCAGAAGTATTGCTCGGAGGAATGTGCCGAGAAAGCCAAGACCGAGAGGAAGAAACGGCAGCGTGATTTCTTCCATGCCATGGAGCCAGCCTTGGAATTGCAGAGCCAGGAGTATCTGACCTTTGCCAAGGCTGCCGTGCTCATGGGATGCTCACGTCAGTATGTCTATAAGCTGGTGGCGCAGGGCAAACTGCCTGCGTCACGCATCAGCAGCCGCATGTCGTTCGTGCGCAAGGCTGACATCGAGCGGATGCTTTCTGCCAATCCCTATCATAGAGTGCTACCCGCCGCCCGACCCAAGGCGAGCAAAGCTTCATCGCCGAAGTGTTCTGCAGCCAGTCCTCCTTTTCCCTCTCGTCCAAAAGCCAATAACTCCCAGGAGAAAGTCCTTGACTACCTTTCTGGGGAGGAGGTGATGCGTATATACAAGGTGAAGAAGTCGTGGCTCTATGCCTCTGCCAAACGCCATCAGGTTCCCATCTGCCGTATAGCAGGACAAAACTACTATAGCCGCAAGCATCTTGATGAAATCTTCGGGCTGGCTGTTGATGTGGAGAGCATCGAGGAATGGATAACTGCCGACGAAGTTACTACCTTATATAATATGCAGCCAACCGCATTAAGGAGTTACGTCCACCGCCACCATATTCCCACCAAGCGAGAATATGGGCAGACCTATTATTCCAAGGAACATCTTGATGCACTCCGTCGTACAGACCTCGTTTCTGATGACAACTACTACACTACCGAGCAGGTGGCGCAGAAGTATGGCATGACCAAGGCCAATGTCTGCCACATTGTGAAGGTACAACATATAACCAAGGTGAAAGTAGGCGTGAAGAACCTAATGCCAAAGGCTGAGGTTGACAAGGTAATGGCAGACCGTCTGGCCCAATATGGCTCATATCGCATACAGCCATAATTGCCAGCAAACATTATTCTGACAATGGCTTTTATACGGTCATCGCGTCAGAATTACCACGACTAAGCGCAACTTACCAGTGATAATGAGATTATCCACAAGTTACGGAAAGTTATCGGAATAACGCATCGGTCATTCCGTTCCTTTGCAGCCGCGCAGAAGGTCTGCGCCTCAGAATTACAACAAGCAATCAAAAATCCGTTATTACAATGAGCAACATCTGTAAAACCGTCACGCTGCGCACCCGTAAGATAAAGGGTGGCGAGCAACTGTCCTTCTATCTGGACTACTATCCCGGCTACCGTGACGAGGCGACCATGAAGGTCATGCGCCACGAATCACTCGGCATCTACATCTATGCCAAGCCCAAGACCCAACGAGAGAAGGACTACAACGACCGTATGCGCGAGAAGGCCGAAGCCCTCCGCTGCCGCCGCTATGAGAGCATTGTCAACGAACGTTATGACTTCTTCGACAAGGAGAAGATGAAAGGCAGCTTCCTCGATTACTTCCGTCAGAAGGCCGAGAAGAAGAACACGAAATGGCAACATGTCTATAAGCACTTCGAGAAGTTCTGCGTGGGCAAATGCCGTTTCGATGAAATCAACGTGGACTTGTGCAACAAGTTCCGCGATTACCTCTTGAACGCTCCGCAGACCATCCACACCGACCACAAGCTGCACATCAACTCCGTGGCTGGCTATTGGTCAACCTTCCGTGCTATACTCCATACCGCCTACAGGGAACACAAGATACAGGAGAACCCCAACGGCTTCTTGGAGCGTATTGATACCATCCCCACTGAAAAAGAACATCTGTCAAAGGACGAGCTGGTGCGTTTAGCCAACACTCCTTGCCAATACCCAGTCTTGAAGAAGGCTTTCCTATTTGCCTGCCTGACAGGACTACGCAAGAGCGACATCAAGCAACTACGATGGGAGCATATCCAGCCATACGGTGACGGTGGCATGTATGTCACTCTGCGGATGCAGAAGACACAACAGTTGGTGAACAACCCCATCAGCGACGAGGCGATGGAACTCATCGGCGAGCGAAGCACGGGACTCGTCTTTGTGGGCTTCCACGATAAGATGACACAGACCGCCCTAAAGAACTGGATAAAGGCGGCCGACATCACCAAGCGAATCAGCTTCCATTGCAGTCGGCATACATTCGGTTCACTACAGGTGGATGCTGGGACAAGCGTCTATACCGTGCAGCACATGCTGGGTCACAAGAACGTATCGACCACGCAGATATACGCCAACATGGCTGACGAGAGCAAGCGGGAGTCAATCAACCGCATCACGCTGAAGCCTGCTCCGACGTTGAGAATAGTGAAGACTGGCACAGGGACATAGGTTGCACCATCGTTCCCCCATTCCCATCCTTATCCTCCGATACAAGATAACTGCGTCTAACTTGTATTGGAGTTTTTTTTATCACCCAGAGTTTAATAGTATGATTTTTGGTTCTTTTTCCATACTCAACCAGTACCAAATCCTAAATGATGTCAAAAGAAGTCGGAATTATGAGGACTTTTGACAAGCAGTCACAACTTCCGCTGTAACTTTGTAGAGCCAAATGGCAGCATAACCAATATCACAATAGTATGGAGAAAGACAACTTGCCCATTATCGGCACAGCCACAAGAAGCTTGGCTGTAGCCACCGACTTCAAGACGATGCTTTACCTGCTGGTTAGCATCGCAGTTTTATTCATCGCCATCATTCCGGCAAAGTATGTCAGCGGCATGTTCTCAACAGACAACACCGCCATCTTTTATCTTTCTTTGACTGGAAGTTTTGTTTTGCTGGAGTTCCTGGTTTGGTGTTCCCTCAACGGAGTGTGGGAGGTTTACTCCTCTTGGGAGAACAAAAGACAGAGGATGTTATCAGTTCAACCTTTTACTGCTGACAGTATGGTTGCTGAACCAAAGTTGGAAGAATCTGCCTCCGTGGAGGAAGTCGTGCAACAAAAGGACATACAAGAAACCATTCCAGTCTCTGCAACTGAAGACTCAACCGAAGCCAAGGAAGATAGCGATTCCGAAGCCACAATCTCAAGGTTCACAACACCCGACTATCTTCAAATCCATCAGGCTGGTTGCGATGCCTATTACAAGCGGTTGTCGGACAAGAAGAAACAGGAACTCTCTGCCGTCACAGAGTACGTGAACTACATCATGGCACCCTTCATCGCCCCTGCTGATATGGAAGCCTTCACCAATGAGATTCTATCCTTTGCCACCAATGCCGACTACAAGCCTAAACCATGGAAAGGCTTGAAGGGAACATTGAGCAGCTTCGATGTCCGTCACCTGATATGGAACATTACGGTAAGGCTTGGTCTGGGAAAGGGCAAGCCATACAGTACAGACATCTGCGCTCAGTTCATCACGACAATGTTCCCCGACATCTGCGAAGGTCTTGACTTCTCCACCCTCCGCAATCTCCGTGTCACCTCACAGACGGACAAGATTCATCTTGACGAGCCGAAGCCAGACTGCTTCGACTTCCATTTTGATAAGTAGTCCTCCCAACATTCATCTTTCCACACCTTATTATTATAGTACAGCACCGCTGCATCCGACTTGCCCAGTCCGATATGGCGGTGTTTCTTTGTGGCTACTCCACATGACGGTGGAGAAGCCAGCCTTCACTTTCCCTTATAGCACCAGTATTCCGACAAGTCGCAGTAACTCTGTACTACTATGATAGGTCGACATTAAGCCCTGAAACACTCATAATAACAGCCTCTTTCCAGTGATAATCAAGTTATCCATGAGTTACTGAAAATTACCGTAGTAACGCATCGGTCATTCCGTTCCTTTGCACCCGGTCTCTAACCAAAGACCGAGAACAATATGGAATATAAAGAAATTACATTCAACGACCTTCCGCAGGTCGTCGCCCAGCTTCGGGATGAGGTGATGGGCTTGAGAGTGGCGCTGGAGCAACAGCAGCGCAGGGAACAAGTGAAAATCACAGTCAAGGCGAACGCCCGTCGTCCCATGACGGTAGCAGAGGCTATTGCCTACACGGGGTTGCCCAAGGGTACTTTCTACATGAAATTGGAGAACGGAACAATTCCAGCCTTGAAGCCAGGCAGACGGTGGATGCTGTACCAAGACGAACTGGACAGGTGGCTGGAAGCAAACCGCAAAGGCCGCGTGCCGCTCACGGCAGAAGAGGAGAACGACGCTATCCTTAATTCGCACAGGCGAAAGCCAAACAGGCACGAGTGGAATGATTGGAGTTCGATGGACACCAGCAGTTCATCAAACGCATCAACGGCGATGGCAAGTTCGCCTTCAAGCTCTACGAGAAAAGCAGATGGGGCAGACACAACAAGTGCAGAGAACAGGACAAGCACAGCGAACACAACAAACGCCGTGGTGAGTACGAATCCAGCGAATGATGTCAATCCTCAACAAACTGAAGAGCCAGTGGTCGCTGAAGAACCTGCGGTTGCTAATAGCCCTGCGGTCGCTGATGAGCACAGCACCTTCAATGTCGCTGATGCCGCTTCTTCCTTTGACCGAATGAAGGATATCTATGGGAAGACAGGCAACAACGAATCGCAAGCGTTTGGTGTTTGGCAGCGACTGACGGAAGACGAACGAAAGGCAGCGTTCGCTCATGTACAGCGAATGCAAGGTGACCTTACTTCACGTTCCTATCTCTATGTCTATCTTCGGGACAAGGAGTGGAGGAAGGCAATGTAGTCTGAAGTAGTGGGCTTGCCCGATGCTTGCCACATAAAGCAAGCATCGGGAAGCTCACTACCCGTTCCGATTTTCATCGGACGGTGGATTGACCACATAAATCTGCAAGCAGAGGTCAAAATATCTGGCATGAAGGCGCTCTCACATATGGACGACAATAAAGTCCTGTGACAACACCAGAGGATGGTACCAAATCAAACTATATCGGCTTGCCGATGCCACATTTTCAAAGGCCAGGGCAGCCTAATTCCCCGCCCATACAAAATGTTCGGGAGGCTTGCCACTTGGGGAAGCAAGCTTTAGTATGTTTGTAACATCATCCCAAAAGTGCGAAGTGGCATCTTGTAAATGTGGCAAAAGAGTTGTAAATCGGAAAGTCGAATACTTGTATTGTCGTATTGGATTTATCTCCCACTCTGAAACTTGTTGGAGTCATGTTTTGGGAAAAACACTTAGCCTAATAAGAGTTAACGTTCTTTAACTCAATATTTATCCCATCAAAATAACACTTTTGGAAGCAAGCTCTGACAAAGAGTTGACAGTAAAATTAGGGAGTTCCTACCGAGTGTGAACGGTGTAATCAGCTGCAATGTGCCGCCAACGAGCAAAAAATACAACTAAAGAGGTCTTCATATGGCCTTGAGGCCACACGAAGACCTCTTTAGTTTAATCTTATGTGAATCGGATTGAGGTAGGAATGCTCATTTCATCATAAACTGGAAGTCGTGGAGTTCGCAGACAGAGCGATCTTCAGTGGCAGATTGGAACACGAAGAAGAGAGGGTGTTTGCCTTTTACGCCTGCAAGACCGATGATGGGAGTGGTGATCTCAGTCAGCTGGCAGGGAGCGTCCTTGCTGATTGAGAACGATCCTATCTCACGTCCGCCACACTCGCCGCTTGGTGCATCTATGAGGATGATGACCTGGCCGTCGATACCTTCAGGTACTACACTAAGACGCAAAGCAAGTGAACGGGCTTTGGCTGTGTGGCTGAAGTTGAAATACTTATAGCCCACAATGGAACCGCTGGTGTTGTTCACTACTGGACAGAAAGTCTCTTTGAGGTTGAAGGGGCCAGCCATAGAGACTCGCGGCTGGGTGGGGTCGAAGAGTGTAGCCACGGAACCAGCATCGCCTCCAAGTGGCGGGGTGAAACGCGTGGAGCGAATGTAGGAACCCGTGAACGATTTGTTGGGGAATCGGCTGGTGACACCCTTCGGGCTGATGAGGTAGCAGGCCCATCCGGCTGCTGCCTTCCAGAGAGGATTGAGGCCCTCCGTGCGAAAGCCCTCACTGGTCACCTCGCCTTCGCTGATAGTTACCTTGCCTCCCTTGCCCCTCTCTACCTTCACGCTGATAGGAGCTACCATTGCCTGGCGCGAGAACTCGTTGAGTCCAGTCTGACGGTGATAGAACACCCACCACTGGCTACCTATCTTGCAGATGCTGCCATGAGTGTTGCCCGTTGGCACGGCAGTAGGTATGGGGTGCCCACTGGAATCTACGTCACGCGCACGGGCATCGATGATTGTACCTCCGTAAGTCCAAGGACCCAGAGGGGTGTCACTGTAGGCATAGGCCAGGTTGTAGTTGCTCAGTGGCAGACCGAACTCGCCCTCGCGTGTGAAGCGGCTGTAGATGAATACGTACTTATCCTCTATCTTGCGGATCGAGGAGGCTTCGAAGAATCGGAATAGTGTGTCTTGACGATTACTGGGCACCATGTCCTCAATCACATTAGTGCCCGCCTTCACAGTACACATCGTCATGGGGTCGAGTTCTGCAGCATAGCTGCGCTGGAAGCCCCAGTAACCATACACACGCCCGTCCTCATCGATGAATACGGCGGGGTCGAAGCGAAGCACGCCATCGCTCACGGTAGGAGCGCCACTCGACCAGTTGCACACTTCGAAAGGACCATCTGGCCTGTGACTCTTGGCAATCATGCCTTCACGCCCACGAGCCTGGTTGTTGGGATAGAGGTAGTACTCCTTTCTGCCGTCAAATAGTGTCCTCTCAGCCACATCCGGAGCATAGAGAACATCGCCCTTGCCATCGGCATTAAGTAACCGACCGTCGGCGCCAATTACCGACTTGAAGATTACGCCATCATAGCGCCATTGTGTGAGGTCTTCCACAGGCGCCGACCACACTACTAGGTCTAGTCCGCAATACTCAGAGATGAGGTTGTCGTGGGAACCATAGACATACACACGCTGCCGACCAGGCTGGTCGGGGTCATCGAACACGTAGGGTTCGCCGTCGGGGATATACTCCCACAAGGGCATGAAGGGGTTCTGTGCGCCAGCAACCATGCAGACGTACAGAGCCACCACTGCCAATAGATACTTTTCTGGAAGTTCCTTATTCATTTGAATGTATTCTTAAGTCATTTCCAGTAGTCTTCGAGCGCTCTGGCCTCACGCTCGCTGATGGCCGTAACGGCCCCATGCTTTGGAGAAATGCAACCGTCCATCTTCATCCGGCCTTCGCCGAAGCGTCCTAAGGGGGTGAAGGTGTGAAAATCGGTTGTCTCCATGAAACCGAAGTTGTGGGGCTTTACGCTGAAGATGTCATACATGAGTAGCCACCTGTTCTCGCCATTGATTTTGAACATCGTGGGAGCCTCACACGAACCTTTCTCGCTGTCTATCTGCTGGGGTTGGTAGCGATAGCCCCGGTTGATATGGTCAGAGATGGCCATCTTGACTCCAGCCGGCCCCTCCTGAGCACAGTAGGTCATGCAGTAACGTCCGTCTGGCATGGGACAAATGTCTGCATCGAGAACCTGTATCTGCTCATCAGGATATTCAAAGAGTAGTTGCGGATCGGTGACGAGGCGTGTGAAATCGTCATCGGCGTAGGCGTAATAGAGACGGGTCTTACCCTTGCCCGTGGAACGGATGGTGAAATAGACCATCAGCCTCTGCTCCTCGGGGTCGTAGATGGTCTCGGGTGCCCATGCGCAACCCAGCTGGCCGAAGCGGGTGGGAAAGGCCTCATCGATGCGGAACGATGTGTGCGTCCAGTGGATGAGGTCTTTCGACTTCATCAGCACCAAGGCACGGTTGTTGCCCCAGCCGTATTCGTTGCCGTCGCGTTCCCACTCGGTGTCGCGGTACTCAGAAATGCACGAGTATCGGGAATCGTCGGCATACTTGCGTTGAGCGAAGATGTGCAGATCGGTAGCAGCGATATAATAGGTGCCATCGGGGCCACGATATATATGTGGATCGCGGATGCCATGCTGTTGGGCTATGGTGTCGCCACTCACAACGGGACGATCGCCGTTCAGGGCCGTCCACTCGTAGCCGTCGCGGCTGAGGGCCATGTGCAGGCTGTGGTCGGCATCCTTGTGATAGACCATCAGATAGGCGGAGAGCATCGGTGCAGGGTCGTGTCGTTGATTCATCGGTGCTCCTACGTGCTCCTCACTGTCGAGTGTCACTTTCTCGATGGTGCCGCCAGGTCGATGGTTCAGCCGATAGACACCGACAGAGCGGGTGCCGCCGCCCCCGCCGGGCAGCGAGCCATCGTGGGTGAAGAGGTACCACTGGTCAGAGCCTTCTGGAAACTCCACTATGCCAGGATGCGTGGTGTCGCTGTTGCCGGCGGTCTCGGCCAGTAGGCCCTGCATGATATATTCGCCGTCGATGCGGTCGCTCACGGCGTATGCCAGCCCGTAGCATAGGTGAAGTAGTATTTTCCACCGTGTTTGTGCACCCACGGTGCCTCGGTGAAGCCCCAGGTGAACTTGCCGCGTGAGCGATTGTCGGTCTTGCGCTCCTGCAGCGAGACGCGCTTGACCTCGCCGTCCAGCTCTACCATATTCTCCTTAAGCTTGGCATAGTAAGGGACAACGTTGCCCCAGAAGATCCAAGCCTGTTCGTCGTCATCGGTAAAGACCATGGGGTCGATGCTTCGCCAAGAGTGGGTGGCCCATGGACACATCGAGTTGTCGATGAGGGCATGATCCAGAGGCTGGGTGTAGGGTCCCTCTGGTCGGTCTGCCTCAGCCACACCTATCCCTTGGCCCTTGGTCGAGAAGTAGAAGTAGTATTTGTATTTCACCGTACCGTCGGCTTGCTTCACTGCACGCCGCACGGGGTGACCCGCATAGGCTTGGCGCGAGCGGTTCCAGCTGATGTCGTGTGCCTGCAGTATGGATGGGTACTGACGCCAGTGCTTCAGGTCGGTAGTGGAGAAGAGACTCCACTCGGGTATGTGGTAGCCGCCGCGTCCCTCGGCCTTCACATCGTGACCAGTGAAGAGCCAAAGCGTGTCGCCCCACACCACCGGAGCCGGGTCGCAGGTGTATTCATGGCGGAAGATTGGGTTGCCATCAGCGATGTGTTGCCGGCATCCCTCTGGCATCGCCTCCTGCCGCAAGCGTTCGATGGTGAGGCCGTCGGAGGGGAAGGCCTTCAGCAGTCGCTGTAGCTCCTTCATCGTGATGGCCATCACGGTGCCGTGGCGAGGTGTAAATGAGCCTGTAGTTTCTGTGCGGGCCACGAGGTCGAAGTGCTCCAGATCCTTGGAACGGGCAAACTGGTATTCATAGTTGCGATAGCAGTCGTACATCAGGCACCAGTCTGCAGGCTTTCCCTCACCGTCGAAGCGGCGGAACACGCAGGGTCCCTCGGCTGCCATCGTGGTGGGCTGCAGCTTCTTTTCAGTCAACTCGCTCCACGGACCTTTCAGACTCTTCGACGTGATCTTCCAGATGCCGGAGAGGAACATGTGGTAGCAGGTGTCGGTCTCGATGATGTCGGCGTCGAGGATGTCGCGTCCGGCATCTACCATCAGCTCTGGATCTGAGAGCGAGGTGAATGAGCTGTTGGCGTAGGAACGGAAGATGGTCAGTTCCTGTCCTTCATACTGTAGAGAGTAGTAAATCATGTACTTCTTTGCCTCGCGATCCCAGATGGTCTGTGGTGCCCACACACGCTGGCAGCTCTCGCGCGTGAAGCGTTGGGGGAAAAGGGTGGGAAAGTCGATGGCCGTCATCTGCCAGTTGACCAGGTCGCTGGACTTCATCATGACGATGCCGTCGTTGCTCGACCAGCCTGCCGAGCAGCGCATATCGGTCATCACCATGTAGAATGTTTTGCCGTCCTCACCTCGTAGGATATGCGGGTCGCGGATGCATTTCCACCGAGCCACATCGTCAACGTTCAAGACCTTCTCGCCATTGTTGAGTGGCTGCCAATTATAGCCATCCATCGAGACGGCAAAGCGCAACTGCTCGCCTTCGGGTGTGTTGTTGATGAAATACACGAATAGGTAGGCTTCCATCTTCTCGGATGTTTTCGCCAGTAGTGCTACTCCGTAGACAAACGTGAGCAAAAGTATTGTGGTTATTCGCCTCATAAAGATTTATCGATTTAAGTATTTCTTACCGTCATGGATGACAATTCCTTTGTAGGAACTCCTGACTTTTTGGCCTGCCAAGTTGAAGTAACCATCATGTTTCATTGCTGGTGTTTCATTCTTCAACACCCTGATTCCCGTGCTTGCCTCCTTATATGCGCTGGGCGTAACGAATACGAACTCGTCGGCCTGATTGGCATCTGTGGTGCCGCAGAGGATGGTGCCGTCGGCGTAGAGATAGTATTTGCTAGAGGACGAGGCGGTGAGAGGAGCGTCGGCCAGCGTAGCGATGTGGAGTGTAGCAGTGCAATCGCTGGTGGGTGTGATGTGCCACTGTGTGTTGCCGTTGCCTTCCACGCCGTCGAGCCACGACTGGTAGCCGTTCCAGTCAGCCACCTTCAGATAGCCGTTGACCAGGGCTCCCTGTCCGCTCTCGTAGAGCGTGACGTAGTCGCCGTTCTGGTTATTGCTGCCGGTTCGCAGTTGGAACGTCATGGCTTTGGTGCCTATACCTCCGTTCTTGTTGCCATAGCCGTTGTTGGCGTAGGTCACCCACGCCTCGCGCGTGATATTAAAGAGGTAATAGTCAGTCTGGTCGGATGGGTTGTTGGTGCCGGCGGCAAGCACGAGGTCAGCTTCCGTGACCTCCTCTGCTACAGGCTTACCGCCGTTCGTAAAATAGTTCTTCAGGCCTTCTTTGTAGGCAGTCTCATCGATAAAGAGGAACTCGTCGGCCAAGGCTTCATTGTCGGTGAACGCCAGTACGGAGCCGTTGTAGTAGAGGTAGTGCTTGCTACCGCCACTGCGCATGACTGACCCTGTGCTAGTCACGTATTCGCCCACGTCGAGCTTCACGCCCTGAGAGCCGGGAGTGGTGTACCACTGCGCTACTTTCTCCGTACCGGAGGTGGCATCAAACCAAACATACATGTCGTTGTAGTAGCCGCTCTTTATCCACCAGTCGCTGCGGTAACTAGTGGTGAAGCTCCAGTAGCCGCTCTGCTCGGGCGTGTCCTTGGGGTAAAAGAGGAGGATGGGCTCCTCACTCACCACGCCGCAGGCATTGCCTGACCCAACCTGCACAAACTGCTTCTGCGATAGATCGTAGAGGTAGTAAGTGCCGCTGGAGTTTGGTTCGGTGGTACCACAGCTTATGAGATCGAAGGCGGTCTCTTCGCCATTGACGGTGCGGATGAGTTGGAAGGCGGTAACACAAAACCAGCCGTTCGTGCCGCCCGTGGAGGTGGATGTGTAGCCGATGACGAGTTCGTCGCCCTCCGTGACAGTGAACTCTTCCGTGGTCTGCTTTTCCCAAGTGATGTCCAGACCACCTTGTTTTTTGGCAGGGGATACGAAGGTCGTGCCGCGTACAGTAGCGTAGGCGTGCTGGTCGCCCAGTGAGGCATCATCGGTCATCGAAAGACAGCGCAGTTTATAGGTGCCGGCAGGCAGGTGCTCGATGGTCTGGTAGAGGTTCATGGAGCTGAAGTTGTTGCTCCAGGAGTTCCAGCATGTACGGCCACCCTTGGTGGTGATTTTGAAGTCGCCGCTGACAGCCTGGTTCTTGAGGTTCCACAAGCGTCCACCCTGTTCGAAGGTAGGATCCGTGATGCTGCCGTCGCTCTTCGTTTCGATGTCGCTGGCATCGCCCAAGGCAATCGTCAGTGCCGCCTTGTAATCGTCGAGAGTGGTGGCGGCTTTGAGGGCTGCTTCTCCGTCGGCCGTGGCTGTGGAGGTATAGACCACGCTCCGAGCTTCATCCTTGAGGGTCTTGAGCATGGTGGCATTATCGGCGATGACGTAGGTGCGGAAGGAGTTGCCGGGCAGCACGATGTCGATGTACTTGCCATCCACCTCGATGGTCAGTTGCTTGGTCATGCCATTGGCGTTGCCCACAACCACTACGATAGCTCCGTCTGGTGTACGAGCGGAGAGTATCTGGTTCCCTTCATCGCACTTAAGAATGGTGCTTCCTGGGGTGATGAAATGACTATAGTGCTTATAGGCGTAGAATTCTGGACAATACTGGGCGGTGCCGTTCTCTACCTTCAGTAGACCGTTCTGGTTCCATCCCCATCGGCTAGTTCCTCGCGGACCTTCGAGGATGGCGTTCCAGCAGGTGTAGGTGGTCACACCGTTGGCCAGGAAATGTAGGATGCGCTCGAATGTATGCTCCGCCGCTCCCCAGTCGAAGGTGCCGCTCCCACATTCGCCCTCCGTCTGCCACAGTTCATACTGCTTGCCTCCGTCCGTGCGGCCTATGCCGTAGGTGTCGCGCAGTCGCTGTGCCACCTGTCCACCTTCCCATTGGATGCCTATGATGTCCACGTACTTTTCAATATTTGGCGTAGCCAGCACCGTAGTATATACGTCCCAATGGTTGGTGTTGCAGGTGCCGAAGATGAGTTTCAGGTCCGGCTGGTGCTCGGCCATGTAGGGACCCAGGTAGTCGGCGAGGAACTTACCCGTCGTCTCTGCCTTCCAGGAGCAGCCGGGATAGGGAGTGAAGGAATAGGCCTCGTTCTGATAGGCCAAGGTGGTGATGTCGATGCCCTGATTGCGGAAAGCGTTGATATACTTGTCGAAGTAGAGGCAGTAGGCCTTGTAGTAAGCATCCTCCGCGATAAACTGGTCGTTGTCGTAGGGACGTATGGGCCGCTGTGGATAGTCCTTCGTAGTCTTCATCCAGGTAGGAGGGCTCCAGGGGCTGGCCCAGAACCACATGTCTGGATTCTCGGCCAGTGCCAGTTTGATGGATGGAATAACGCACGTGAGGTCGCGGTCTATGTTGAATTCGCTCATGTCGAAGTCCGTGCTGTCCACCTCGTCGCACGAGTACCACCCGTCGCCGTAGTCGCTGGCACCGATGGCAATGCGCCCTATTGACATCTTCAGGTCGCCGCCAGGGTTGAACAGGCGTTTGTTAAACAGCGCCTGCTCCTCCTGAGGAATCTTGTCGTAGGCAATTTTGTCGAGTTCGTTAAAGCATGTACCCCAGCCCTTATAGATCTGGTGGCCATCTGTAGACGTATTGATGCTCACGGCGGGGGTTCCCTCGTCGTGAAGCTCTTCCGTGGCATCCACCTTCCAGTAGTTGCCGTCGGTCGATGTAAAACTGATTACCTGCTGTGCCTGTGCGGAAGGAGCTAAGAGGCAAGAGGTAAGAGGCAGGAGGACTGATAGTGCCCTGATGAGCATGTGATGTTGCATATTCCTGTTATTTATTTGAGTTGTATTTATATATCTTATGTGCCGTACCGTTCTCCACGATGATGTAAATGCCGTTTGGCAGAATGGATTCATTGATATTCGATGCTACGCGGCGGCCTTGCAAGTCATAAACGCCCGTAGGTTTGGCAACTGCGACATGAGTGTCTTGAATGGCTGTAGGAATATTTGTGACGGTGAGGATTCCCTCATTTATCCGGCTGTCATCCCAAAATAGTCCTTTCGACTCATCAACGATGTAGTTCTCAATGATTGGCGAGCCCGTAAAAGAAGTGGCCTTCCAGAGGATGATGCTGTCGCCCACTTGCCAGTCGATTCCGTCCTTCAGGCGTAGCCTGATGGTGCCGTTCATCGTCAGTTTCCCGATATCCTGGATGCTAGTTCCGCCCGTGTTTGTAGCCGTAGCGGCCTTGGCTATGCCGAGGTCGAGGATGGCTGTTTTGCTAAAGACAACGTTTTTCCCTCCAAAGTTGATTACTCCAGAAGTAGAGGTAGCCAACTTACCGACTTGCAGTGTGCCGTTGATAGTATAGGCAGAATTGGTGAGTTGTTCCTTTGTATTGGTGTAGCCAGAGAGAATGGCACCTTTTGAGACAACCAATCTACCAGTGCCGAGTTTGGCTGCGTTGCTGAAATGCAGTTCGCCGGCTTTGACCTGCACCTGTCCCGTGTTAACCCATGCGCCCTGCACGGTCATTTTGCCCGTACCAATTTTGTTGAAGTTGGCATTCGCTTTGACGATTCCGGCGAAGGTGAAATTCCCGTCGTCGCCAGCTTCCCATGTGTTAGCTCCTGATGCTGAAGTCTGCGAGTAGGTGATGACTTCGCCCAGCGCGCCCTTGCCTGTTACTTTGCCGACGCGGAATGTCTTTGCAGTATTGACCACGGTCACGCCCTCGGGTATGTTGAGCGTGCCGAGTGGTATGCCGCCGCTGTTGTCCAGCGTGAACCAACCTGAACCGTTATTCGCTGCATGGGCCTCAATCGTGCCGGTGAAATTCTTGAAATTGCAGGCTATGGGGGTGCGCGGTGCGCCAGACCCGTCCAGTGCGCTCACGATGGTGAGCGTGCCGGCACCAGTCACGGTGTTGCTGTAGGCCTGACGGTTGGATAGTGTCCATGAACCCTTGCCCCTTTCGGGAACCTCTATCGCGCTACCGCAATTGGCGAATTCGATGAGTGCACCGTTCTTCAGCTCCACCGTTGTGGCAGGACGCCCACTCGTGACCATCTGTACGGTGCCGCCTTCTACGACGAGGCGTTTCAGACTTGGCGACGGCACGTTATACTTAAGCCACCCATTGCCCTTCTTGGTGAGTAGGTTGCCAGATACAGGCTTATCGAGATTGAAGTCGGCAGTATTGTTAATGACGCCTCCGTCCTCGCCCTGCACACGCATGGGCGAACCCTGTGTGACGGCAGCAGTCGTCTGCAGAATAGCACCATTCTCTATGATGAAATCATCGGCCAAGGAGGTCACACTGCCCAAAGCACCATAGGCGAGATTCTCGTTGGCGAGGGTACTGACGATGACCGTTCCCTCAGAGATGCGGTTACCACCAGTGTAGGTATTGTCGGTGTTGACGGAAAGTTTTCCTGTACCTTTTTTTACCAGCGACGTGGTTCCTGTGAGACTTCCGTTGCCATTGATTGTATATGCTTTCGTAGCATCAAAGGTGAGAACCCCTGCTTCAACGTTGTCAGCCAGGTTGATTGTAGCCTTTGCAGATGAATCATCGAACAAGACACTGTCGCCTGTCACAAACCAGTCGGTCTCCGAACCATTGAGGAAGTTGGCTGTCTTTGCAAAATCCCAGATGTCACTTTCTGAACCGTTCCACACGATACTCTGGGCTGCGCGCAGTGTTTCCACAACCAGCACGATATCCCTGTCGCGACGTTCCAGTTTGGACGAGAACGTGTTGGGTACACCCTCAATGCGTACATCGGCAAGGTCGCCACTCAGTTCGCGGGTGGTGGCGATGACGTATTCGCCTGCCTGCCATTCACCATCAAGGTTGAATACGAAAACAGGTGTATCATATTTGGGGCCGTATTTCCAGTCCTGCTTGCCGATGGTCAGTTTCTTTGCCATGAGACGATCGCAGCTGCCGTCGGCCATGACGTCGAAGAGCAGGCGTGCGCCGAACTCCATAGTGACATCTTCAGCAGTGAGAGTCGAAACTTTGTCGGTACCAAACAAGGAGAGCGGACTGAGCAGCCCTGTGAAGTCGATTCGTTGCTCCGTGGTAGCACCGATAATCAGCTCTGCGCCGTAGCGCATGTCGATATTGCGGAAGGTGCCTCCGTCGCTGACGAGCTTGGTAAAGCGGTTGAGCCATACGTTGCTGTGCTCCAAAGTACCGTCGAAGCGAAGCACACCGTTCCATACATCGGTCTGTCCGCTATAGGTCTGTGTCACCTTGGGCAGTGTCAGTAATCCCTCGCCCTGTTTCACCACACGGGTATCTCCAGTGAAGGGCGCTCCTGTCACCTCACAGCTGTAGTAGGTAGCATCGAGATCGGGATTGCCGTCAGTAGCTGTACTGTTCGTGCCCTGTACCCATGAGGGAATGTTGAACGTAACCACCCAGGGACTCGCACCCTCAGCCACGCTGATATGAGTGTCGGCATAGTCGGCTATCATAACGTGCTGCCCGTTCTGTTCGGTACTGATGGTCCCGCCGTCCTTTATCTCCAGACGATCGGTGTTGGTCAGTGGCGGAGGAGCCACGGTAATCTTTTCCAGTTCACCGAGATAATAACTGAGGTGGGGCGGTTGGTTGTAGCCCACGCACTGCCATACCATGGCATTGCGGTACATGTGGTCGTGCCAGAGGGTGGGCAGGCCGTAGTCGGAGGGCCAGTTGCTCATGAATATACGCAAGGCGTTGCCACAGGTGATTACCATCTCTTCGCGCCAGTCGCCGAAGATGTCTCCCACGGCACCCGGATTATTCTTCGAACCGTTGTTCATATTGCCTGCACCGAGGAATATGCGACCCACATCTACCTTATCCACCTTGGGAGCCTTGCCCAAGCCGGGCGAGTTGAGTACCTCTTCGCAAAGATCGCCATCCCAGTAAATGCGACTGTTGAGGTCGAAGCCATCGGCACCAGGGATCACCTTATCGGCCACGAGGCTGACAGTGCCGCCGCTGCCCATGGTGGCTCCCTGCGCGCCGGGGTATTTGTTGGAAAAGTTACCAGCCAGTGCACGTCCATCGTCGCCAGTGCCTTTGGTGCGGAAATATATCTTAGAGGTTGTAGCGTTGCGGTAGTCGTTGCAGGGATGGTGCTCAAGGCAGGCAAACTGCTCCAGTCCCCAGCGGTAGGGATCGAGGTCGGAGCAATGCTGTGCGTCGCCATGGCCCAGGCCGGTGGTGGAGAGCCCCTTTCCGTTGTCATCAATGACCATGGAGCCGAAGATAATCTCGTCGCGACCGTCCATATCCACATCGCCGATGGCGAAGTTGTGGTAGCCCTGCCCGAAGTAGGGGCTACCCTCAGTGGTGCACTCCCAGCTCCAGTATTCGGAGAGCTGATGGGTGAGTGGATCCACGCTGAAAGCCTTCATCTTGTGCATGGTATAACATCCCTAAATCCCGAATATAACCATGATAATATGGTTAAATATCTATAAATATTTGT
>JAEEGF011716104.1_pt1 | contig 18694 bp, 18 predicted proteins | sample 9134171 | NCBI WGS metagenome assembly JAEEGF01 (sample SAMN16246542, study PRJNA631951) | gut metagenome | biome: gut microbiome; feature: rumen; material: AP-attached | host: Bos | place: Iran: Karaj | collected 2018-10
TTTTCTTATATATATTATTAATTATTAATTAGTTATATATTATAAGAGGCGTTTTTGATACCCCTTATTTTTATCTGTCACAACTGTAACTGTCACACGCTTGGGGTTTATGACCTACTGCTGGCAACATTATCTCTTTGATTCCCAATTGGTTTTGGGGACATTGGTCTTAACGAAGGCCTGTTGTTCCTTCTGTTCTTTGTGTGACATCTTCCCTATGAGGCTTGTGAGCGCCCAGAGGATTTCGTTGCCGACTTCGGTGGCTGGTCTGACTATCAACCTTAAACTTTAAAATGACTTTCAATTCTAAACTGTCAACTCATGGATTTCACATTTTGTGGTACACATTTTGCGAAATTCTTTTTTTTGTCGCAACAATCTGGTGCGCCAACCATTCACGGATAATTCGTGGTAATTTACGTCAAAAAAAATGGGCACCACATCTCCGGCAAAATCTTAATATTTGTTCTGTGTCACAAAACAAATATTTTGATTTTTATTCTATGGTATTTAGTATTTTTTGAATATTTGCATTTAATTGAGCCGGGTCGAATTCAGGGACCGATTTGCTGTTTCGACACCTATCCCGACACCCCATTTCAGGTGGTTATGCCCGACAACTACAGAGGGTTTGTATAGTTTCTATCTCGCGCATTGTAAAGAATAATTATGGTGTGTCATGATGTGGCGCACCCCCTTTGTATCTTTGCAGCTGAAAAAAAGACGCTAAGATATGCAAAAAGAGAAAGACAACATTGACCAGCTGCGCAAGCGGCTGCTGGACTGCGAGGATTATATCAAGCATATTGCAAAGCCTTTTGACGGCTATTGGGACAAGGCGACGGAGGAGGTGATTGGTGACCACCTGGGCACGCGGAAATGGATACTTGACGAAATGTTCGAGAAGCACGTTACCGAGGCCGAGGTGCGGCGCTTCGAAGTGGTCAACGAGCGGCTGCTGGCGCTGACGAAGCAGCTAAACGAACACCACCGCACGCTGCAGGACCAGATGTCCGCCATCCACACCCTCGGTGGCGAACCCTTCGAGTTGGAGACCACGCTCCTCTATAGTCACAATGATGAAGATCCGCAACTCTTCACGATGGAGGAGGATGCCTTCTATGGTTCGCGATGGAACGAAATGCTGTGGGTCATCGGCGAGAACTCGCGGCTCGACGACATCTGCTGGTGCTGTGGTGACCATATCTGCACCCTCGACGACGGCCAGACTTGGGCCGAAGGCCCCCTCCGCATACCCCAGCTCGACCACCTCTGCGTCTGCTACGCTGTCCACGCCCTCTGCACCCACATGCATTACTCCATCCCCGACCTCCTTCGCATGACCACCTACGCCTTCAACTACCAGATAAACACGAATGTCGACCCTGTGCCGCTCGAAGGATAAAATGCATTGATTTCAGAAAATATTTGTATCTTTGCACCATAATTTTCACAGAGATATCAATTATAAAACATATAATCATGCCACAATTAATCAACTACGGAAAGGAGATTCTGCGTGTCTCTGCCAAAGGAGTCGAGTATTCCACCAGCGGCGGTCGTTCTTGGATGACGCGCTACAGCGGTTCATCCTGTGGAACATTCCTCGACCTTCTGCCCTATGGCAACGAGCTGCTTGCCGTCACCACGAAAGGTGTGTATTATTCCACCAGCCAAGGACGCTCCTGGATGTCGCGCTACACTGGCTCGTCGTATGGCGAGTTCCACAGCCTTGCCGATGGCGGCCGAGAACTTTTAGCTACCACCAGCAAAGGACTATATTATTCCACCAGCGCTGGCCGTAGCTGGATGAAAAGAAGTTGAAACAATACATGAATCGGAAAATGGCAAAAAACAAAATAGACAGAGATAACAACAATATAAACTTGTTGATAAAAAATCAGATTAATAACAGAATCAAACTATAAATCAGCATGTTGTATATTTATGATAATTTAGTTGATGTCATACAGAAGCATCTCGATGAACGACAGATAGATGCTGACGTGATACCGCATATTGGACGAGCGTGGCATTGCTATAGGTTTATACAGGTGGTTCCCAGAGGAATTACAAGTAGTGTCCATTATGAGTATATAAATGGGTATTGGGAACTTCATTTTGAAAATTCATCTGACAATGCAGAGGTTGATATAATGCGTCGCAAAGTGATGTCTCAGATTTATTCTGATGGATATCTGGACTGGCATAGGAGAGATGGGTATCAAAAAGGGTGCTTAAGTGTTGATGAAATGGTTGAAGACATTGACTCCTTCTTGTCAATCTTTGATTATTTATGGAATGAGACATCGAATGTGTTGTTGAAAGACATAGAACAGTCAGTTCCATTTGAGATTGATGAAGGACTTTTATCAGAAGCCAGTGATATTTCATGCGCATACGAATGTCTGGATGTAAGTATAGTTGATAATACATATTATTCAGAACCGAATATCAGATTGGCTTCTGTTGCAGACTTGCCTTTTGATCGTTTTTTCATCCCGCCGTATCAGCGCCCATATAAATGGGGTGTAAAAAACGTGAATCAATTGATAACTGATGTGTTGGCGTTTTGTGAGAAAGGAACGAATGAATACCGACTTGGAACACTGGTGCTTCATGAACAATTGGGGAAGCTCAATATTGTTGATGGACAGCAGCGTACAATCACGTTAATACTGCTATTAAATGAATTAAGAAAAGAACATGAGGACTTACTTAAAGATATTCCGATTGATTTGTTTTTGAAGAATCCACAGTTCCATGAACAGACATCGCGGATGCACATTCGTGAAAATCTTAATGCGATACGCTATCGCTTGACTGAGTTCACAGATAAGCATGTTCAATTCTTGTTGAAATGCTGCAAGTTTGTTATTGTTACGCTGTATGACATATCGGAAGCGTTCCAGTTCTTTGATTCGCAAAATGCTCGCGGAAAAGAATTGGAGCCGCATGATTTACTGAAGGCTTTCCATTTGCGAGAAATACCACGGATGACGCAAGTAGACAAAAAGAATGTGACCAAATGGGAAAGCCTTGATACTCCAAAGCTAGCTAATCTGTTCTTGGTGCTATTTAGAATAAAACGATGGATAGAAGGGTGCGACGGACGAGAGTTTACAAGTAAACATGTAGACATATTTAAGGGGACTAAAACGGGGCAGGACATTCTACCATACCAAAGGATTTATGCTATGGCTGAGTGTTATACGGAGCTTTATAACGCTGATATATCAAGAAGGATTGACCGACAGCATATGGATTATCCTCATCAGATTGACCAGGTTACGATAAACGGTACACTTTTTTTCGATATGATTCGATATTATTCTGAGAAAGAAGTTGTTGTTAAGGAAGTTCTAAAGAAGTGTTGCCCTGAAATTGATTATGCCATCAATCATTATGCAGAACGCAACAGAAAAGGTGACCTATACACGAGGAACCTTTTTATCGCTGCGTTGCTTTTTTATTACGACAAGTTTTCAGAGGATGGATTTGGAAATGCTGTGCCTAAAATCTTTGCATGGGCATATGGGATGCGTGTCAAGCATTATTCGGTACAGTTAGCCACTATGGATAATTTGGCACGTGAACACAATAGTTTCTTTAGAATGCTTCATAGGGCTATATCACCCTTGGATATTCAGAATTGGGTTGTTGAACCCATAATGAAAAGTGAGATACAACAGCAGGGTAAAATGACCGAAGTGTTCGTTTTACTCAATAAATACAAATACATAGAATCATGAGAACATCTAGTAATATTTGCGAAATGATGACGGTTCAGTCTCTATTAAGTAAAGATGAATATCTTATACCTATGTATCAGCGCAATTTTGCATGGGGAGAGTCGCATTTGAGCCAATTGATTCAAGATGTCTGGGATTATCATACGCTTGGTAAAAACTATTATATCGGCACATTGGTGGTCTATGATAGAAAGGATGGCACTTATGAAACGGTAGATGGGCAACAGCGTCTTACGACATTAAACATCATACTATGTGCTTTGCGTAATGAGATTGAAATTGGAGATGTGGATTTGGATTGGTATAAAGGTGTGAATATCTCATACGAATTTAGAGAACGCTCGACACGTACCTTGATGGCATTATACAGCTATACTAACGATGAGAATTTGGATGATGCTGCCATCAAAAACATGTACTATAGTGTACGTAGAGAAATCGAAAGCATTGTTCCAAGGGATAATCTTAAAGAGTTTCTTGATTACTTTTTCAACAAGGTAATGGTTACAAGAGTTATCTTGCCTGCTGATACGGACTTGAATCACTACTTTGAGATTATGAACAGCCGAGGTGAGCAGTTGGAGAAACATGAAATCCTTAAGGCTTTAGTCATGCGTTCCTCAGCAATGAATTTGCATAAAAGCTGGTTGATAGGACAAATTTGGGAAGCGTGTGCAGATATGGACAGATATGTCCCGCTCAACTTCACAAAAGAATTAAGAAACAGGATTTTTGGCCAACAATGGAATAGTTTTGATTGGAACAGCCTTGACAATCTTGTTGAAGGAACAAGAGATATTCAAAAAACCGCTAAAGACGAGCAGTTTTCAATCGAAGATGTCTTGAAACAAAACACCTCCGTTTTGGTAAAAGAAGAAGAGAAAGAGGGCGATAGGTTTGAGTCTGTGCTGAAATTTCCAGGTTTTTTGCTTCAAGTCTTACGAGTTGTCACAAAAGAGGATGTTCCGCTCGATGATAAAAGGCTTCTGCTGACTTTCCATCAATATCTTCAGAAGGAAGGTTTTGCAGATATATTTGTTCTAAAATTGTTGGAGCTGAGATTTTTGTATGATAGGTTTGTTATCAAGCGAGATTATAAGGATGACACTATCAATGGCAAAATGAACTTGTTGACTTTGACCAAACAGCAAAAAGATAATTTTAGTTACAACAATACAATTGGAGACATTGATGAAAACCATAGAGTTATCATGATTGAATCGATGTTTCATGTTTCATTACCCAGCCAGAATTACAAGCATTGGCTCTGCGCTGTGTTGAATTACATTAATCTCCACAAAGATGGAGGTGGCTTGGGAGATTATCTTGAAAGCTTGGCTAAGATCTACATGTTTGGCCGATTCCTTGCAGATGAGACATCTAATGAGGGTTTCTATTATAAAGCCATTTTCAAGCCAGATTTATTACAGGTTCAAAAGCCGAACACGATTCAGTTTCCAACTTTTGAGGATCATATTGATTACTTCATCTTCAACTACATAGATTATTGCCTTTGGAGAAGGAACAAAAAGACGTATTCTGATTTCGAGTTTACATCAAGAAGCTCTGTCGAGCATTTCTATCCGCAACATCCTCTTTCTGGACCTAAAATGGATGATGAATACTTACATGATATGGGGAATTTATGCTTGATAAGCAGTTCAAAGAACTCAGAACTTAGTAATTATTCACCATCAGCTAAAACCGAGCATTATGGCAAAGTTGGTTATGACAGTTTGAAACAAAAAATGATGATGGATGTTGTCAATGAGAATAAGAAAAAAACATCGGATGCTCAGCAGATCTGGTGGAATGATGAAGTCGAAGAACACCATAGGTTTATAGACACTATTCTTCTTTCTAGTTTTGACGAGTTAGGGAGATAGGAATATGATAATGCTTGATAAAAAGTTTATTTTCATAGAACAAGCCTGTACTTCAATTCTGCTTAGGTCTTTTGTATGTTCGGCAAGAGCATTCTACTGAAGAAAAGATGACTTGCTTTATTTGCGAGAACTGTGAAACCGAGATTGCACGTTGGGAAAGCATTGAGAAAGGTGCTTGTGCCATGAAAATCGAAAAAGATTAATTATTGGCTATGACTTTTTTAGGAGGTGCGTCACAATGTGGCGCACCTATTATCTACTTTTGCAGTCAGAAAAAGACAAGTAATAATATGACTTATGGAGAAGTTCTTTAAACCTTATGACTGTGATTTGAGGGAGTATGAGGCTCGACTGGCTTCGTCGCGCGAGATATGGGACGATTATTCCCACGAATGGTCCTATAGTTCTTTTGATGAAAAAATAGTTATTCTCGGAGGGTTCGCCTTGAAGGGCGGCAACTTTAAGCGGGCCATCGCGCGCTATGCGGAAGAGCGCACCGAGACCTACCGCAGCCGTATTCATTGGGTAATATTTGCCTATATCTGGCGTATGATGATGGGTAAAGAGTCTCAGTTTGAAAATAAGCCAACTGCTGACAGAATCAAACGGCTGGAGATGGACGAGTTGCTGCGCCTGCTAGCAGAGGAGCTGAAGATGTGTGTAAAGAGAACAACCGCGTTTGTATACGAGAACCGCTACAAACCCAATAGCACACCGGGTTTCAAAACATACGAGAGTTGGATTGTGTCGGACGAATACAAATACAACGACACCATCCTCGACACCATCGAGCGCGAACACTGGCGGGCGTTTCCCGACGAAAGCTTCTCGTCCTATCTGAACAAGTCCAAAAGATGGGAACGAAATTATTGTTTCTTTTAGTTGAATCACAATGGGCTGTCTGTATATAATAGAATGTCCTCAATGTCATAAACCGTTTGAGTGGAATGAGGGACCTGGCGCAGTCGCTGATGTGTTACATTGCGACAAATGTGGCCGGGAGCTCTGGACAACGGAAAGACTACAGGAATTTGAGAATGTTAAATGTCAATGCGGTGGGAGTTTTGACAAAGATGTGCCAATTATCTGTCCATTCTGTGGCAGAGAGATTGAAAAACCAAGAGAATTCATAAAAGAGGCAATAATGTGGGATTGATTGCCTCTTGGAAAATGATGGGCACACCACTATGGGGCGCACTTTTCTTTTATTTAGCAGCCGAAAGGACTAATAACATTTAGTGTGCTCTGCAACGACACAATAGGTGGATTGAATGACATAACCAATTGTCGGTACCACATATCCTGAAGGAACACTATAGTTACCATATAGGCACCCAAAAGATGATGAAAAGGGGAGTAGAAGGGGAGCAAAACCAATAGAGGGGTATGGCGGATGCAGGAGGTAATGTGCAGATTATGCATATTACTATGCTAACGGCTTATTTGTCAAGGAAAACTTGACAGTTGGAATAACACGTATTTTTGCGTGTTATTTTCATGTAACCTGTGCAAAAAATGCACATGTTATTATATGAGGCAAATTGGAAGTGTTGCAAAAAATGCCACAACAGTCATACGGTGGTAAGTGCAAATTATGCACATACCACTACGAATAACGTGCAAAAAATGCACATGTTCTGAGAGTGTATTCGGCAAAAAATTATAATATTTTGATGATTATATTCACAGAAATTAGTATATTTGCATTGTAATATTAATACAGAAACAATGCATATTAGTCGGATAATGAGCGATGTAGTCGCTAAAAAGCTGCACTCGGGGAAGGCAATTGTGTTGATTGGTGCCCGTCAGGTGGGCAAAACCACCCTGTTGAAAGAATGTCTGAAGGGGCAGGAAAATGTGCTTTGGATGAACGGCGACAATCTGGAGACCCGTACGCTGATGGCGAACATTACGGTGGAGCGCTATCGGAGTATGCTTGGAAAAAACGATATTGTCGTTATCGACGAGGCCCAGCGCATTGAAGATATCGGGCTCAAGAGCAAATTGCTGACGGACAATTTTCCGGATGTACAGCTTATCATTACGGGCAGCTCGTCGCTTGACCTGGCCAACAAGGTCAACGAGCCTTTGACGGGACGCAAGTGGGAATACCGTTTGTTTCCCTTGTCGTATGGCGAGTTGGCGACGCACTACGGAGCTATGCAGGAGTGGCAGAAACTCCCCCTGCGGCTGGTGTTTGGCAGTTATCCCGACGTAGTATGCAATCCCGGCAACGAACGCGAGGTGCTGAACAATCTCACCGAAAGCTATCTATACAAAGATGTCCTTGTTTGGGAACGCATCAAGCGGCCCGACAAAGTGGTCAGGCTGTTGCAGGCTTTGGCGTTCCAGGTGGGCAGCGAGGTGTCGGCCAACGAGCTGAGCCGAATGGTGGAACTCGACCGTGCCACCGTGGAAAAGTATATCACCCTACTGGAGCAGGCTCAGGTTATTTTCCGCCTGGGTGCCTTCAGCCGTAATTTGCGCACAGAAATCAAGTCGGGGCGCAAAATCTATTTCTACGACAACGGCATCCGCAATGCGCTTATCGGCAACCTGTCGCCGATAGACATGCGTGCTGACATGGGTATCTTGTGGGAGAACTATATGGTAAGTGAGCTGCTGAAGAAAAACAGCTACGACCTCACCTATGCAAAGTCCTATTTCTGGCGTACCACGCAACAACAGGAAGTTGACTATATTGAAGAGTGCGACGGACGGATGAAAGCATACGAATTCAAGTGGAGCCCCACGAAGAAGGCTAAAATCAGCAAGACTTTTCTCGGAGCATATCCCGATGTGGAAGTCAAGACCATCACGCGAGAGAATTATATGGACCTTTTATAAACGTTTTCTGCATTATTATCATGGAAAACATCAATGACAAGATAATCATCTATCAGACCGACGACGGACAAACACAAATTGATGTCCGTTTAGAAAACGAGACAGTGTGGCTGACTGCCAATCAAATGGCTTTGTTATTTGATAGGGATGATAAGACCATCCGGAAACATATTAGCAATGCCATCAAAGAAGAGCTGTCCGATACAGTGGTTGTCGCAAAATTTGCGACAACCACTCCGCATGGTGCAATAGATGGCAAGTCTCAGACCCATCTTGTTAGTTATTATAATCTTGACGTAATAATCTCAGTAGGCTATAGGGTTAAATCAAAGCGAGGTGTTGATTTTCGCCGTTGGGCCAACCGTGTGTTGAAGGAGTATCTTGTAAAGGGTTATGCTGTCAACGAACGTATCCACAAGGAACAGATTGGCGAACTCCGTCAGCTGGTGGGCATGCTCGGCAGGACGATACAGAACCAGCCGCTGCTCTCGACCGACGAGACCAATGCGCTCTTCAACGTGGTGACCGACTACACCTACGCTCTCGACACCCTCGACAGCTACGACTACCAACGGCTCACTATCAACGATACTACCAGCGAGGCTCCTTTCCATGCTACCTATGACAACGCCATGCAGGCCATCCGCTCGCTGAAAGAACGCTTTGGCGAGAGTAGGCTCTTTGGCAACGAGAAGGATGAGTCGTTCAAGAGCTCTATCGGGCAGATATACCAGACGTTCGACGGCGTGGAGCTCTACCCCAGCACCGAGGAGAAGGCCGCCATGTTACTCTACCTTGTCACCAAGAACCACTCTTTCAGCGACGGGAACAAACGGATAGCCGCCACCCTGTTCTTGTGGTTTCTTAATAACAACCGTATCCTCTACCGCGAGGATGGGAGCAAACGCATTGCTGACAATACCCTTGTGGCTCTCACGCTGATGATTGCCGAGAGCCGTCCCGAAGAGAAAGACGTGATGGTGAAAGTGGTGGTCAATTTAATTAACAAGAACAACCCATGACACCCCTGAAGAAATATATTTGGCTTGTGGGCACGCTGATGCGCAGCGGTGAGAAGGGACTGACGATGGAGCAGATTGGTGACCGTTGGGATGCTGACGACGAGATGCACGACAATGGGGCTTTTGCCATACGCAGTTTCCATCGTCACCGCAAAGAGATTGAAGAGCTTTTCGGCATTGAGATAGAGAGTTACGGCAACGGCAGGGAGTTCCGCTACCGGATAGCCGACAGCGGTAAGAACGGCTATTTCAGGCAATGGATGCTCAATGCCATTGCCGTGAACCAGATTGTGGCGGACAGCCATGAGGTGGCACAGTATATAGCCATAGAGAAAAGTCATACCGACCCATTGCCTGAAATACTTCAGGCCATGAAGGAGATGCGGATGATGGAGTTTGACTATGGAGCCTATTGGCGCGACCATGTGAAGCGCTATGCCGACTTCCGGCCTCATGCGTTGAAGATGTTTGAGCGTCGTTGGTATGTGGTGGGCAAGTATGCAGCGGATATGCCGTATCGTATCTTTGCGTTGGATAGGATTAGCAACTTGGAAATCCAAAAGGAGGCTTACACCAGAGACCCCGATTTTGATGTGGAGGAGCTGTTTAAGGACAGCTACGGCATCATTTTGGGGGACGACCTGGAAGTGGAGAGTGTCTGGATTAAAGTGGATGCCTTTCAGGCCAACTACCTGCGGTCGCTCCCGCTGCATCGCTCCCAGATAGAGCTGAGACGGAATGAGGAATACTCGCTCTTTGCTGTTCGAGTGCGTCCGACTCTTGACTTCCGACAGCGGTTGCTGTCGTTGGGCAGCACCGTGGAGGTGCTGAAACCTGAATCTTTAAGGGTTGAAATGAAAGAGGAGATTGCTGCCATGTTGTCCAGGTACAAGGATGAGGAAGAATAGAATGCGGCCAATTGGCTCGAAACAAGTACTAATCTGCCATAAACCCGAACGGTCGATTGGGGTTAAAAATTATCAAGAATTTGAGAATTGGAGAATTTGTTAGTTGTTTGTCTTGAATTTGAAAGGATTTTGAGAAGATAATTGCATGCAATTAATAGAAATGGCATAAACCCGAACGACCGATTGGGGTTAAAAAATATCAAGAATTTGAGAATTGGAGAATTTGTTAGTTGCTTGTCTTGAATTTGAAAGGATTTGAAGACGATAATTGCATGCAATTAATAGAAATGGCATAAACCCGAACGACAGATTTGGGGTTAAACATTAAGCTGTCAACTGTCAACTATAAACTGACTTTCAACTATCAACTCTCAACTTTCAACTGACTTTCAACTATCAACTCTCAACTTTCAACTGACTCTCAACTATCAACTCTCAACTCTCAACTATTAAAGGGTGTTCTGTTTCTTCTTGTAACGGAAGTTCACGGTGGTGAGGATGAAGACTACGGGAATGAAGAAGTAGATGTTGCCCTCGATGCACTCTATGGCGAGCATGGTGACTGCCTCGATTCCAATAAGGAAACAGATGGCGATAAGGAGGCATGGCCAGACTTTGTGGGTTTTGACCATGTCGATGATGGTCTTGATGACTATCATCAGCACCATGAGCGTTTGGTAGACGATCATGATCCATACGCCTGCTATGGGGGCAAACACATCTGCCACGCCGGCAATGGAGACACCCAGCAACATTACAAAGATGACCGACTGCCACTCAATCCATTGCTGTTCGGCCATTCCCATGGTGTCGCTTAGATGTGCCACCACTTGCACCAAGGCCGTGAGGAAGCAGAAGACGATATAAGTGAGGAGCAGTTCGCCCAACAGGGACCATCCTAAGCCTACGATGTCTTTCTGGCAAAACCAGCCTACGCTGATTTCTTTGCGATGCAAGTCGCGGTCTTCGAACAAGGGCAAGTCATTGGAGAAACAATAATAGTAGGTGAGCAACACGGCCACCCCCAAGAGGATGTGAAGCAGAGGGTAGAGGCTGCGTTTGTCGTATTTGTTGATGCGTTGTGTGGTGATATGCATGGCTGCTGCCATCACGAGAAGAAAAAGCGGGATTACGATCGGATGCAGGCCAAGGGGATTGCCGTGATGCAGGCTCAGTAGTTCTGGCAGATTTGTCATCGGCGCATTGGCAATGATGTATTCGGAAAGGCTCTTTAGTACCATATCACTCATTAATGATGTTGATGTTGATAACGGATGAGTATGCTTTTTATTGTGCATCTGATTGCAAGAAACGTGAACAATCAGAATTAGGGTGGGTTGAATAAGTTGCTTTCAATCGATAGAACCCACCTTATGACGGCCGCTAAAACAAGGCTTTGCTATGGGGTGGCGGCAACTGTCATTTTATTTATTTTCTTTTTAATTAATAAAAAAGTTGTATCTTTGCATTTTCCTCGTCAGAGGAAGGGTCTGATAATTGATTATAAACTAATAATATAGCATAGATGAGAAAATTAGCAGTGGTGGCTTTTGGCGGCAATGCCCTTTTGCGCGGCGGCCAGAAAGGCACATATCAGGAACAAATTGAAAATGTGGAGCAGACCTGCGAGTCACTCTATAATCTGCTGCAACGCAACTATAATATCGTTATCGGCCATGGCAACGGCCCCCAGGTGGGCAACGTGATGCTGCAGCATGAGGAGGGCAAACGTGCCGGCGTCGAGGCCATGCCTATGGATTTCTGTGTGGCTGAGACCCAGGGCTCCATCGCCTACCTCATTGAGATGGGGCTGCGCAATGTTATGGCTCGCCACGACATCCAGCGCGACGTGGTGACCTTGGTGACCCAGGTGGCCGTGAACAAGATCGACCCCATGTTCCAGAATCCCACCAAGCCCGTGGGCCCCTACTACACCAAGGAGCAGGCCGAAGAACTGGCAGCCAAGACCGGCGCCGTCTACAAAGAGGACCCCAAGGGTCGCGGATGGCGTAAGGTTGTGCCTTCGCCCACCCCTCAGCGTATCAACAACATCAAGATTGTGAAGCAGCTGGCCAAGGCTGGCAATATCGTCGTCACCGTTGGCGGAGGCGGCATCCCCGTGGTGGAGGAGAGCGACTATGTGCGCGGTGTGGAGGCTGTTATCGACAAGGATTTGGCCAGCGCACTCTGTGCAATAGAGATTGGCGCCGACGAGTTCTATATCCTCACCGATGTGCCCAAGGTTTACATCAATTTCCGCAAGGAGAATGAAAAGGCTCTCGATACCATTACCGTGGCAGAGGCCAAGCAGTATCTGCAGGAAGGCCATTTTGCCGAAGGTAGTATGGCTCCCAAGATTCGCGCTGCCATCATCTTTGTTGAGAATGGCGGCAAGGAGTGCATCATTACCGAGGCCGGACAACTGGACAACCCCAATTGCGGCACCCGCATCGTGAAGTAATGGGTGATTGTTTGTCATCATTTTTAATAAAGAAACTGCTTTCCAAAGAAGGGTAGGTAAGGAATGGAAGATTTTACCAATTCACCTCTTTTCCGCGTAGGGATGATTGTTCTGGCCGTGTTGGGCCTGGTCGTCCTGATTGGAGGTGTTGTGCTGAAGCATGTGGGCTGGGGTGACTATGAGTTTGTTATCATGGCGGGCAGCGGATTGCTGATTATTTTTTCGGTATTCCTTTATGCCCTATTCCCTTTCCATGCCAAAAACGACAACATGTCCAAGAACATGCGTTTGGAGCCCATCTGGGATTTCTCGATGAAGGTGACGGGATGGACGCTCGCGGTGGTGCTGCTGAGCGTGCTCTTCCTCATAGAAGGATGGCCCGGCTCCTCTACGCTGTTGCTGCTGACGGGTATATGCGTGGTGGCTGCTGGTGGCTGCTGGCTGTATTATGTCGCTCAGAAGAATCAGTTTGGAAATCGCTAAGATTGTAACACTCATCATTATCGGAGATGCACAACAATTCATGGTTAGACAAGCTCTCGGAGAATCCCAACTTCAAATCCTTCATGAAGAAGTTGTCGGTAACAGGTCTTCTGTTGGCCGCTGTGGGTGGGATGCTGAAGTATGTGTCGCATGAGGATTACGGCTTGCTGGTGATGGGCGTGGGCATGATGGCTGTTGTGGCCTTTTTGCTGCCCTGGATTTTCCCACAACGCAATGATAGTGAGCTGGAATTTGTTGTCAAAACATGGTGGCGCTTTGCTATCCGCCTGACAGGGTGGGGCCTCGCCGCGTTGCTGATAGGGCTGCTGTTTGCCGTCTCCCATTGGCCAGGTGGCGGCACGCTGCTTATCGTAGGTGGGGGTACTTTGGCATTAAGCGTTTTGGCGTGGCTCTGGTATTTGAAAAGATGCGAAAAGAGTAAAGGTACTTTTAATAGTTGAAGTATTAAACACTCTTTATACGCTAAACCCTAAACTGTAAACAATCAACTCAAGACTGATTTTAAACATTAAACTAAAATATTAAACTAATAATAATCAAATCAACACAACATGGCTTACAATTTAAGAAACCGTAATTTCCTGAAGATTTTAGACTTCAGTCCCAAGGAACTCAACTATCTGCTGGATTTGGCTCGCGACCTCAAGCGTGCAAAATACACCGGCACCGAGCAGCCCACCCTGAAGGGCAAGAACATCGCTCTGATTTTTGAGAAGACCTCAACCCGTACCCGTTGCTCCTTTGAGGTAGCCGCTAAGGACCAGGGCGCCCACGTCACCTATCTGGGCCCCACCGGTAGCCAGATTGGCGTGAAAGAGAGCATGAAGGACACCGCTCGCGTGCTGGGTCGTATGTTCGACGGCATCGAGTATCGTGGCTTCACCCAGGAGACTGTTGAGGAACTGGCCCAGTATGCTGGCGTTCCCGTGTGGAACGGCCTCACCAATGAGAGCCACCCCACCCAGATCCTGGCTGACTTCCTCACCATGCAGGAGCATGTCAACAAGCCCCTCAGCGAGGTTACCTTTGCTTATGTTGGCGATGCCCGCTTCAACATGGGTAACAGCTTGATGGTTGGTGGTGCTAAGATGGGCATGGATGTCCGTATCATCGCTCCTAAGAAACTTCAGCCGGATGCCAAGCTGGTGAAGACCTGCAAGGAAATCGCCAAGGAGACTGGTGCCAAGGTGACCGTTACCGACGATCCCGTGAAGGGCGTGAAGGGCTGCGACTTCATCTATACCGACGTTTGGGTCTCCATGGGCGAACCCGACGAGGTTTGGAAAGAGCGTATCGACATGCTGATGCCTTATCAGGTGAATGCTCAGATGATGAAAAACACCGGCAACCCCAACTGCAAATTCATGCATTGCCTCCCCGCTTACCACAATCTGGAGACCAAGGTTGGCCGCGACGTGAATGCCAAGTTCGGCTTGGACGGCATTGAGGTTACCGAAGAGGTGTTTGAGAGCGAGAACAGCATCGTTTTCGACGAGGCTGAGAACCGCATGCACACCATCAAGGCCGTTATGGTGGCTACTTTGGGTGACTAATTCTTTTGAACGACCCTGTCGATGCAGGGTTGTCTGCTTTTTAATAAAAAAGGGGGACTTCTTTTATTTGAAGTCCCCTTTTTTGTGTCCATTGTCATTATGGGCGAGACCGTTTCTTGAGATATTGCGTTCCGTCTTTTCCAACAGTAGTAAACCCAAATCGGTCATTAGGTTTTATGCCAGAGTGGAATTTGTTTCGAGAAGATTGGCCACATCGCTGGCGACGGCATAGCGGGATACGACGAGGCAGGGATGTGGTCTAGATGCCGGAAGAAATGCCGAGATGGGCAAAAATGACTTAAAAAACCTAAAATAATAGAGAAGTCGGCCTAATGACCGATTTGGGTTAAACTTCCTATGCTTTTTCTTATTTGTTTTTTGGCCTATTTCCTTTACTAAGCTGTGTTTTTTTGCAGCGTTTTTCTCTATATTGAGAAAAAATATTATTTTTGCAATCTGAAAATAACATATTCACTTATAAAATTCAACAGTATGAAAAAGATTTTAAGTTTGCTAAGTATAGTGACTTTTTGCTCACTTATGCTTGTTTCTTGCAACAAGGAGTACACCATCACGGTGCAATCCAACAACGATGCTTGGGGCACCGTTACGGGAGGCGGCACCTATGCCAATGGCTCTACGGCCACTTTGACTGCTGTGCCCGCATCAGGCTATTACTTTAATACTTGGAACGACGGCAATACCGACAATCCCCGCGTGATTACGGTCAGCGGCAACGCCACCTATATTGCCACTTTCAGCGATAACCCCGGTGGTGGCGGCACCGGCGACCCCCAGTCACTTACTGGTACAATCGATGCCAATCGCACGCTTCCCGACCTGGGACTGCCTATCGACTATATTGTAGAGTCCTGGGTGAGCCTCGAGGGCAACGCCTGCTTGACGATTGAACCCGGTGTGACGATTGCCTTTGCAACTGTGGGTGGCGAGATTCTCGTTGGCGAGAATGCAGGCCTGAAAATGGTAGGTACCCCCGACAAACACATCGTTCTGCGTGGACCTTCCACCTCTACGGGTGTAGGCTCATGGACAGGCGTTACCTATACTTCTGTCCGCACCGACAACCAGATGGCTTATGTCGACTTTATCAATGGTGGCCATGAGGATGCCGTGGTCAACATCAATGGTGGCAAGGTGGCTATGGACAACTGCACCATTGACGGCTCTGCCGCTAATGGTGTGCTGGCAGGAGGAAGTAGAGACTGCTTCTATTCTTTCAGCAACAATACCATCCGCCGCTGCCAGCAATATCCTATTCAACTGGGAGAAATAATGCTGGTCAACCAGATTGGCACGGGTAATGTATTTGAGTCCAATACGAATAATTATGTGAACGTTAATTATTTGTATGTTGAAGAAGATCAAGAGGTCACCTTCTCCAATATTTCCATTCCTTATTATCTGTCCGACGGGCTATTTGTTCCCAATAATGCTAAATTCATCGTTAATGCAGGTGTTACCATTCTGATGGCAATGAACAGCACAATGTACATCGCCGAGCAGGGATATTTTCAAATTAACGGAACTGTTGACAATCCGGTAATAATCAGAGGATTGGTGGATGAACCTGCCTATTGGCTAGGCATTAGTTTCCGTAGCGACAGGAACAATCATGGTGGCAACTACATTCGCAACGCCCGCATAGAAGGCTGTGGGGGCAGCTCTGACCTGCCAGCATTGAATTTGGAATACGATTTTGATATCAATCTGGAGAATGTTGCTTTCGGCAGCACCACTTGGGGTATAGGACTTACCGTTCCCAGCGAATGGAATGACGATACTGAGACGTATGACCTGCAGTGGGATGAACTGAATATGTCCGCCACAGGCCTCACATTCCAATGCGACCTTGGCGAGGTCTTTGACTATGGCACCCAAACTGTGTATGATGCCAGCAACCTCCCCACGAGCCACTAAGTCTTGATTGAATAATGTGAAGTGTACAATGGCCGCCCAGGCGGTTGTTGTACACTTTTTCTTTCTAAGGTCTACTCTCGGCACCCCACCTATTTCAGGCTATTAACCACCCTGTAGGTTCCTTTCTGCTCTTATGACTTTTGGACATGAATAGGCGCTTTGTTCAGACAAATACATGCTTCGGCTCAGCGTGTGGGAATAATACATTTTTTTTACATCTATATATAATAAACCTTGACTTTGTGCGTTACATAAAACATTAGATTGAGGAGGAGAAACGGGTGTTGGGGTTATAATTATCTGGTAAATAACGCTTCGCGCACCAGCGAGGTTTAAATAGTATACAATGAAACTGTCTTATTACAATTTCTATCTCCCGAAGGAGTTGATTGCTGAGAAACCGGCCAAACAGCGTGATGAGGCCCGCATGATGGTTCTGCACCGCGACACGAAAACCATCGAGCACCGCATCTTCAAGGACTTGATAGAGTATGTCACACCCGGCGATGCCGTGGTGGCTAACAATACAAAGGTGTTTCCCGCCCTGCTTTATGGCGAGAAAGAGAAAACCGGTGCCAGCATCACCGTGTTCCTGCAGCGCGAGTTGAACCGCGACATGCGCCTCTGGGATGTGATTGTCGACCCTGCCCGTAAGATCCGTATCGGCAACAAGCTTTATTTCGGTCCCAATGAGTCGCTCGTTGCCGAGGTTATCGACAACACCACCTCACGCGGCCGCACGGTGCGTTTCCTCTTCGACGGTACCCACGAGGAGTTTATCAAGCATATCCGCAGCTTGGGACACACCCCGCTGCCCGACGAGTTGCGTGCAATCCGCAACATCGAGAACTACGATGCCGATCGTTACCAAACCATCTATGCCAAGCACGAGGGTGCTGTGGCAGCTCCCATAGCAGGATTCCATTTCAGCCGTGAGCTGCTCAAACGTTTTGAAATCAACGATGTGCAATGGTTGGAGTTGACGCTTCATTGCGGCATGGGTAACTTTAAGAGCATTGATGTGGAGGACCTCTCGAAACACCGTATGGATGCCGAGGAGATGGTTATCTCGCAGGAGGTGTGCGATGCCATCATGGCCACCAAGGCTGCCAATAAGAAGATCTGTGCTGTCGGCACCGATGTGATGCGCGCTTTGGAATCTGCTGTGACCATCTTTGGTAAGATTAGTGCCTATGAAGGTTGGACCAATAAGTTCATCTTCCCTCCCTATAACTTTTCCATTGCCGACATGATGGTTACCAACTTCCATCACCCCAAGTCCTCCCAGTTTATCATGGTGAGTGCCTTTGGCGGACCCGAATTCATCAGCCATGCCTATGAAGTCGCCATCCGTGAGAAATACAAATTCTCTACGTATGGGGATGCAATGCTGATACTTTGATTGGAGAGTGAGTGGCGTGAGTTCAAGAGAATGAACGCGGCATTGTAGGGGAAAAGGTTTGGCGTTGGGAAACCCAAGCCATCTCTGCGCTGGTGATTCTGCAAGAGGCAATGTGTCTTGTGATAAACATTTAAATAATTAAATAGTCAAACAATAGCGTGTATAGGGTATTTTACCTATGTATATTCATAGCGCCTTGTACACCGTACACTAAAGGTGGGTTCTATAAATTCCACATTTAAAAACAATAATAAATATGAGTGTACTTAAATTTTTCAGCGCTTTTGCCCATATTTCGGCATCTTTCCGATTGTCAGTCGGTTACAATGCACCGCATTGCTCCCTCCTTCCGCACGGAAATCTGCTCGAAATAAGAACAAAATCGATTGAAAGCAATTTATAGAACCCACCTAAATAA
>JAEEGF010039743.1_pt1 | contig 18693 bp, 10 predicted proteins | sample 9134171 | NCBI WGS metagenome assembly JAEEGF01 (sample SAMN16246542, study PRJNA631951) | gut metagenome | biome: gut microbiome; feature: rumen; material: AP-attached | host: Bos | place: Iran: Karaj | collected 2018-10
CGGGACACGGAAGATCTCGTGAAGACGCGCCAAGTGCCTGTTATAGCGGCGTTTGACGCTATCGTACGGCAGTTTTTTCGACCTCGCGAGATCGAAGATCGCCCAGTCGCGGACTGGTCGGCAGTAGCGGTTCCGGCAGATGGCCCGAAACGTCTGTTCCGTCTCCGGCGCGTACCTGCGGATGTGCTTGAGTGCCATGCGAAACGTCATGCCACACCCCTTTCCTTCTTCGGCGTAATCGCCGAGTAGAAGCGCTTTAGGCGAGCGTGGAACGCGGCGGCGGGGCGGCGCAAACGGCACTCGCGCATGATGGACTTCTGTTCGAAGTAGAGTTCGAGAAAGTTGTTCACGCCGATGCGGTTGGCGTACCATGCCCAGAGCGTGAAGTCTTTCGCGCTCCCGAAGTCCCTTACCGCCTCCTCGACGGCGACCTTCACGGGATCGTTCAGCGTTTCGCCGAAGACTCGCTCGCGCCATGCGGCAACCTCCGCTTCGGTGAACGGTCTGCGCCTCGCCCTCGCGCACGTCCGCGCGTGGTCTGAAAAACAGGCATTATCATTAATACCCGTTTGCGTATGTCCAGTACATACCACGCGCGCGCACGAGTCGGCGGCGAGATTGTTGACAACTTTCGCCATCACGCCACCTCGCTTTCTCCGAAGCCAAGCTGTTCGGCAAAATCACGGAAACGATGATCTCGCTTTGCAAACGCAATCGCACCTCTTAACGTGAGATGCTGATCGCGCATGATGCACTCTATTTCTTGCTTGACCGTCTCAAAGGACGGACAAGATATCTTTGTCTTTTGTGCTGCCGCATTGGCGGCATAAGCCATGGTTTTTTTCATTTGGCTTTTCCTTTTTCAGACCGACCATCGCGCAAGTCCGTACCTCGGATTCGTCACGGAGGTCTCTGAAAGCGCGTCGAATTGTGGGTCCAAAAGCCTAAAAACCCACAATGAAACAACATCGTCCGTAGGCGGATCGTTGCGGAAACAATAAAAAAGGGCGAATCCTTGTCAGATTCGCCCAGCTATAATTTTCTTAAGAAAAATTAACCGTTGTGGGTTTATTGTGGGTTTTCACAATTCTCACAATATCGATTACCACCCTGTTTGTATATTTGCTCCTCTGAAAGTCCGTGCTTTACCCTTTTCGTACTCATCGCATCAGTTCGACTACGATTAGCCTTATATCTCTCTGCACATTTACGCATCAATTCATAGTCCTTCTTCATGAATGCGGCCTGGAACCCTTCAGGGGCGCCTTTCCCCCTTCGCCAGTTTGCGATGCTATTAGAATGAACATCAAACAACAATGCAAGATTCGGGTTTGAAAAATAGTTCCTCTCGGGCATCTGTACTCGAGTCGCCAATGTTATCTCGTGTTTTGCCTTAGTATCAAAGCCAATTACGTGAGCATCTATCGGACTCTTCTTTATTTCCTTAGCCAAGCGCTCGGCTAGTGACTGTATCATTCCATCATGAAGAACAGCCATGTCCTTCGCACCTGCACGGCCAAAACTAGTATTTCCAGGTGGGAGTTTCCCCTCACTCCACAGTTTGCGAATTAAGTTATTGTTCTGAATGCTGGCCTCTCGAGCTAGAATACGACAACAATTTTCCAACTCCTTATAAGCCTCCATAATCTGGTCGGTTGTCACATCTGGCTTTCGCTTCGTTTTCTGAGAGCAAAACAACTCACTGTACGTCTTAAACCAAAAGTGCTTCCAGTCAGACAATACCCGCACCCCCTGCTCTGTTGTACTCAAACTGAAATAGAATTCTGCCATATAACCAACACTAAACAGTTGTTCGTACAGACCCTCTGTATACTCTTCTTCGGTCAAACTCGGGAATGATATACAGATTCGCTTCATCGCTAATAAAAATGGGCTTTCTTCAGGATCAAGCATCGTATGAAGTGGAGGAAACTCGCTTCTTGGCACATCATGACCAGCAAGCCGTTCCTTTAATCGTTCAGACGCATCGATGGCCAACAACAATTCCATAGTCGCCGCATACGGCAGCATCTGCCGCGGCCACTTGTCGGTGTTTTCTCCCAGTTTCATATACACCTCACGGCAAATCGACATAACGCGTTCAAGAAAGGCTACATAGTTTATGTCCTTATCCTCCTTAAACATCTTCTCCTCCTCAAACGAATACTGAGGTACGGGAGAAACCTCTTGAAAAGCACGCTTGTCATGTAACACACTTTCGCGTTCATTCAACACGTCGCTTGCTGCAATGAGTTCAGTGCAAAACTCCTCGATTTTATCAACCATAACGGACGATGCCTCACATGGTTTAATATGTTCATGAATAATGCACGACAAAACCTCATACCACTCGTCGAACAAACGCCTGGCTGCGTTTAAATGTCGATCATGGGGCAATTTGTCCAGAAAATATAGAAGCGACTCAATTGCGTCATTGAGATTCATCATCGAAGTAATCAGCTCTTGCAATTTATAGCTCACGCTAGTTACATCAGACATCTCACGTTGAAAGTCGAACGCGAATGCTTTTATCAGCTGAATAAGGTCATCTTGCCGATTACCGCGGAGATCTTCCGATAAAGGTTGAACCGGACCTTCACTCGACTTATTGTAATAATATTCATGATACTTGCCTGCCTTCTTGCCGATCGCACTTGCGCGACGGCATATCCGCCACATCGCTATTGACGGTCCAGGTTGCTTGAACCAATCTTCGGTTGCAAAGAACTTTTCCGCCTTTTCAAAGGCTGCCTTTAGTTTGGCTTGGGCCCTTTCCGCTTCAATCTGCCGATCAACTCTCTCTCTCTCTTCCGGCGGTGGCAACTTAATACCAAGCAGAGAACACAACTCATCATCCGTGATATTCGAGATTAGAGTCGGCATATCTTCCTTGGTGCGAATTTTACCCGGCCATGCCGAAGTTGGGCAGGCATGAATCAATTTTCGCAACACCTCCTTCTGTAACTTTGGGTAGCCACGTTCGTCATAGCTATACAACAGTTCAAATGCAGCTGTAACGAATGGATCCTTGTTCTCGCTCGCGCCAATCTTAAAAAAACCGCTCAATTCGGAACGAACAACTTTGATGAAGTCATGAGGAGAATCAGTCCCTTCAGGATATACTGCTGTTACATATCGAACAAGATAATCTCCAAAGCATCCAAACGCGGCACATGTTCCCTCCACTACTTCTTTTATTCCCGCTGTCCACTTCAAATAGGCGTCCCCTTGAGGAAGTACCTTTGGAACCTTGATGATCCTGGACCGCAGGGTGTTAAATGCCTCAAACAACCACGGGCAATACACCATGTCTTTGTCTTTTTCCTTCATCGCAAGATCTAGGGCAAGACACAATGCCGCACAGGTTTCCTGAAATCGTCCAAGGGAAGGTCGTTGCCACGACTCGGCGAAGATCGTTTTTTCAAACTTCTTATAGCGAGCTCGTAACGCAAGAAGTTCTTCATCGGTCTTATTATCAAACTCGCCTCGATTGTCATTAGACTCTCCCAGCGGAATATCGCCTTCTCGTGGAAATTCAATAATCATGTTTCCGTCTCCGGAGGTTGAAGTAAAGAATCTGCGACACTGCTGCCGCAAATCTCAGCTCGGTGGGTTCCGAAACAGGTCTCATCGATTACCGCCAAGTTTGTATATTTGCTCCTCGGAGATGTTTCGTTTGAGCCCCTTGACGTTCATCGCATTACATTTTCGACGTGTGACCTTGTATTTTTCTGCGCATGAGCACATAGCCTTGATGTCCTTCTTCTCGAATGCGGCATGGAACCCTTCAGGGGCGCCTTTCCCCCTTCGCCAGTTTGCGATGCTATTAGAATGAACATCAAACAACAATGCAAGATTCGGGTCTGAGAACCAATCCCTTTCCGCAACTTTTGTGTTCGCTATCTGAATGGATTCTTTTCTCCCGTTCTTCGTATATCCATCAACTACCATTGGGATTGGCATCTCGCAGAGTTTCTTAATGATACGCGAAGCGATATCATCGGCATGACGGTCGCTCGTATCGCGGGCGTCCTCGGAGTGGGGTGCTTTTACAATGGCTTCGTCATTCGCATCTTCTTTGCCACAATCCGTAAACTTCTGTATAGCAGCAAGAATGAGGTTGCCGTAATCTTCTTGCGCCTGACGTGTAAGCCGCATGAACGGATCCTTCATCCTGAACCAATACAAAGTTGATATTTTGTCCCACACATTAGTTGCCACTTTTAAACGGGTGTTGCCATTCGGCAATTTGCCAATGCGCGCAAGGATACGCTCAATCAAATCAGAAAGTTGCTTAATGTCAGAGGGGATGTCAATCTGTAGCTCCTTATCCTTCTCCATCCTGTTTGTATATCGCGTGTAGGGGCGAAAATATGTACCAAAGAATGGCTGCAGTATTCCACTCATTACACTTTCGTTCGACAACAGCACACGTGCTCCTGCATCAGTAGCTGACTCTAACGACTCAACGAAACCGTCGGCCGAATTGATCGCCTGCTGAAAAAGCATGTGCTCGGCAAAACTTCCACACCCCGCGTCTGCGGGATCTGCATTGGCGGCCATCACAATGTTTTTATCGGAATCCGACAATGAGGCATCCTTGAACTGTTTGATCGCATTCTTTGCCGAACAATGCGATGCTAAACGTCGGATAAAAACATCATTAAACTCCCAAGAGCCATTAACTCCCTCGCGTGTGACAAAACCAGGTGTGATAACGCCCCCCTTTCCCCCTGTCTCAGGATGCTTCCGCCAATTCAGGCGCATGACCTCATTCACATCTTGATAGAAATAATCCAACTCTTCGACAAGCATGTCAGGATATTTCCCTTGTACAAGAGAGAACAATGCGACAATCTTGGAAAATGCCGGAATGATCGCGTTAAACATGTTCTGCCGATCTATTAGGTTACATTCGCCACGGCATGGGTCTTCTGACAGTAGCTGGAGCGCAGCGGCAAGCCAAGGCTGCTCCCAGACGTCAAAATCTGGATCGCCGTTGCAGGCGGCCTCCATCCCATCTCTAACAACGCCACACAACAATTGGAATCGTGTTATCGACGGATTCATCTTGGCACACGCGGCCATCGTTTTCTCCACGGATGCATATCGCGGATCAGACTTATCCTTTGGCTCCGGATCTGCCTTGATGTCCGGAAGAATGACAGATATTTTCAGAAGACCATCACAAAATGCTGCTGCGAATCCATCCGTGTCACCTGAACCATGGAACAGACTTTCGTTCCCACGCTTACATTTCTTCCATGCGGTCTCAATGTCATACCACTGATTCAAAAGCGCGTCAGTGCCAATCTGAGCAGCAACATTCTTGCACTTGTCAATGATGTTCTGGATTTTCCATTCGGCCATATCCATGCCGTCCCACCATTTTGACTCTCGCACTTGGCAATGAACTTGCTGCGTGGTCCCATCGCGAAGCTGATACACTAATCCTGGTTCGTCAGGTCCTTCATCAGAATGATGCATCGCCCAATCAAAGTAATAGACTGTGTGCCGTGGCAACCTCAACGCGGCAGCAAGAACAGGTCCCCAGCAGTAATCGTCTGCCAACCAATGCTTATCCAACCCTTTGTCAACCTCGTCAAGTTTCTCATTCACCACATCAACCACGTCGCGGTTCTCATAGACAACACCCTCAAGACACTCATTTATCGCATCACGTACCTTTGCTTCCTGCTCGTCAAGGTATGCATTCGCATTTCCGTTTAGGCGTTTAAACAATCCCTCATAATCCTCGTCTCGAACGGCAAGATTCCTCTCTGTCAACTCTTTGCTAATCATCCCATCCTTGACCTTGAGAAGGGCGGCCGGGATTTCCGCTACGCTTTTCGCTCCCCATTCAAGATACTTTCCAACCAGTGGATTTTCTTCAGGAACTTCACTTGCCTTGGACAAAAGTGTTTCGATGAATTCAGGATGAAACTTCCACCGCTTTCTTGTTTGTTGATACGCAAATAGCCTATTATTAAAGGGATTACAATTGATCTCATTCGCGTAGGGTTCAGGCAACGGCTCGAAATGCTCCTTGGCCTTGTTGATATTCACCAATACCCAACCGTAGTAAGGCGGTCGATCGTCTTGATAGTAGTCGTCCTCATTATTTCGATTCCAAGGGCGAGTACTCTCTCTCATCCGCCAATATGCACCATGATACAAATCCATCGCCTCGGCCCATTCTTCAAGCCGGTCTGCAAAGACCGAAAATGCCTCGAGAATTTCCCGCTGTTCCGTTAGTGAGTAGAACTCGTTGGAATCATCCATCGTCTCCAAGGCCTGTTCTATTGAAGCCTCTTTTGGAGCTTGGCGCAAATACTTCAATCCTGTCCGATAGAAAGGAAGCACGCTGACATCCTCTTCCTTGGCAATCGTTGCAACACGCATTCCTCTTGCCATCAGGTTGCACGCCGCAGACCAGTTTTCTATCGACATGGGCTGCCTGATCAACTCTTTCAGTTGATCTAGGATGCTGTCATAAGCCTTTTGCGCCTTTTCTGCTGACATCTTTACGTCCCTGTCTTCGACATCTCATCATTCTGCCATGTCACTTGAAACTCACGATTCCGCTTTCGCGCATCGAGACATAGCCCTTGCCGTTCGCCGAATCGACGGCACCAAGGACAAGATGGTCGAGAAGGGGTATGCACATGATCTTCGACGCCTCAAGGAGCGTCTTTGTCATCTCGATGTCCGCCCTGCCCGGTTGGGGATCGCCGGATGGATGGTTGTGCGCCACCATGATGGCATGTGCGCCCCAGCGAACCGCCTCCTGGAACACCTCCCGCGGATGCACCATCGTCCGGTCCATCGTGCCGCGAAAGACGACGAACGGGTCGGTGAGCGGATGCATCTTCGTATCGAGGACCAGCACGCAGAAGTTCTCCTGTCGGTCTTCTGGACGGAGAACACGCCTGAAAATGCGGTAGCGGTTCTCGGCTTTCGTGACATCCAGCTTGCGTTCGTCGTCATCGCGACCGGCATACTCGCGCCGCACCAGCTCGAACGCCGCCGCAAGCTCCATTCGCTTGGCCTCGCCAATCCCGAGGATCTTCGCCTCTGGATGCTGCTCGTTGTACACCTCAATTTGACGCTTGAGCGTCGAGAGTTCGGCTCGGACGAGGTGTCCCGTTCCTCCAAACGCGGCGATGAGCCGGTGCGCCAGCGTGAACACGTCGCATCCGGGCGCACCGGTCTTGAGGAGGATGGCAAGGAGGTCTTCCGACGTGAGCGCACCGGCGCGTCCCGCTGCCGCGAACTTCTCGCGCGGCATGTCGCCGGACGCATGGGCACGGTTGCTGGGTGTGGCAATCATAGGTCATCTCTCCTCATCGATTTCAGCCGTCGGATCAGCCGCCATCAGCAGCCCCGTATCTTCGTCATCGGCGAAGTTGAAGCTGTATTCATTCGCCTCGACGCCGGGCAAGCTCTGTATGAACACGTCAAGAAGCTGCGGCCCGTTGTCCTCGAGCATCTTCTTAAAGAGCAGGACCTTGACCAGATCGGTGCGCTTGTTGAGCATGAACTTGTACACCTTGAGTGCCTTGGTGTATTCCGCAAGCTTCATGTCTGGCGTAAAGACGCTGTCCTTGATGACGGCCATGAACTTCGTCTGCTCCGAAAGCCACTCGAAGAACTTGCCGATTTCGACGAGCCACTTCTCCACTTCTGCCTGCGTCAGTTGTTCGGCATCGTTCCAGGCCTTGATAATTGCGAGGATGTCTTGCTTGTGCTTCGCCTTGCCGCCCGTGCCCTCGCCACCCTCGTCATCATTATCGTCATCGTCGTCGTCAATCGGCGGGGCTTCTTCGGCGATGGTGATGCCGGGAATCTCGTCATCGCCCTCGACATCGGGATGCAGGGGCTTGTTCGGATCGTTCTCGCTCCAACACTGCATGAACGAGCGGTAGATGCGGCAGTAGATTTCCCAGAAATGCTCGAACGTGCGCTCGGTGTACTTGGGCACGATGTCGAGAACGTCCTCCAGCGACTTGATCGACGAGGCGTACTGACCGACGGTCTTGCGAAGCTCCTTGGCCTCGTTCACGACCTGCATGAACGCATCGTCGGTCGCCTTGATATCTTGCGCGTTGGCATCCCGCGTTCGCTCGAACTGAATGCGGATCCACTGGCGGATGCCGTCTTCCATCTGGAGCATGAACTGCGGGTCGCCGTATCTCTTGCGGAATTCCGCAAACCAGCGAACGAAAGGCTCGCTTGCGCAGAGCCGGTCGTAGAGCATCTTTACGACAAGTTCCTCCTGTTCGGGGTTGAAGCCGGACACGTTGATGCCGCAGTATTTCTTGAATGCCTCGCGAATGTTCTCGACGTTGACGTTGCGCCACGAGAAGTCGACAATGTGGCACTCGTTCTTGTACTTGCACGTGCGGTTGACGCGGCTGATCGTCTGAATCGCGTTGATGTCCGAGATTTCCTTGTCGAGAAAGAGCGTGTGCAGCTTGGGCTCGTCAAAGCCCGTCTGGAGCTTGTCAACGACGATCATCAGACCGTTCTTGGCGGCCTTGAAGTCCTGGATGACCTTTGCTTCGCTGTTGCCTCCGTTCATCAACGCGCTGGACTCGTATTCCTGATTGTCGCTGTACACGATGCTGACGGGTGCGTTCGCGTAACGCGCATAGAGCGGTTCGGCGCACCGCTCGGCCATCATCTTTCTGATGCGGTTGCAGTAGCTGATGGCGAGCGGTATGGAAGTGACGGCCAGCATGGCCTTGCCCGTGCCGTGGATTTTGCCGTAGACGAGGCTGACGAGCCGGTTGGCGATGAAGTGCGATATCTGCTCCATGCGCGTGCCTTCGCCGTAGATCTTCGACTTGTCGATGGTGATGGTCTGATCCTCGGAATCGGGGTCGTAGTTTTCGGGCACTTCGAAACTGATCTTGCTGACAACGGGGATGATGTGCTTGGTCGGATTGAGGATGTACCCGTCGTCGATCGCCTCCTGCATCGTGTATGCGTCGAACGGGACCCACGTCGGGATGATGCTCGCGCTCTTGAACTCGCCGAACCGGGCCAGCACCTTTTCGGTGGGCGTCGCAGTAAAGCCGACGATGAGGTTTTTCTTGTAGATCGTGCCCCCGCACCGCGCGACGGAACCGTTGATGCCGTCCTGCAGCTTCTCGAAGAGGTTGATCATTTCCTTGTTGCTGTCACCCGTGTTGGAGCGGTGGATTTCGTCGATGAGAAAGGCGACGCGCATCTGCTTCAAGGTCTTGTCGGCCTTGTCGAGCGCGTTCTGGAGCTCGAGGAACTTCTGGATGTTGACGACGATGATCCGCTTGAGTCCGGTCAGGGCCGCGATGAACTCGTCCTGGTTCGTCACTTCCGTGAACATGCTCTTGTCGATGTTCATGGACATCATCATCGTGTCGATCTGGTCTCGGAGCTGGAGACGATCCACGACAATCATCACCTTGTCGAACGCCCACGCGCCCTCGTGCCGGAGATCCTTGAGCTGTAGGGCTGTCCAGCCGATGATGTTGCTCTTGCCGAAGCCCGCCGCGTACTGGAGAAGGAGCGAATAGACGTACTTGTTGTTGCAGTAGCGGTCGCGGTCGGCGAGGATGCCTTCGATCTTTTCAGCCGTCACGCCGAGCGCCTTGAGCTCCTTCTTGAGCCGCTCGCGGTAGAAGTCGGGTTCCTTCTCGTGCGCCAGCATCTCGCGAACCCGCCCGAGGATTCGGTCGCATCCGAACTTCTGCTTGGGGCGCGGCGAGATGAGCGTGCCGCGGTTGCTGACGCGCACCTTGTGCTTTTTCCTGCCCTTGCCTTCGTCCTTGTACTTGTACTGCAGGAAGTTGTAGTAGAGAATCTCACGCTCGATCATCTTCTTTGAGTAGAGCGCGTGCATCACCTCTACAAACCTTTGCTTGTTCGAGAGCAACTCGCTTGTGATCGGATAGAGCTTGAACGCCTTTTCCATGTCGGGTTTGAGCTGCGCGATACTCGCCGCATTGTCGGCGAAACCCTTGAGCGCATCGTCGTAGAAGGCGCCGATGGATCGGATGACGTATGTCTCGTTCACATCCGTCGCCGTGAGATGGATGCCTTTCTCGAACATCCAGAGCGTCTCGCGTCGGTCGGCGAGCGCGGCGGGATGCGCCTTGGCCCGTTCAGCCATGCCCTTGACGCTTTCGAGGTAGTCGCCGATGACCTTGCCGCGCCCCTGGACCCTGGCCGTCTGTCCGTTCGTGACGCTCTTCAGCTCCATGTAGCCGATGAAGATGCCGTTGAGGAAGAACGAGATGTCGGGACGCAGGTTCTGGAGCGTCACGCCGTCGCACGTCACCTTGTGCTTCATCTCCTCGACGGCGGCGAAGATGTTCTTCTTGAAGTCCGCGTCGCCGCCGAGTTCCGTCCCGCTGACGAAATAGAGCGGTACGGTTTCGCCCTCGAACGTGATGGTCTTGTGCGTGTTGAGCCAGACGGCGACGTTGCTTGATTCGAGGATGCCTTTCTTGACTGCGTCCTTGAGCGTAAGCGCGAGCTCCTGTTCGTTGCCGTGGTGGTTCGCAAGGAGGGACTTCCATGTCTGCGGATCAGCAGCCTTGACGAACTCCGCCAGCTGGCTGGGGATGAAGAGATCGTCCGAGACGATGTTCGGTTCCGTCTCGCGGTAGCCAAGCCCGCCGCTCTCTTCCGGCCTGCAGAAGAACGGCATGATTTCTTTGTGCTGTAGTTCGGGTTCGATCATGGTTATCCTCGCTTTACAAAGATCTATCTTGAATTCTATCTTGACTTTTAGCGGTTGTCTTTGATGCGATAATCGACCTATAAAGGCAATTATCGGTTGAAAATACAGAGTTTAATGGGTTGAAGCCCATCTTCTTTCTTGGATTTTTTCTTAGACAAACAAGCATGTTTCACCCTTGTCTATGATAATTTCCAGATAGAGCACATTACGCCACCTCCTTGCTGCGGCGAAGCGGCTTGTCCGCGAAGACGGGCCGCTTCCCTGTCACGACCTCGTTGATGAGCGAGCGCTTGAGCTTCTTGTAAAGCTCGATCTCCCGCGTCACCAGCTCCGCCATCTTGTCGATCTTCGCACACTCCGCATCAAGGTAGTCGGCAATGGCGCGCTGCTCGGGGAGGGGCGGGCATGGGTAAGGTATCTGACCTTGTCTGCTTGTATTCAAGATTGGTAAAACATTAACATTGGCAAATGCTTTGTACAGTGGCGACGCATTAAGCGTTGCATAATAGCCATAGCGCCAATCCATTGACTTGCCATACTCAAGCGCATTAATTTGCTGATTACAACAACATGTGATTTCCGAGAAGCCGCATTTCCCAACGCTTGCAATACAGCAAACATACGTTGATCGTGGCTTCATAATCCTCGCTAGCGCAGCCCCTTCTTTTGTGATATATTCCGTTGTTTTGCTGATTGCGCAGCCAGTACCAAGATCATCCGCCTTTACCCACGGGATCCCTTCTTCATCCGAATAATATGGGCTACCTTCAAATTTCGCTGGAGAATTTCCCGTCCTTATAACTGCCAGCCGTTTCAAGTGCATTACCTCCCACCCCTCGGGCACCTTGCCGATCCAATCAACGCCGGAATCCTTCAGCTTTGCCTTCGGGTCAAGCCCGCGAGTGACGGCGCGGTTGATGACGCTTGCCTTAAGCCGTTTGTATGCCGCGAGCTTCTTCTCCAGCACCGCCACCCGCGCATCAATCGACGCAGACTTCTCGTCAAGGTAGGCGACGATCTTGCGTTGAGATTCCTCGCTTGGAATCTCCCATTCAAACGTGCGCGGGAAGAGTGGCGACATGCGTTTAAGCCCGCCGACTCCGCACATGGTCGCACACCCGCCATCCATAAACGGCGAGGCCTGTACGATATAAAAGAGATATCTGTTGTTGAGACCAGGTTTCGCCCGGAGGACAAAGATTTCCGAGCTGCCAAATCCAATGCCACCCTTGAGATTATTGGCAACGGCGATGTTGCCATTTTCGAAACACGGTGTAACCTTGGCAAACAACAAGTCCCCGTCGGCGAAAAAGGTGTACTTGCCTCGCGCCTCTTCAAATGGAATCTCCTGTTGCGCAATCGAATCATAGCGCAATGCCTCCATCGGTACGAAGGCGACAGTGTCGTTCCTTGCCGCTCCAGTATAAGCCGGGCAGAATTCTGTAACATCCTTCAGCCTCATTCCGCACCTCCACTTCGCATCTCCACACCTCCGTGAGAAGATACCCCCATTCTATACACTTGAAATTCTCGCAGATTCTGCTCTAGCAAATAGAAAACAAAAGAGAAAATGGCAAATATAAACGAGAAAATATGTTTTTTCGCTAGATATCCTCTGCTACTATACCCTAAAAGCAAATGGCGTACAAATAAAACCGTCAGCAAGCAAGCGACAAATACAAAGATTGACGATTTGGCCATTTTTTTCGATTTTATTATCAATATCGTCATCTTGGAAGCCCTTTCAGCAAATGGCGTACAAATAAGATCATCCTCACGCCCAGACTGGTATGTACCGCATGTATTTGCGTCCAGCAACGGGATCAAATGGCTTAATCAGGTGCTTTTCAACGGCATCCTTAATCAATCGAGAAACAATCCCTGCTGCTGATTCTGGCAGCCCGAAACGCTTTCGCAACGAGTTATTCGTCAATTGATCCTCTTGAACTTGCTTGACGCAGGCGTGCCAATAACACGCCCACAGCCGACTTTCGTTCGTTATACTGCCAAACGGCAGCTTACTGAACAAGGTCACTCTCGTCGACTCCTCATAGGTATATGCTCTCGGAGAAGGGAGATTCATCATTTCGCATGAAATGACGATTTTATCCCAACCCGATCCCGCCTCCTCACACATGTTCAGCTGTCTCATCAAAGACGCCAGCTTTTCATTGCGAGACTTTGGCGGCGTATCGACGATGCGCAGGATATCGACCAGCGGTGCGCCGGGATTGGTAATCTCCATGCGATTTGAAAATACCTCGACCAGCGGCCCCGCGCCAGTCACGGTAAAATCCTGATGTATCAGCGCATTGGCAATCGCTTCACGAATGGCAATGACTGGATAGGCAGATTGCTTTTCCCTCAAGGCCAAATTAATCGGTTCAGAAGACGGAGTCAGCGCACAAACATACTTGATCAACCCCTCATAACCGACCGCATAGCCCTTGGTGCCCGTTTCCTCATGCTCCATTTCCAACTTGTTTTCGCCTTTGTACCTTACAACACGAATCGCCTTTCGCGAAACCGTCGGGAAATCGACAAGCCTTTTCGCAAACAAAATCGCACCAAGATTCGTAATTGAGTACAATCCGTTATCCTGACGCACCGTCAACCCCTCTTCACAGAAATAATGGATCACTCCCTCTTGCGATGTTGGATATGGAATACCCTTTAGGTCAAAATATGTCTGACAATCCAATAGGGCGACAATCTCCGCAGGAGCAAGTTCATCCTTGGCAATGCGAACTTCGAATTTCGAGTTACGAAGTTTATCCCACAACTGCCCCCGCTTCTCCGTGAATTCATTCAATTTTCGTGTAATGCTTCCGAATCGGATATAGTCATTCTTCTGAAACGAAACGGGATATCCTACTGCCGCAGTTATTGACAACACCCCGACGCGCTTTCCGCCCATTTCAACGGTCTCATATTTGAAATCGACGTTTCGCGACAACCTCTGTCGGAGCCATCCCTCCAACTCATCATTGCCGATATGGATGCTCTGCAGATCGTGATTCGTACCAAGTATTTCATGCGTCTGGTCATGGACACCCCAAATCATATAGGCGACTGTACGGTCATCTAGCGTGGCCGCATTGGCCAATCCGCTAATTCGTTCACCTATCATCTCAGGAATGTAATTGTTATGTTTAAACTCTAACCAGGGTGTCTCATTCGGCAATCGAACAAGCGTCTCAACCAATTTTTCAAGATTTTTCATCTTCGTTCCTTCTCTCTCACAGATTAACTTCCTTCAACACGGCGTCGAGCGCCTTGATCTCGGCGAGAATGTCCTCGACCGAGTCGAGCTTCTCCGGCACGTAGAACTCCTTGTTGAAATTGAGTTCCACGCCGACCTTGTTCTCGCCGAGTTTGCACGGCTTGAAGATGTACTTCTTGATAAATGCCGCGATCTCGGCCTTGTTCGCATCCGAATCGAAGTGGTGTGGAATGATCTCGTAGTCGGTCGTGATCTCAGGGCCGACGGTCACCTTGATGGACTTTATGCCGCGCACCGATCCCGGCATGAGCGCGAACGTGAAAATGCCGCGCCCGAGCGGCTCCACCTTACCCTCAACAGTAGTGCGCACCAGCGTCTCGTGTCCCTGATCCCATGTGTAGCTCGTGCCGTCCTTGTCTTGAAACTCGGACACTTCACCGCGCCAATCGAACGCCTTAAGACGCAGAAGGAGCATGTTGGCCTTGTCCGGATCAAGATCAACGAGATCCTTTTCTTCCAAGATGTTCTCGCTGTTGTCGGCGTCAAGATCCACACTACCAAGCTGCGCGTGCGTCAACTTGAAGGAGACAGATTTCTCAATATGCTTGCCGTCCTTGTCGAGTTCCGTCAAGAATACCTTCTGCTTGTTGTAGTAGAAATACTCGCGGTCGAAGATCTTGCAGATGGCGGAGGGCTGGAAGTCATGCAGCGCCTGTACGATCGCGGCGCGGCAATCTGCCGTCATTTCGCGGCGCTTGTCGCCCTTGGACTTCTTGAGCGGGATCCACCCCTTGGAGCCGTCAATGAGAGCGACAAGGTTCCGCCGGGCGGCAGGTTTGTTCTTGTTGAGAATCCACAGGTAGGTCGTGATGCCCGTGTTGAAGAACTCCTGCTGCGGCATCTGGACGAGCGCCTCGACCCAGTCATGGTCGAAGATGTACTTGCGGATGTTGCATTCACGCGATCCGGCGTCGCCGCTGAAGAGCGTCGAGCCGTCTGCGACCACCACCGCCAGACCCTTGGAGTCCAGCTGCCAGAGGATGTGTTGCATGAAGAGGAACTGCCCGTCGCCGACCGAAGGCAATCCGCCCTCGAACTGTCCCTTTTGGTCGTTCTCGATCTCCTTGGCATATCCTTTCCACGGCGTGCCATACGGGGGATTCGCCACCACCGCGTCAAAGGCGATGTCGCTGAAAGGAACCTTCGTGAGCGTGTTGCCGTACTCGATCCGCGAGAAATCGCGGAAGCGGCTTTCAATCGCCGCTAGCGCGTAGAGGGCGTCGTTGTACTCCGAGCCGTAGGTCGCGATATGCTCGTACTTGCCTTGTTCGTGCAGCCGGTCCGCGACGCCGAAGAGCAGGTTCGCCCCGCCGCACGTCGGGTCATAGACGTGGACAATCTCGTCCTTCGGCTTGTGCATCTTGTCCGAGACGATCTCCGCCATGAGCGAGATGATGTCGTCAGGGGTATATTGTTCTCCGGCGGTGGAGGCGGAGATGTCGGCCCACTTGCGCTTGATGTGCTCCTCAAGCGTCGTGATTGCCGAGTTGTCGTAGGGCGAAAGGTCGATCTCGGCCCACTTGGCCGCGACCTGCATCAGAATCCGCTTGCTCCGCAGTTCCGCCGCGATCCCGTCCATGTTCAGGAACTTCTGCTCGTGGCTTCCGCAGCCGACGCCCAGAAGCCGGCGCAAATCGGGGTCGAATCCTTTCAGGTACGTCTTGAAGTCCTGCTCGAAGGTCGTGTCGTTCGAGCAGATTTTCGCCAGCGTCTTCCCCTCGATTACGATGAACTCGTTGAAGCCGCAATCTTTCGTGAGAAACATCTCTCGGAAATCGTCCGGGTTCTCCGCCGCCGACACGCCGAACTCCGCCTCGACCGCCTTCGCCGCATTACGCATGCGACCCTCCAGCATCATCACCGCGAAAAACGGCATCATGTAGGCGGGGAAATCGCTCTGCTTCACGCTTGCGGCGATCAACAGGTCCGCGACACTCCAAATGTCGCTCTCATACCGCATGATATCCTGAATGTTCTCTTGCATGATTCTCTTTCGATAGATAGTGTTCTTCTCAGCAGTCCTGGGCGACCACCTCGCGCCCGATCAGCTTCACGAGGCCGTCTCTGAAGGCTGTTTTTGTGATCTTCAGATCCCCCGCCATGTCACGCAGTTCCTCAACAGGCGGATAACCCGGCTGGCTACGCAATGTTTCCAGTAGGCTACTTGAATCACCCATTCCCGTTGTCTTGTGCGGAACGGGTCCACACATGATGGCCGCTATCGAAGGGCTGTACTGCCAGTCGCGGCAATCCTGGCTTTTGGTCTCCTTGTAGTCAAGGAATACAAAGCGGTCTTTTGAAAAGCCCATTTCTTTGGCCACGCCACGCAGTCTATCTTCCTTCACGCTCGGCTCGCCAATAACAATGATTCGTCCAAGGGGATCGTTTTCAATGCCGTAGGAATCGCCGGACGTCAGCAAGTGTTGCATTCCGATCTTCGCAAGGAACTCTTCGAGCGTCCCTTGTTGGTTCTCAATGCAGATCCGGCTTGTCACCTCCTCGATGACCCTGTCCAGTTCGTTGATTCCGAGTGGCATTCTTCAGCCCTCCGTCACGGACTGGTCGTAGACCTCGCGCAGCGAGTTGATGGCGCGTTCGAGTTTGACGCGGTAGAGCGCAACTTCGTCGATCTTGGCGCGAAAGCGGTCAGCGATCTTCTTCTGTTCCGCCAGCGGCGGCAAGGGAATCTTGATCTCCTTGAGGCGTCCCAGCGAAATGGACGGCATCACCGACGCGAGGCAGAACCGCTGAAGGAGCGCCATTCCGCGTTCGCTCTCGAAAAATGCCTGCAGATAATATGGATCGGCCTTCGCCTTGTCAACTTCAATGATGAAAAGACTGCCATTCCCGAGGAGCGTCTTCCCCGGCGCGACCTTGGCAACGGCGACCTTGAAGGGCCGTCCCATCTTAGAGACGATCAAGTCACCGTCCTTGATGCAGTACGGTATGAGTTTTCGCTCAATGTCCTTGAGATAAGGCAACTCAGCATCAATCATGCCGTTTTGAATGTTGCTCAACATCAGGTACTGAAAGTCCGTAGGAACGTTCGATTCGAGACGATCCAACTCCGTTGCGGTGATCGTCGCGCCCCGCGTCACAGACTTCATGACATTTCCAAACTCAACCGCATTGGGCATGTCCTTCTCGGTGGAATCGCCGCCCGTGTAGAAAAGCGGATTCAAGATGCTCTCACGGGCGATCAGCTCCTCGACGGAGAAGGCCGGACAGGGCGTCGGCATTTCGTCATGCACCGTCATGAGGATGTCGCGGATGTTCTCATCGGAGAGCTCGTTCGTCCGACGTCCCACGATGCACATTTTCGTCGCATCGAGGAGCTTCACGCTCGAGTTGTTTTTCTTGCTCAACACCACGAGTGTCGTCGGAATTGCCGTACTTTGATAGATCTTGGGCGGCATCGACACGACGGCTTCGACAAAATGACGCTCCAGAAGGAACTTGCGGATATCCGCATCAGGCTGATTCCAGACGGCGCTATTCGTCATGATGATGACAGCCCGCCCTCCTTCCTTCAGCGAATAGAGTGCCCGAAGCGCAAAGAGCCAGTCGCTTGAAATGCTGTTCTTCATCTGTGGAAGAGAAACCGGCAGACGGGAAAGGAACGACTCTACGGGAGGATTCCCTTTCAATCGTAACCCCCACGGCGGATGGCAGAAAATTTTTGTATAAGACGCCTTGTCTTCGCAAAGGGCAAAAACGTCGCCGCCATGAACGTTCATCTTGTTGCCGAGATCAATCAGATAGGCGCGAATCCGAGCTATGGTCAATCCCTCTGGATTCAGTTCGATTGCATCAATCGACTTGATCTCAGGGAATTCCAACCCGACTGCTGTGGAAAAAAGACCAGTACCGCAGCATAACTCCGCGAACGCATCATCCTTCTTGATGTCCAGTAGACCGCGAACGAGCATCGCTACCGAAGCTGGCGTGGGGACGCCAAACCGCCCCTCGGTTTCTCCTTCGTATGTTGGGTCGAAGATGAACGCATCAAGCGCCTCAGGCGAAAATGCCGTGATGTACCGCCGCCATTCGTCGCTCGTTCGGTGAAGGATCTTTTCGACCGCTTCCGCCAACTCCTCTGGTACGCCGCCCTCGCAGAGGACTTTAACGACATCCTTGGGTTCGACATCGACCCGACCGACCTTTCTTGCCATCAGCATGACAAATGCAGCGCAGACGGCTCTTGAATAGTCCACGAACACTTCCTTTTTCAGAAGTGCCTCGGCAATATGCTTCACCTCGATTTCGAGTTCTGACACGATGACTTCTCCTTGTATGTTGAACACGCCGCGTATTATACCATAACCATGAACCCTCCGTCAAGGTGGTTTGATATCCTTAATGCTGGTTATTGATAACCGTGGGCGAATCGACGGGGCCCCGTTGCCAAAGTAGGATCAAAGGGGAGATGTGCGTGACGCGGTTGAGCGGTGACAGGTCCCTCGGAAGGCACCGCGGCAGATGAGGCAATTCGGTTAGCGGGAATTGCTTGTGCGCAGGGAGCGGACTGTCGGCGGGAAACACACAACTCGCACTACCACCGGCGGCCGCGGGGCGGACGGCGGTGGAACGCCGGGCGGCTCGGCGGGACGCCTCGCCCCACCGGACGGCGGTGGAACGCCGTTCCTACCAGGCGAACTTTGCGAAATGCGGTGGTGGAGGGCGG
>JAEEGF011855464.1_pt1 | contig 18689 bp, 12 predicted proteins | sample 9134171 | NCBI WGS metagenome assembly JAEEGF01 (sample SAMN16246542, study PRJNA631951) | gut metagenome | biome: gut microbiome; feature: rumen; material: AP-attached | host: Bos | place: Iran: Karaj | collected 2018-10
ATAATATCATCACTCACACCGCCCTCTTTTAATAATTCTGGAGCTTTCAAACAATGCTCGTCTGGATACAATTCAAAATCTATATCATGTAAAAGTCCAACAATTCCCCAATATTCCTTTTCATCTGCATAACCAAGTTCATTTGCATACCATTTCATAACAGCTTCAACGGTCAATGCGTGTTGAATATGAAAAGAATCCTTATTGTATTTTTTCAATAAGTCGAAGGCCTCATCTCTTGAAATCATTTTTACTATCCCCTTTCTCTTCTTTTCTAAAAGCATACTCTTTTAGTAGGTAAATAGCAATCTTCTTATTACTATGACAGAATACATTTCAAATCTGAATTGCATTGCAGATTATGTCTTCTAGTTATAATTCAAAAAGAGCACAGGCATTTGCCTGTGCTCCAGAAAAATCAAATTATTAATGAACAACCACTTTTGTTCCAATTGATACCTTGCCATATAGCTGCTCGGCAAAATCATGTGGTAGATTTACGCATCCGTGGGAACCATGATTTACATAGGTATCTCCACCGAATTCCTCAGCTGTTCGCCAGGTTGCATCGTGGAGTCCGATGTTAGAATCGGTAAATCTCATCCAGTAATCAACCCACACCTTCCAGGTAGGTCCACGTAAAATCTTTCCTGGGATACGAGTCTTAACTGAATAGGTGCCCTTTGGTGTACCCCGTCCTACAGAGGTCTTGCCTGTGACACAAGGACTTTGCATAGCAAGCACATTGTTTTCAAAGTAAGATACAGTCTGATTTGTAATATCCACATCAACATAGGTTGGATATGGAAGATTTTCAAATGTCTGACCTATAAGGCTCTGTGGCTGTGCCAAAGCAGTCTCTTCTAGTGGTTCCTCTATTTCAACTATAACCCCAGTCAGCTCCTCTTCAACATTTTTATATCTGCCTTCCGTCTTACCAAAGGCAACATAATGATCATAAAGAGCCTGCGGATCTGTACCTAGCGCCAATACCACATCAGGATTATTGGCTGCATAATAATCAGCATCAAATGATGCAGGAATAGCTGCCTCAGCCACAATAGTATTTTTTGATGCGGTGAAACCAAGAATAAGAATGGCGAGTGTGAAAATAATCTTTTTCATAGTTAAGTCTCCTACAAACGATTATTACACTCCCTTTTTGAATTGAACCATTTTCATTTTAAAATTATCACAAGGATATTTTTTTTCAATAGGGTTCACATATTTAGGTTTCTTTTTTCACACAAGTCACATACTATTTTTTAAAGACCGCTACAAATAATTTCCCCAGCAATTGCCAAACATATTTGCTTATGTAATACATAATTATGGCAAATACCGTAACTACTACCAAATACAATAAAATCATCTTGATAGATAATGCCGGGAAGAATTTTGGCATCAAATATGAGCGGAAAATTATGTGGTTCAAATATATTGAATAGGATATCTTATTGAAAAATGCCAGTAGCTTTGACTGAAAAATCAGGTTAGTGTTGAATGAAATTGCAACACCAATTGATATTAAAAGCAAATAGAGATATTCTATCTTTCCCTTTCGATAATATGCTGCAACAAATGTAATCAAAAGAATAAGAAATCCAAATATCTGAACTGCCTTATTCTTAAGGTAAATGGAATACTTCTCATTGAAATCAAAAAGCAAAATACCTATTCCCATTTCAAGGAAGCCTCTCACAAATCGATGATGATACCAAATACCCTCATAGAATTCGGTTAAAAGGCTTCCGTAGGTTCTGTAGGAATATGTAAGCCCAACAATAATTGCTGCAGGAATTATTATCTCTTTTGCAATTCCTGGAACCCTCTTACACAAGCTGTAAAGGAATAATCCAGCCACTAGTAAAATACAAACATACCAAGAAGCATTATTTGCATATGGCACATCCCACCAAGGCCAGTAGTGAATGCATAAAAGCTCTTTTATACCATCACCTTCAAGCCATGCTAAGGTGTCATTTACTGTAAATTTATTTGCATAAATAAGACAACCTGCACTTACTATAAATGCCATAAAATATTCTGGATATAATCGCTTAATCCTATGTAACGTATATCCGTATGGAGTCCTATTATATTTCTTTAAATCAGCTGCTAAAAGCCATCCACTTACTACAAAGAAAAACTCCACACCTATGTCCCATCCTGTCCAATGCTCATATTGATTAAACAGATGAAACAGCACTACCCCATAGGTAAAAACTATTCTCCAAAATGAAATCATATTGTCTTTGCGGTCGCTCATTGTATTCTCCTTTGTATGTATTTTTAAATCGTACTACCTAATAATATTACTTAAATACAATTTGTGCAAAGTTATAAAATCCAAGATACCAAATATCAAAGTCATGTCCACCGTTGAGTTCCTGCCACATAAAGTTATCCCCTACCTTAAACTGATTACAAACCGAAGGAAGATTCTTTGCTGCAGCAGATGCACTTGCGTACGCTGTTCCATCCTGGAGTTACAACGATAAATGATTCTCGCCTGCAGTTTGATTGAATATAGAATCCCCCTCTCGCTACGCAACAAAAAAAGGAATCCTAATGGATTCCTTTTAGTTGCGTAGCGAGAGGGGGATTCGAACCCTCGACACCGCGGGTATGAACCGCGTGCTCTAGCCAACTGAGCTATCTCGCCAAAGTCATGACTTTTTCAAAGCTTGACTTTGAAAAAGTTATGTAAACAAGAAGCAAAGCTTCTTGTAAATGAATTAAATTGTTTTAAATGGGACCTACAGGGCTCGAACCTGTGACCCTCTGCTTGTAAGGCAGATGCTCTCCCAGCTGAGCTAAGATCCCAGAGCTTTTAGCGCTTTATTACCGCTTCAAGCGACTCGTATAATATAGCATTGGATTAGGGGAATGTCAACCGCAAAATGAATATTCGCAATACTTTTTTGTATTTGTCCAATTTGCAGAAAATCATTCCCCTTTCCAAAATTACTTTTCCTAGCTAACAGATAAACCATAAAAAAATCAAGCCTTAACAGCCCATCTCATTTTTGTAGACTTGCTTCTAGGATTAATTCTACATTCCTCAGCTGAAGGACGTATTACATCTGAAGATACTTCAGCATAAACACCCTCTCTTGCCAATTCCTTAAAGGATTTCTTTACCAGTCTATCCTCTCCTGAATGGAATGTAAGAATAGCTACACGGCCTCCTGGTTTGAGTATACCAGGCAACTTTTCAAGGAATGAATAAAGTACCTCAAATTCGCTATTAACGTCTATACGAAGTGCCTGAAAAACTCTGGCACAGCTTTTCTTGATAGCCTGTTCCTTTTCCTCCTTAGGAACCTTCCATAAGGCCTCTGAAATAGCCTCCCTAAGAGCTGTAGTAGTGTCCATTGGATTTCCCTTAGCCATAAGAGTAAATACCTTATGAGCAATCTCCTCTGCATAGGGCTCATCAGAATTTTCTACCATCATTCCGATAAACTCTTCCTCCGTAATATTGTGAAGTCGCTCTGCTGCAGATTCACCATGCTCTGGATCAAGACGCAAATCAAGAGGACCGTCAATCTTGTAAGAAAATCCTCTTTCTGGATTGTCTATCTGCATTGAAGAAACTCCAAGGTCAGCTAATACAAAATCAAACTTTCCTGCCTCTTCAGCCACCTTATCTATATTTGCAAAATTTATAAGTCTAAACTGAAAATTATCCTCGCCAAAGCCAAACCCACGAAGGCGTTCTACAGTCTTTTTAGATTCAATAGGATCCACATCAAGACCATAAATGCATCCTTGTCCCTGAAGCTGCTCCAGCATTTTTCTGGTATGACCGCCATAACCAAGTGTACAATCCAGGCCCTTCTGCCCAGGCTGAATCTGAAGAAAATCCAATATTTCCTGCACCATAATAGAAATATGCATACCAGCTGGTGTAGACCCTTTACTAATAACACGTTCAATAGTGTCCTTATATTTTTCTGGATTATGTTCTTTATATTTTTCTTCAAATTTTTTAGGGTATTTACCTGAATATCTTACCCTTCGTTTATGCTTCTGTTCTTCCATTTACACCTCTATATTTTTAACAATCTCTGCACAAGCTTTACAGCATCCGCAGCATCCGCTGAATAACCATCAGCATGGATTTCATCTTTAAATGATTCATTTATACAGGCTCCGCCTATGATAATCTGGGCTCTACAACCCTTTTCCTTTGCAAGCTTCACAACATCATCCATTCGCATCATAGTTGTAGTCATAAGAGCAGAAAGACCGATAATGTCTGCATCAACCTCTACAGCCTTATCAATAATAGTTGCAGCTGGAACATCCTTGCCTAAATCTATTACTTCAAAACCATAATTCTTTAGCATCAAAGCCACAAGATTCTTTCCAATATCATGGATATCACCTTCTACTGTGGCAATAACAATCTTAGCCTTTGCCTCATTTCCATCCCCTGTAAGGAGAGGCTCGATAAGCTTCATACCTATTTCCATGGCATTTGCACCAGCTATAAGCTGAGGAAGAAAATACTTCTTTTTATCATACAGCTCTCCTACCACGTTGATTCCCTTGATAAGATGCTCTTCGATAATTGTTTGAGGCTCCACGCCCTCTTCAATGGCCTTATTAACCTCAGATACAATCTGTTCCTTCTTTCCCTTAACAACGCACTGGGCAATTACAGACAAGCCTTCACAAGCAGATGCTACTGTTAATCCACCGCCTGTACCTGCACTTGCCCCACCAGCAGGAGCAGCTGCCGCAGCCTTTGCCTCCACTACAGGAAGGGATGAATATTTTTCAAGAGCCCCTGGCTTGTTCATAAGGGTGTCTGCCGCTGCAGCACAATACATCAGCATCTCCTGATTCGGATTTGCGATAGCCATAGTAAGACCACGGCTTACAGCAATAGTAAGATATGTGGTATTTACAAATTGGCGATTAGGCATACCAAATGAAATATTTGAAAGTCCACAAACAGTTGGTAATCCTAATTCATATTTACAATAATCAATAGTTTCAAAGCACTGTAAACCTGCTGTTCCTTCAGCTCCAACAGTCTGCACCAGCACGTCCACAACAGCATCTTCTTTTTTTAATCCAAGCTCTTTAGCCTTAGTTAAAACCGTATTAATGTGCTGCTTCTTTTCCTCTATATCCTTTGGAAGACCAGCGCCCGAAAGCGGAAGTGTGATAAACATGGCCCCATACTTTTTGGCAAGCTTAAGCATAGGCTCCATCTTCTCTTCCTCTGCTGAAATAGAATTAATAAGTGCTCGCCCAGGATAAATACGAAGAGCAGCCTCCATCACATCCACATGACTAGTATCAATACAAAGTGGTAAATCAACGGATGATGTGACCTCATAGATGCTTTCAATCATCATCTTCTTCTCGTCGATTCCATTCATTCCCATATTTACATCAAGGATATTTGCCCCACGTTCTTCCTGCTCTCTGGCAAAATCAACAACCATTGAAAGAGAACCGTTCCGCAAGGTTTCCTGAAATTTCTTCTTACCTGTAGGATTGATTCGCTCTCCTATAATCATAAAAGGCCCATCTAAATCAATCCAGGTATTCATACGCTCTGAGGTAACTACACGAAGTGGCTTATCCACTACCTTATGGCATGCCTTATCCTTAAGACGTAAAACCAGCTCTTTTATATGCTCAGGAGTAGAACCACAGCATCCACCAAATAATGAAGCACCAGCCTCATATAATCTTTCACTGGCATCAGCGAATTCCTTTGGTCCCATTTTATAGACAGTCTTTCCATTTTCTAATTCTGGAAGGCCAGCATTGGGCTTTACCATAATTGGAACTGTTGCAACCTTCGCAATCTGATTAACAAGCTCAAGCATAGCATCAGGACCAGTACTACAGTTCATTCCGATACAGTCGATTCCCATAGACTGGAGAACAATTGTAGCTGTATCAGGTGATGTTCCATAAAGCGTCTTTCCATCAGGGTTGTATGTAAGCGAAACGATGATAGGCAAATCACATGTCTCTTTGATAGCAAGAACTGCTGCTCGGCACTCCTGAAGACTCATCATAGTCTCTACTACAAATAGATCAACGCCTTCTTCCAAAATGGCATTAACCTGTTCCTTATAGCAATCCACCAAATCTTCGAACATTAAATCACCAAGTGGATATAACTGCTTACCTGTCATAGAAATATCAGCACCAACAAACTTTCCCTCAGGGCATATTTCCTTTGTGAGTCTAACCAAAGTTCTATTAATATATACTAAATCATCTGCCAGGCCATACTCATCCAGCTTTATTCTGGTGCCAGTAAAAGTAGGTGCCAAAACTATATCAGAACCAGCTTCATAATAGGCTTTCTGCACCTCCTGAATAGCCCATGGATTATCTATAATCCATTTTTCAGGACAAACACCTGCGGCCATACCGCGTTTCTGAAGCTCAGTACCTGTGGCTCCATCAATAAACACTGTTCTAGTTTCAAGTAACTGTCTAAAATCGTTTCTAGTCATCTAATTACTCCTCAATTGCATGTCTAACATAATCCAAAAACTCCACGGCCATAGGGCCAGGTGTGTAATCCTTATTAATCAGGTATCCAAATTCAATCTGTCCATCATCATTAAACAGCTCAATACCTGGAATATAATCGCTATCGTAATTATTGAATGATTCCGCACTAAGATTAGCAAGATGATTTTTATCCAGCATATTGTGCATTACGTAATCACTGTTTGTAACTACAGCTATATCTTTACTAATGTCGATATCATCCCCATCAGCAGTCTTCCATTTTCCATATTTAAGATACGCATCATTTTCCGACTGGATAAATTTTAGTCCACTCAGAACCTTTACATGCTTCTTCTTAGAATATGCACTGCTCTCCGGTTCAAAATACACCATCCCATTCATACTCTTTAATGTTACAAATCGAAGATTGTATTTTTTAATCAGGTATTCAACCTGTGGCTTTGAATCCGGAAATACGTAGATAAAACTAAGCTCATCATCAGATACACGTATTCTCTCAATCAATGCAGGTGTGCTGTCAGCGTGAATATAAAAGCACAAATCATCCTTCTTATGCTTCTCATAAAATTCTGAAAAGCAGTTTGAAATCCAGGAGCTATGATTCATTCCAATTCTTACTACATTCTTTTGCACATTAGAACTCTCAGACTCCAGTCGATCAAAATCGGATACCAGGTGACTAGCCTTTTGGTAGAAGGCTCTCCCCTTTTCTGTAAGAGCAATACCCTTGCTAACTCTTTTGAACAAAGGGTATTCCAATTCCTTTTCTAGAGACATTACCACCTTACTGACGCTGGACTGAGTGGTAAAAAGTATCTTAGCCGCCTCACTAAAAGAGCCCACATCTGCAGATACAACAAAATACTTTAGCTGTTTAATTTCCATTTATTATCCCCTCTTAAAGCTAGGTGTATTCACAAATGGAATACCTATCACTTTACTATGCTAAAGATTGTACCATAATAAAAGGAGCAGTCCAACAAGAACTGCTCCAATAAATTCAAAAATATCAGGTTTTACATTCCAAGCACATACTCTGCCATAAAAAAGGCATCTCTAGTCTCACACTACTGTCACATGCCCTTATAAATAAATCCAAGCATTGTTATATCATCAAACTGTGGAGAACCATCCACAAAAGCATCAATATCTTTCTTTACATTTTCAAGAAGCTCTTTTGCTTCTGCTCTATTATTTTTATTTAACGCTTCAACTAATCTTTCTTTACCAAACAGTTCCTGCTTACTATTTGTAGCTTCAGTTACACCATCCGTATATACGAAAATACAGTCTCCTGGATTTAGAACTGTTTCCTGTTCTTTAAACCTGATACCCTCCATAGTAGCAAGGGCAGGTGAATGTTTGTATATATCCAGCTGGAATTCTCCATTATTTCTCTTGATAACAGGATGTTCGTGTCCTGCATTTGATGTAGTAAGCTTTCCTGTAGAAATCTCTATGATGCCAAGCCATACTGTCACAAAAAGATAGGCGTCATTTCCTTCGCAAAGCTGATTGTTAACCTCAGTAAGAATCTTTGCCGGAGAATAATTATGGACTATTGATGCCATATTTTTAATGAGAGTCTTTGCAATTACCATAAACAAGGCTGCGGGAACGCCTTTATCTGAAACATCAGCAATTACCAATGCCAAATGGTCATCATCTATAAAAAAGAAATCATAGAAATCCCCGCCCACCTCCTTGGCAGGAGTCATGGTAGCGTAAATATCAAACTCAGTTCTTTCTGGAAATGGCGGAAATTTTCTTGGAAGCATATCCGCCTGAATTTTTGTAGCTACATTTAACTCTGCGCTGATTCTTTCCTTCTCAGCTGCTACAGAATTATATGGTTTCACCAGATTAAAATCGAAATATCTCCAGTTAAGAATACATAATACCAAAAGTATAATCAGGGAAATAATTATCATATTTATGATAAATCGCCTCAGCACATCTTGGATAACAGCCATATTAGTATCTACAAACAAAAGAGCTACCACATTTCCACTACTATCCCTTACAGGCAGACAGCTTGATGTGAGATAACCATACTGAGAATGACGAACCAAATAGCTTTCAGGTTTTACACCTTCTTTATAGCAGCGCCATATCTCATCAAAAGGCGCTGAAACTGGATCCACAAATCCCATATCGCTATCTGTATCATAAATATATTTAATAGTTTTATCTTCATAAGGAACGCATATATAGATATATGCAGCATTAGAGGCCTCCTGAATGGAAGATAGATAATCCGACATTTCATAGTAGTAATCATCCTCCTGCCAGGTGGATGCATATTCTGCCACCTTGTCATTATCGATATGATTTAATATAATCCTGCCTAAAATATAGCCTCGCTCATTATAGATTTTCTGGATGGCATGGTCGAAGATAAATGATCCGCTAATGCACATTGACAGATTGGTAAGTAACGTAAATACGATAATTCCAGCAATAACTCTTCGTTTAATTATCCCTATTCGTTTTTTTTCTTTGTTATTTTCGATTATTTGTTTATCCATAGTTTTATACTTGTTTAATCAGTGTAAGTACATTTTTACCATTTTTATATTCGTAGATAACATTATCCATACTCTTTTTAACCATGAATATTCCTAGTCCCCCTATTTGTCTTTCCTCGGCAGATAAAGTAATATCCGGGTCCTCTCTTTCAAGGGGATTGTAAGGAATGCCTTCGTCCATAAAAGTAAGAGTAACACTACCCTCCTCAGCCTCCAAATCAAGGGACATTGGTCCGCTTCCTGTGTCTGGTATTGGAACACCACCTTCATCAAGTTTTCCATAGGCATAGTGAGCTATATTAACAAAAACCTCTTCAACTGCAAGAGAAATTTGCATAGAACAAGCCATATTACAATTTATGGCTTCCAAATTGCTTTCAACAAATCTCATTACTTTTTCTAGATTTTCTAATTTAGCCTCACACTCAAATGTCTTTTTCATAAATATTCTACCTATAATGTCTTACTATAATGGAACACAAAAAATAAGGGGTAGAAAACCACCCCTTAAATAATTCTTATTGGATTGTAAAAATATCAGAAAATCCAGTAACCTCAAATATTTCCTGAACTTCTTCTGTAGGATGGCTTACAACCATTTCTCCCTGCTTATTCATAATCTTCTGGGCTGATAACAGAACTCTTAATCCTGCACTAGAAATATATTCCAAATTCTTCAAATTAAAAGTAAGGTTTGTAACACCGTCAATAACGGCATTAACTCTCTCTTCTAACTGATTAGCAGTGGTTGTATCCAGTCTTCCCTCTAGCTCAATAATCAAATCCCCACCATTTTTCTCATCTTTAATACTTAACATTAAATACTCCTCCTCATTCTCCTTAGAATAATCTCTTAAATCCAAGTCAAACATTGAATTTATTATACTCTAACGAAATTTTATACTCAATAATAAGGAGCTGTTTCACATTTTTTTCATAAATTGATTATTGAACAGTTATTAATATTATTCTAACTCTTTATAATTCCACCGCCGAGAACTATTTCCCCATCATAGAAAACAGCCGATTGTCCTGGAGTGATGGCGCGCTGTGGCTCATCAAACAGTATTTTAGCAGAGGTCTTTCCTACTCTTTGAACCTCACATGGTTGTTCTACCATTCTATATCTAACCTTTGCCGCACATCTAAATGTCTCTGGAAGCTCATCTGATCCAATCCAATTGATATCCTCCACATAGACATCTCTTGAGAACAAATCCTCATTCTTTCCAAGCACTACCTGATTTTTTTCGGTATCAAGCTTTACCACGTAAAGCGGGTATGCTGCAGAAATTCCCAGTCCCTTTCTTTGTCCGATAGTATAGCAAACAAGTCCTTTATGTCTTCCAAGAACATTTCCTTCCATATCTACGAAATCTCCAGGCTCATATTCCTTACCCGTAAATCTCTTTAAAGCAGATACATAATCTCCATTAGGGACAAAGCAAATATCCTGACTATCTGGCTTGTTCGCATTTACGAACTCATTTTTTTCTGCAATCTTTCGTATTTCATCCTTTGAATATTCACCTAAAGGGAAATCTGTATGTGCCAGCTCGTCCTGGGTCATAGAATAAAGTACATATGACTGATCCTTGCTGGCATCCTTCCCCTTTAGGAGCTGATAGCCATTATCGCATTTGCGAACTCTGGCATAATGTCCTGTAACAATCTTATCGCATCCGAGCTCCTTAGCTCTCCTATAAAGCTCGCAAAACTTCAGATGTTTATTACATTCGATACAAGGATTAGGAGTCATTGCATGCTCATAGCAGTAAGTAAAATTATCTATTACCTTTTCCTTGAACTGATCCTTAAAATTCCAGGTGTAATGAAGCATGCCAAGCTTTCTGGCAACCTCCTTTGCATCCTGAACATCATCAAGCGAGCAACAGGTACTGGTATCACTTAGATCTACATCCTCATTACCATATAATTTCATAGTGCAGCCTATGCACTCATATCCATTTTCCTTCATTAAAAGAGCTGCCACGCTACTATCAACGCCACCGCTCATTGCAATCAATGCTTTCATATAGCCTCCATTCATATGATAAGAATATACAGCCATTTAAAATATCAGTCAACTGCAAGGCTGCTCATAAGATATAGGGAACCAGCTATGCAAATAACCTCTGCATCATCCTCTAGCTCCATAATATTATTCCCCTTAAATACCTGTGCCTTAATGCCTCGTTTTGTTATCATATCTGCAAGCTCATCTGCCGGTAAGGTTCTAGGGTTTGGCACATTCATTGTGTAGACTTCCTTAGCCAAAGGAAGTAGTTCGTCTAGCATCACATCTACTTCCTTATCCTTTAAAATTCCAAGGACAAAGGTGATCTTCTTATCTTTAAAATAAGCCCTTAAGGATTCAGCAAGAACTGCAGCCCCCTGTCTGTTATGACCACCATCTATAATCACAGGAGGATTCTCCCTGATTACTGTAAATCTGCCGAACCACTTTGTTTTTCTGATGCCTTCCTTTAACGCACTATCAGAAATGTAAAATCCGCTGGCCTTCAGCTTTTCTATAGTTAAAATTGCAAGGGCACCATTTTGAATCTGATAGCTACCTAAAAGCCCTGTAGAAAAGCTACTACCAAATTCGGCTACCATAAAATCCTGTCCCTTAAGGCTTCTTGATACAAGGCAAGGAGAAGAAGCGTATTCTAGTGAGACTTTTTGCTCCTTGCAAACCTTACTAAGCACCTGCTGAACTTCTTTTTCCTGTGGTGCCGATACCACTTTGGTTCCTTGCTTTATTATGCCTGCCTTTTCTGTTGCGATTTCTGAAAGGGTGCTTCCTAGTATTGTCATATGATCATAGCTGATAGGTGTGATTACAGTTACAAGAGGTGAAGGAATAACATTTGTGGTATCCACTCTTCCCCCCATACTCACTTCCATAACCACTACGTCACAGTCCTTTTCCTTAAAATATATAAAGGACATAACTGTAAGAATTTCGTATTCGCTTGGACTAATCCCCTCAGAGTAAAGTTCATCATAGGAAGGCTTTACCAAAGAAAATATTCTAGCAAATTCATCGTCAGAAATATCAGTTCCATTTACTTTAAACATTTCATTGTAGGTAAACAAAAAAGGCGAGGTAAAGCACCCCACCTTATAATTTGCTTCCTTAAGTATGGTTGCGATAAAAGCTGAAGTGGAACCTTTTCCATTTGTCCCTGCCACGTGAATATATTTCAAATCCATATGGGGATTACCGAGCTTTTCCAAAAGAGCATTTTCTGCATCTAAGGAAAAGAAATCCTTAATAACCCCTTTAAAATTTGCTGGTGGAACAAAATGTGGAAGATTCTTAAAAAACTCTATCGCCTCTTCATAGGAATAATTTTTCATTAAGCCAATGCTCCTACTTTGATTTTATCAAAAGCTTTAAGCACACTATAAAATAAAATAGTGTATACAGGAATCATAATAAGTTCCTTTGGAAGTCTTGATATGATAGCAGCTACATAGCCACCCTTTAAGTATAAAAGACTTAACCAGTAGCTGTTCATAATTACGCCTACGATTAACGTATATACGATTTGAGTCATAAGCACTCGAAGGAATGTAATCTTCTTGCCGTGAAGCATTAAGCCAAAAATAATTCCTCCTACAATACCACTAACTGTAAATCCAGGAAAGAATGGGCCTGTTGGCTTAACCAAGTATCCGCCAATATCAACAAGCGCCCCTACAACGCCTGCTACGCCAGGGCCAAAAAGCATTCCTGCCAAGCTAATTGGCAACGAGCCAAACCTAATCTCAATCAGCTGATTGATTGGAATCTTAAAGAATCCAAGTACGATTCCAACAGCTGTAAGCATGGCTGCAACAGTAAGTGTCTTTGTGTCCATAAGTTTTTTCATAAAAAATGCACCTCCTTTGCAGTTCCTTTTGTCTACAATGGAGGTGCTTAACGCACTACTCTTATGTAGCAGCGGGATGCGACCATAAAACCGCGGATTGCCCCTTCGTCCAAATGACAACTCCCTGTTCATCTGGCACTTAACGCTTTACAGTCTACTCTGCATTTGTTTTTCCTGTATTATAATTGTACGCAATCATAAATGCAATACAAAAATAAAAAAAGCTGTGAATACTTTTTGTACTCACAGCTTTTATGGTAATTAACTATTTAATTGTAATATTTCCCTTTGGTGTTCCATAGTCCTTAGCAGTAATATTACCATTAAGCTGAGTATTTACATACTCCATAACTGCCTCGTCCATTACAATACCTGTATCAAACTGGTTTGTAGCACTACCAAATGCGTAGTATGTATCTCCACCTGCTGCAACGAAGTTGTTTGTGATGACAGCATATGTATCATCAGCCTTGAATGGCTTTCCATTGATGCTATCGATTGTAACTCTTCTGATTGCTGCTGGCTTGTAGTAAGTAGAATCTGGATAAGCCTCACCCTGAGCAAATGGAACTGCTGTGTTTACTGTAAACTTGATTCCAGAAACCTGTGGGAAGCCACCGACTGCCTCAGGTGTGCAATATGTGCTAGCCTCAAGAGCTTCTAAAAGAACAGAACCCTTTACATAAACAACTGCTACAGTATTTCCAAATGGAAGAACTGTATTGATATCCTTCTTTGTTACAGAACCAGCCTTGATAGTAGCACGGATACCACCACCATTTGTAATAGCTACAACGTGATCATCAGGTACTGTAAGAGCGCCCTTTTCCTTTGTTACACTCCACTTGATACCATCTGCAATTAAGTCACCAAGGTTTGTTTCCTGTGTACGTACACCAGGAGCCTTCTTTCCATTAAGCTCAACCTCAGACTTTGCAAGCTCAACACCATACTCGGCATCAACTGCGTCCTCAATTGTCTTATCAACAGCTGAAATAAATGTATCCTTAATGATTCCATCATCAAGCTTTACAAGATACATATCTTCAACCTTCTTTGTAGCATTATCAATTACAACAACACCTGCTGTCTCAAGCTTTGTGCCTGTAGACTGAGCTGACTCATTGCCTTCCTCTGTAGGATCAGCATCCTTAACTGTCATAAGAGTATGTGAATGACCGTCTAAGAGTAAATCAATACCTGAAGTATGTGCAAGTAAATCTACACTTCTATGTCCATCTGGAGCTGACTCATCATCAACACCAAGGTGGCTGAGGCATACAACAAGGTCTACCCCCTGAGCCTTAAGTGCATCTACCTGTGACTGTGCACAAGTATAAAGCTCACCCTTTGAAAGGAACTTGATGCCCTTGATAAGTGCTGGATTAACCTTTGTCTGTGTCTCTGGTGTCTCCATACCAAAGAAACCAACCTTTAATCCAGAAGGTGTAGTAAATACATAGTTTGAATCAACAATAGTATTTCCTTTTTTGTCCAATACATCTGCACAAACAACTTTGAATCTAGCACTTGCAAGATTCTTCTTAAGCTGCTCATAACCAAAATCAAATTCGTGATTGCCAAGTGTTACAACATCATAACCCATAGCATTCATCATGTTGATGGCATACATACCCTTTGTGGTACTTACATAAGGTGTACCCTGACTAAAATCACCTGCATCTGTAAGGATTACATCTGCGCCTCTTGCTCTAAGCTCGTTTCTAAGAGCTGCAAGCTGAGAATACTTATCCATTGCACCGTGAACATCGTTTGAGTGAATGATAAGTGTTTTGCCAGAAAGGTCTGTAGGAATCTGAGGAACAATTTTGTAAACTGCCTCTGCTTCATAAGCGTATGCCTTTGCTGGAGTAAATCCCATGGTCACTACCATGGCTGCTGCTAATGCGAGAGTTACCACTCTCTTTAAACCATTAAGCTTTTTCATATTACCCTCCTTAAAAAAAGTATCTAAGGTTATTATATTCATTTTTAATAAAAAGGGTAGTAATATATGATAAATAATAAGTGTTTATTTTTTCACACAAAAAGGGCCCTATGCCAAGCATAGAGCCCAATAAAAGGAATAATTAAATTATCTTGTAACGTGTACAATAACAAATCTTACACCATAGAATGGGTCGCGACCGTCAACTCTAGCTAAACCTAAGCCTAAGAATCCACAGTACTGTACCATATATGCGTTGTAATCTTTGCCTTCCTTTAATTCAACTACTGTACCCTTCTTAACGCCAAAATATGAAGCCTCATCATTTGCGTTAACCTTGTAGTTCATATTTAAAGTAATTCTGTTTGCTCTTCTATTCCACTTTGCATCCCAATTCTTAACGTGTGCAAAAAGAATATTTACCTGAGCATCAGCAATGATATTAAGAGCTACTTCCTTAGTGCCAGTGAAGTTTGTTCCAGCAGCCTTGATAACTGCATAGTATTTTCCATCACCATTTGAAGCTCTTGCAGGAAGCTGCTTCATCTCTTTGCCATTCTTTCCAAGCTTGTATGTAACTGTGAAGTCATTCTTAGAAAGCTTCTTTCCAAGATACTTAACTGTTACCTCAGGTTTTGTAGCCCACTTCTTTTCCTTAAGATTCTTTGGAGCTGTAAACTCAAAGTTCTCACCTGAGAAGTCTGCTGCTGCAATAGAGAAGTTTGCCTTAAGCTCGCCCTCATATTCACCCTTAAGCTTAACAATTACTGTAGGAAGGTTCTCATCGAAATCCTCGCCCATACCTGTGCTTACCTTAAGAGCAGCATTCTTATTATTCTTGTAAGAAACCTTGTAATCAATGCCTTTTACAAGAGTCTTACCACCAACAGTTACAACTACCTCTGGCTTTAGAGCCTTGCCTGTGTATACGCAGTCCTCTACCATTGTGATAGCTGGCTCCTCAACTACTGGCTCTTCTGGCTCTTCCTCAGTCTCAACTAAAGCTACCTCGCCATAAACGCTTGGTGCACTCCAGCCGTTACCTGTCTCATCATACCAGGTTCTTGTACCAATACGTCCACCGTTTGCGCCATCATTAATCTGTAAATCAAAACCGATTGTCTGACCTGCTACTGGTGTAATATCTGTCCAAGCAAAAGCTGCCTCAACTACATAACCGTCATCTGTAACTGTAACAGCGTGCTGGCAGTTTTCCTCAAGGCACTTTGTACCATTAAAGCTTGTCTCATTTAAGTAGTTAATTCTGTACTGCTTGTCATCATCTTCAAATGCAGATGACTTGTTGTTGTTCTCATCAATAAATACTTCAACAGAATCCTTCTCGTGAACTGCCTCTGCACTTGCATCGAGAACATCATCCTTTACGTTCATAAGAACATAGAGATTCTTATCATCCCAGAGAACCTTTGCACTAGCCTTTGCGTTAGGCTTTGTGCCACCTGTGATTGTAAGCTCGACATCCTGAGCATTAGCCCAAACATCATCTGTCTTACCATCAACCTCTGGTGTCCCCTTAACTACTGACATATATGGCTTGCAAAGACCCTTTGCAAAGAACTTGCTGCCATCCTCTTGTGTAAGTCTTAAGTTGTTGAATGCATGGTCACCCTCTGCATCAGTAACAACTACATCTAACGCAATCTTAGAAGAAACAACTAATGGATCAGTTGTCTCAACCTCAAGAACGCACTCACCATTTTCGTTCAAAGCTGATTCTGCTGTCTTAACATCAGCGCCATCCTTCATAGCCTGTGCAAAATCTACATAAAGCTTTGCAGAGCTAGCGCCATTTGCCTTAACCTTTACAGAAAGCTTGTTATCACTCCATACTGGAATGAAGCTGTAATCTGTACCAGCAATGCTTACATTCTTACCATGAGCAAAGATATCTGAACCTGTGCCCTGTACTAATGTAATGCTGTTGATAGCTGGCTCAAGCTTGCTTGGATCAACAAGTGCCCAGTAAGCTGGCTTAGCCTTGTACTCACCATCGAAAAGAAGTGGAACCTGCTTCTGTCTTCCATTAGCTCCACCACCAACGCTGCTGCTTGTCTGAAGCCATGAGTTAGGATCGATTACACCCCAAACTGTAAAGCCGTTTACATCGATACCAGGCTGTGCATCAATTTCCTTGTATGCATCATAAACATCCTTGTATCTGTAAGCTTCCTTTGTATACTCAGCAGAAAGCTCTGCGTCTGTACCACCAAAGTCTGAGCTGCACTTGAAGTCGAGCTCTGTTACCTGGATTTTTCCAACAATCTTACCGTATCTGATACCACAGTCGATAATCTGCTGCTTTGTTGCAGAAAGCATATTGTGATGTCCCTGCATACCATAGCCTGAGATTCTTGTAGGAAGAACTGAATCCTTCTCGTGTCTCTTTACGCTCTCAAGTAACTGAGCGATAGCATCTGGCTTGTTGCCTGAGCACTCATTGTAATCATTGTAGTAAAGCTCAAGCTTATCCTGGCCCATCTCGTGTGCATAGTAGTTTGCGAATCTAAATGCATTAAGGATGTAATCTGGTGCATCCTTCTTGCTACCAATACCATAAATTCTAGCCCAGTTTGATCTTTCGCTAGGATCTGCACTTCTGTATGTGCCAGAGCCATCAGAGCATGCCTCATTTACAACATCCCATCCATAGAACATATCCTTGTACTCTGATGAGAATACATGCTCAAATACACTCTTAATGAACCACTCGTGACGAAGAGTCATCTCCTCTGGAGATACCCAATCACCATTTGGATCATAGTTCTCCTTAAAGAACCATTCTGGTGTCTGTGAGTGCCATGTAAGAACGTGACCTCTTACCTTTATCTGGTCATCTGGATGCTCATCATTCCAATCCTTGAGAAGTGCAAGCATCTTCTCTGGACGAGAGAAGTCCATCTTAGGAACCTTCATATCTTTATGAGTAACACCCTTAGCATCTGTCCATGTCTCAGTGATGATCTGTCCATCTGCTGGCTTGCTATTATTGTATCCAAATAATGAGTCTGGCTTGAACTCATTACCAAATGTTACAGCATTAAAATGCTTCTCTACAAGGGCCATAAGTGCCTTATCATTGATTTCAGAAATCATGATAGCTGCACCTGTGTAGCAATCCTCGCCAAGTCCCTTGCTAGAAGATACAGAATCCTTTAAATCAGGAATGTCGCGCTCAATCTCAACCTTTTCCTCTTCCTCTGTTACCTCAGATGGCTTAGGGAAATCGCTTTCCTCACCAGCTAATGTAAGAGTAATGCTTGTGATAGTGTAATTTGCTCCACCATCAGCTGTTGTCATTAAGCCGATTCCATCAAAATCCTGCTTATCTGAATTTTCAATAACATTAGTGCCATAAGCTGGTTTAACCTCTTCGCCGTTGTTGCGAAGCTTAACTGTAAATTTGCTTACCTCACCTTTTTTGATGTTAACCTTAACAGCCTTAACCTGCTTACCACTAATTCCCTCTGGTAAACCTAAAACTTTCTCAGCGTACTGTCCACTAAATGAAATCTTAAAGGCGCCACCACTAACAGTGATGTCTGTTCCCCAAGAGCCGCCTTTGTTATAATCTCTGTCAAAATCAATCATAGGATATGTGATTTCACATTCCTTATCTGATTCCTCTTCAGAATCTTCCTTAGTTTCTTTTTTTGAATCCTCAGCATCAGATTCTTCCTCTGCCTTATCAGAATCTTTATTTTCCCCATCAGATTCTTCGGCCTTTTCTTCCTCTGCCTTCTCAGATTCTTTTGACTCTTCGCCGTCTTTGCTTTCAGAGTCCGCTGTCTCCTC
>JAEEGF011854492.1_pt1 | contig 18685 bp, 14 predicted proteins | sample 9134171 | NCBI WGS metagenome assembly JAEEGF01 (sample SAMN16246542, study PRJNA631951) | gut metagenome | biome: gut microbiome; feature: rumen; material: AP-attached | host: Bos | place: Iran: Karaj | collected 2018-10
TCATCTGGCATTGCTGCCCTACGTGACCGACTTGATGAAATAAACAACCCGATTACACAAAGGAGGAAACAATTATGAAGATTATTTTGAAAGAAGATATCGTCAATCTTGGTTTCAAGAACGACGTTGTGGAAGTGAAGAACGGCTACGGCCGCAACTATCTCATTCCTACTGGCAAGGCCATCCTGGCTACTCCCAGCGCACTGAAGGTTCACGCCGAGAACCTGCGTCAGCAGGCTCACAAGCTGGCTAAGGTGAAGGCTGATGCCGAAGAGGCTGCCAAGGCATTTGAGGGTGTATCGCTCACCATCCCCGTTAAGGTTAGCCCCACGGGCACCATCTACGGTTCGGTAGGCGCCGCTCAGGTACACGAGGCTCTGCTCGCTGCCGGTCACAATGTTGACCGCAAGATCGTGAGCGTTCACGAGACCATCAAGACCCCCGGCAAGTACACCGGTATCGTTCGCCTGCACAAGGAAGTTGCTGTTGAGATTCCCTTTGAGGTAATCGCCGAGAATGCTGAGGAACTCGCCGCTGAGCGTGCTGCACGCAAGGCCGAGGAGGCTGCTCACCAGGCTGCCCTCGCTGCCGCTAAGGCTGCCGAGGAGGGCGCTGAGGATGCTGAGGCTCCCGCCGAGGACGAGGCTCCCGCTGCTACCGAGGAATAATAAAACAACATGATAACGATGAAGACACCAGCCCTCTCCACGCGGCTGGTGTCTTTTTTTTGTCAATGAGCTAAACAGTTTCCCTGTGCCGCGGTATTATCGTGGCCTCTAATAATCATAAAACAATGGTAAAGCATATTGTGATGTTTCAATTGCAGGGCAGTGACGAGGTAAGGCATGAGACCGCCTTGCGTTTCAAGCAGGCCCTGGAGGCCCTGCCCAGCCAGATCGACGTGCTGCAGAGCATCGAGGTGGGCCTCAATGAGAATCCCTCCGAGGACTGGGACATCGTCCTCACGGCGATAGTCCCCACGATGGACGATGTGGCCATCTATGCCAAGCATCCCGCCCATGTGGCCGCCGCTGCCATCATCAAGGATGTGAAGCGCATGCGCGCCTGTGTGGACTACAATTGTTGAGAAGAGAATTTCTAACTGAGACCATCAAAGAAAAACAGGAGACCTGAATTCCAGGTCTCCTGTTTTTTTAGGAGTTCAATCAATCTGATTGGATGCGTCTTGCCTTATCTGCTGCTCCATTTGTTGGTGAGCAGGAAGTCGATCAGAGCTGAAACGTCACCGATGGCAATCTCACCGTCGAAGTCGCAATCACTATCAGTAGGTTCTGCGCCACCAGCGAGCAGGTAGTCAATCAGATCAGAAACGTCGGCGATAGATGCCTCACCGTCATTGTCAACGTCACCAAGAACACCTTCCATCTGCTCGATAACGAGCGTCATGTTATCCACGCTCAAGGTCAGGTTCCACTTGCCAGCAGGGACGCGGAAAGCCTGTCCGCCATTGGTCAGAGGAATCTCAGTGCCAAGCACCTCGTCAGTTACCCAGTAGTCACCGTCGCTAACGGCACCGAAGCGGTAGGGAGCGAGAGCATCCCAGTCTTCAGCAAGCTGCTTGGTGAAGCTGAAGTAGCTGTAGCCATCATTCTCGCCAAGGGTGTAGATGGTAGTGGTGTACTGGTTGTTGGCCTCGTCGCGAGTCATCTGGAAACCGAGGTCATAATACCAGCCACCAATGTTGTTGACCTCACCCAAGACGTAGACGTCACCATCATAGTGCACGGGATCAACACCACCGGTCTTCTGGGCATTGAAGGTGATCTCCTCGGTCTCGGGGTTGAAGGTGATGGTCACGTTATAAGTGCCAGCCTCAGCAACAGTGTACTTGTAGTTGTCACCAGCGGGCCAGCAGGTTGTCCAGCTTGCATTCTTAACCACCTTGAACTCAATCAGGGTGTTGGCATTAAGATCAACGCCCTCCTTTGCCCAGGTGTAAACACCGTCGGCAAGTGTCATGTTGTTGGCAGCATTGCCGGGAGTCCACTCAGTGCCGAACAGAGCAGCGGGAGCACCAGCAACGGTGTAGAAGTCATCACTGGCCTCAATAAGGGTAGCCTCAATATTAACAGCCTTGGTCTCGGCATTGAAGGTGATCTTCACGTTGTAGTTGCCGTTCTCAGCAATGGGTTCAACCACGTTATCGGCAGGATAAGCGACAGCCCAGCTGTGGTCCTGAACAACCTTGAACGAAATGCTACCAGCGGTGAGAGCGACATTGTTCTTGGTGAAGGTGTAGAGGCCTTCAACAAGTTCCATGTCGTTGTCGGCGTTAGCAGCATCCCACTCGGTGCCGAAGATAGCAGCGGGAATACCTGCCACGGTGTAGGTGTGAACATCGGTGTCAGGAATTTCCTCAACGAGATTCAGAGCACATGCAACGTCCTTGGTGTCGGGGTTGAAGGTGATGGTCACGTTGTAGATGCCCTTGGTGGAAACAGACTGAACATAGTTCTGACCGGGATAAGCCTCACCCCAGGAGTGGTTGACAACCACCTTGAACGAGATAGAACCGGCGGAGAGCTCAACGTTCTCCTTGGTCCAGGTGTAGAGGCCGTCAACGAGGGTCATGTCGTTGTCAGCATTGCCGGGAGCCCACTCGGTGCCGAACAGGGCAGCGGGAGCACCAGCTACGGTGTAAGTGTCGCCACCAACGGGAGGCTGCTCAAAAGCACCGTCAACCTTGAATTTGCTGTTGGTCTCATCGTAGGTCACGGTGTAAGACTCGCCCTTAATACCCATGATGTAGTAAGCGCCATTGTCACCGCCAGCCTTCTGGGTCTCAACCCAATTGGCATCTTCAATCTTCAGGTTGCCACTGGTGGGGCCAATACGCATGGTGCCGTTGAACTCATCCCAGGATGTGCCGCGGCCGTCAGCAAACACAAAATAAACGATTGCCGATTCAGCATTCTCGGGAATGGTCATCTCGTAGGTATAGGTGCCGTTGCCAGCATCGGTCATCTCATTACCGCCGTCGAAAGCCCAGCCGCCCAGAGGGCCGTCACCCACAATGTAGATTGCCGCATTGGCGTTCATGCCAACGAGGGCAAGCATAACTGATAAAATTAACGTTAATCTTTTCATGCTAGAAAAATTGGTTATTAATTAAACATATGAATAAAGTTGGTTTCTCCTTTTTGTCCTGAAACTTTTAATGCGGTCAAAGTTACGATTATTTTTTTATAGATGTGTATTGAAAAGGCGTACTTTTTTTTCATTTAGTTGCGCAATCGTTTGCGCTAACTGTCAAGGCAGTCAACGGTAAAAAAATGGGTTGAAAGAAAGAGTCGGATCAGCGGCAGGAACCGATGAGTTCGAAGGGCAGTGCCTGCTCGATGTGGACCTGCGTGAATTGCCCGATGGTAAGAGGCTTGTCCTTGCTGATGAGTACTTCGGGATCCACTTCGGGGCTGTCCCATTGCGTGCGCCCCACATAATACTCTTCTTCCTCGCGATCCACGATCACGCGCAATGTCTGTCCCACCTTCTGCTCCTGGATGTCGAGCGAAATCTGCTCCTGCAGTGCCATTAACTGTTGCAGGCGGTCCTGCTTCACCTCCTGCGGGATGTCATCGCTCAGGTTCTGGGCGGCCCATGTGCCGTTCTCCTCACTGTAGGCAAAGGCGCCCATGCGTTCAAAGCGTGCTTCACGCACAAAGTCCATCAATTCGTTGAATTCCTGCTCGCCCTCGCCGGGGAAACCCACCATGAGGGTGGTGCGGATGTGGATGCCTGGCACCTCGCGGCGCAGCCGTGCGAGCAGGTCGAGTGTTTCCTGACGGGTGATGTGGCGGCGCATGTTGGTGAGAACCGTGTCGCTGATGTGCTGCAGGGCGATGTCCAGGTAACTGCACACGTTGTCGCGACTCGCCATCACGGGCAGGATGTCGTAGGGGAATTGGGTGGGGTAGGCATAGTGGAGGCGTATCCATTCCACTCCGTCGATGTCGGCCATGCGCTCGATGAGTTCGGGTAGCATCATGCGCCCTTCCAGGTCCATGCCGTAGGAGGAGAGGTCCTGGGCAATGACATTGAATTCCTTGACACCGTCGGCAGCAAGGCGTTGCACCTCATCGAGCAACTGGGGCATGGGCACAGAAGTGTGGCGGCCCGTGATGAGCGGAATGGCGCAGAAGGCACAGAAGCGGTTGCAGCCTTCTGAAATCTTGAGGTAGCAGTAGTGGTCGGGGGTGGTCAGGTGGCGCTCGTTGGCCAGGTCGTCGCGATAGGCATGGCCCAGGTCGGCAATGAGGTTTTTCCAGTCAAATTTGCCGTAGAAGCGGTCAACCTCGGGTAGGGCGTCGATGAGGTCGGCGCGGAATCGTTCCGACAGGCAGCCCATGACCACCAGGTTGCGGATTTTGCCCTGGCGCTTAGCCTCGCCCAGTTGAAGGATAGTGTCGATGGACTCCTGCTGGGCATCGGCGATAAAGCCGCAGGTGTTCACTACCACGGTCTCGCCGTCAACGCGGCCGGCATTGTGGGTGACTTGGTAGCCTGCCGCCTCAAACTGGCGCATCAAGTGCTCACTGTCCACAAGATTCTTGGAACAGCCCAGCGAGATGATGTCTATCTTGTTCTTCCTCATGGGCGATGATTGCTAGAAGCGCTGGAAAACAATTCTAGGCTGCCTAGTCCTCCTTGGATACACCGAACAGTGACTTGACAAACTCCCGCTTGTCGAAAATCTGCAGGTCGGTCATCTGCTCTCCTAGGCCGATGTATTTGACAGGAATCTGGAACTGGTCGCTCACGCCGATGACCACGCCACCCTTGGCAGTACCGTCGAGTTTGGTGATGGCCAGGGCGTTGACCTCGGTGGCTGCCGAGAACTGCTTGGCCTGTTCAAAGGCGTTCTGTCCGGTTGAGCCATCGAGTACGAGCAGCACTTCCTGGGGAGCCTCGGGCAGCACTTTGCGCATGGTGTTCTTGATCTTGGTCAGCTGGTTCATCAGGCTCACGTTGTTGTGCAGACGTCCAGCCGTGTCGATAATGACGACGTCGGCCTGTTGCGCAACAGCACTCTGTACAGCATCATAGGCTACGGCAGCGGGGTCGGTGCCCATCTTGTGCTTGATGACGGGAACGCCCACGCGTTCGCCCCAGATTTCCAACTGCTCGTCGGCAGCGGCACGGTAGGTGTCGGCAGCGCCCAGCACCACTTTGTTGCCTGCCTGCTTGAACTGGTAGGCGAGTTTGCCGATGGTGGTGGTCTTGCCCACACCGTTCACGCCCACGACCATGATGACGTAGGGCTTTTTATCCTCGGGGACAGTGAAGTCCTCGAGTTCGGCATTGTTGTTGTCGGCAAGCATCTGAGATATCTCGTCGCACAGCAGTTCGTTCAGTTCGGCGGTGCCCACATACTTGTCGCGGGCTACACGCTGCTGCAGGCGGTCGATAATCTTGACGGTGGTATCCACACCCACGTCACTGGTGACAAACACCTCCTCGAGGTTATCGAGCACGTCATCGTCAACAGTCGATTTGCCGGCTACTGCATGCTTGATTTTCTCAAACACGCCCTGCTTGGTTTTCTCTAGACCTTTATCGAGTGTCTCCTTCTTCTCACGTGAGAATAATTTCTTGAATAATCCCATATTAGTTCGATGATTGATGTTTGGGTACAAAGGTACAACTTTTCTTGCGGTTATGTGATGAGCTAGACGTTTTTTTTGCTAATGTGCTTTGCTTTCATTAACTTTGCACGCATCTATTTGCACTGAATGATTATGAAACGGATTGCATTATACATCATCGTGCTGTTGCTGGCGGCTTGCAGCTCCAAGCAGCAACAGGCGCCATCCGAGCCTTCGGCGTTGGAGCAGGAAATGACGGCGCTCTATGGTGAGAACAAGGTCATCGAGGGCGGCTATCCCGACTCGTTGGCGGTCGAGGTTGCCAATGGCATCTTCGTGGGCCGGCGCGATAGCACGCTGCTCTCGTTCAAGGGCATCCCCTATGCTTTGCAACCCACGGGCGACCGTCGATGGCAGGAGCCTAAGCCCGAGCCCGACAGCCGCCTTGTGCGCGAGGCCTATTACTTCGGCCACTCATCGATTCAGACGCGCAGCCAGGGCAATGGAGCATCGTTGTATCGGCAGGGCGAAGACTGCCTGACGCTCAACGTGTGGACGGCTGCCGACGGCATGCGCACTGCCCGCCGTCCCGTCATAGTGTGGATTCATGGCGGTTCCTATGTGAATAACGGAACGGCCAATCCCCGCGACTGGGGTGACAAGTTCGTGAAGGCGCACCCCGAGGTGGTCTTGGTTTCGGTTAACTACCGTTTGGGTTTGCTGGGCTTTTTGGACCTTTCTTCATTGCCCGACGGCAAAGCCTATTCCCGCAGTGGCAACCTGGGCATCCTTGACCAGGTCGAGGCCCTGCGATGGGTGAAAAGGAATATCGCGGCCTTCGGTGGCAATCCCGACAATGTGACGCTTGCCGGCCACTCGGCGGGGGCGGGTAGTGTGTCGATTCTCGCCAGCATCGACGAGGCGCAAGGCCTGTTTCACCGCATCATTGCCCAGAGCGGCAGTGTGGCCTTTACCAGCAGCCGCGAGGACTGCCAGCGCTTGACCAAGCGTGTGCTTGATGCCACGGGAGCCAAGACAGTGGCCGACCTGCAGGCGCTATCTACCGATGAGATGATTGCCCTCAATGACGAGGTGGGCGAGTTCTTCCGTTTCCCCGAGCGTGACGGCAACCTGATTCCCGAGGACCCCTACAGCCGCTTTGACGGCTTCAATGCAGGCATCGACATGCTCATCGGGTCCACCAGCGATGAAGCGCGCTACTGGATAGACGCGATGGGCGGTGAAGAGAACTTTGACATGGCTGTGCAGTTGTGGTACCGCTACATCGCCATGTCACTCGACAGTGAACAGCGGGAAAGCGCCAGCCACTTCCTCGATGTGGTGCCTAAAGACAATCCATGGCCTGTCGCCGAACTGCTTAACGACCTGATGTTCCGCGGCCCGGCCATCGAGATGGCGCAGCGCCATTCGGCTTCGGGCGGCAAAACGTATATGTACTATTGGACCAAAGCGCTGTCAGAGCCCATCTATGGTGCCTGCCATGGTGTAGAGGTGTCCTATGTCCTCAACACCGAGCTCCAGATCAAGTCTGGTGACCGTCATAATCCGGCCCTGGCAACCGAGGTGCAGCAGATGTGGGTAAATTTCGCCTCGACAGGCAACCCCAGTACACCTGCCCACTATTGGCCCGCCTACGAGACCGCTCAACGTGCGACAATGGTGCTGGGTGATACCATCACCCTGGCCAATGACCCCTTGCAAGAGCAGCGCCAACTTATTGCGCCGCTCATGAAGGAATATGTGTCACCCATTTTCAGCGACCTGCTTGACAAGGCACCGTGGTATCTCGGCATCGCCATCGGTACCCTGGTTGCCGTCATCTTGCTGCTGACGTGGCTGATTGTCAAGATTCGCCGCCTTTTCAGAAAAAAGAACAAACAAGCATAATTAAGATTATGAGGAAAATCATTTTGTCAATGTTATTGGCCCTTGCAGGGCTGCTTGCGATTGCCCAGCAGACGGCCTATGTGCCCAGTGAGGAAAACCTCAAGGCCCGCCAGGAATTTCAGGACAACAAACTTGGCGTCTTTATCCACTGGGGTGTTTATTCGATGCTGGCCGACGGCGAGTGGGTGATGCACAATAAGCGCATCGACCGCGACGAGTATGCCCAGCTGCCGGCGGGGTTCTATCCCTCGCGCTTTAATGCCGACGAGTGGGTGCGTGCCATCAAGGATGCTGGAGCGCGCTATATCACGATCACTTCGCGCCACCACGACGGTTTCTCGATGTTCAAGAGCAAGGTGAGCGACTACAACATTGTGGATGCCACCCCCTTCAAGCGCGACGTGCTCAAGGAACTGGCCGACGCCTGTCAGCGCCACGGCATCAAACTACATTTCTACTATTCTCATCTGGACTGGCATCGCTTGGACTATCCCTTGGGCCGCCACCAGAACGAACTGCCCCACGACCCCTCTACGACCAATTGGCCCCAGTACTATAAGTTCATGAACGACCAGTTGACCGAGTTGCTGACCAACTACGGCCCCGTGGGTGCCATCTGGTTCGACGGCAAGTGGGAGCACGATACCGACCCGACTCCCTTCGACTGGCAACTCGATGAGCAGTATGCGCTCATTCACCGGCTGCAGCCTGCCTGCCTCATCGGCAACAACCATCATGAGGTGCCGTTCCCGGGCGAGGATATCCAGATTTTCGAGCAGGATGTGCCGGGCGAGAACACTGCGGGTTACTCGGGCGAGAACGGCATCAGCCAGTTGCCCCTTGAAACCTGCATGACGATGAACCACACTTGGGGTTACCGCATCACCGACAAGAATTATAAGAGCGGCGACGAGATTATCCGCACCCTTGTGCGGGCAGCTGGACGCAACGGCAATCTGCTCATCAATGTCGGCCCGCGTCCCGACGGATGCCTGCCCACCGAGGCGCTCGAGCGCTTGCATCGGTTGGGCGAGTGGATGCGCCAGAACGGTGAGAGCATCTATGGCACCCGTGGAGGCATCATCGCTCCGCACGATTGGGGCGTGACGACTCAGCGGGGCAACAAGCTGTATGTGCACATATTGAATCTCAAGGATGATGCCATCTATCTGCCCATCAGCTCCAAGCGCGTGAAACAAGCCAGGATGTTCAGCGACAAGTCCCGACTGCGTTGCACTGCGACTGGCAACGGCGTTACCATCACCCTGCCCGCGGTACCTACTGGAGTGGATACGATTCTGGAACTGGAACTCAAGAATTAATGTGTAATAGAATAGCAAGCGAGGGCAACAGTACTAGTGACTGCTGCCCTCGCTCTTTAGTATAAGCCTTGCGGACTTTGCCGCTATCAGTTCTTGAAGATCAGTTGGTCGCCTTCGGCATCGATGATGATGGGACGCTCGCGGTTCACCTTCATGGCAATGATGTCTTTGCTCAACTGGTTGAGCACCATGCTCTGGATGGCTCGCTTGACAGGCCGTGCACCGAACTCGGGGTCGTAGCCGGCCTTGCCCAGCAGTCTGATGGCTGCATCGGTGGCCTCGAGGGTGATGCCGCTTTGTGCCAGCATCTTCTTGACGCCGTTAAGCTGCATGGCGACAATCTGGCGGATCTGCTCCTCGTCGAGCGGGGTGAACATGATGACCTCGTCGATACGGTTGAGGAACTCGGGCCTGATGGTCTTTTTCAGCATCGTCATCACATCGTTGCGTGTGCTGTCGATGACCTGCTCGCGGTTCTCGGGCGTCAAGTGCTCGAAGCGCTCGCGGATGAGGCTGGAACCCAGGTTGCTCGTCATGATGATGATGGTGTTCTTGAAGTTGACGGTGCGGCCCTTGTTGTCGGTCAGACGTCCGTCATCGAGCACTTGCAGCAGCACGTTGAACACATCAGGGTTGGCCTTCTCGATTTCATCGAACAGGACTACAGAGTAGGGCTTGCGGCGAACGGCTTCGGTCAATTGTCCACCCTCGTCATAACCCACATAGCCGGGAGGCGATCCGATGAGCCTGGTGACCGAGAATTTCTCTTGGTACTCGCTCATGTCGATACGCGTCATCATGTTCTCGTCATTGAACATGTAGTCGGCAAGTGCCTTGGCCAACTCGGTCTTGCCCACACCGGTGGTGCCCAGGAAGATGAACGAACCGATGGGACGGCGAGGGTCGTTGAGCCCTGCACGGCTGCGGCGCACGGCATCGCTGATGGCCTTGATGGCATCGTCCTGGCCGACGACGCGGCGATGGAGCTCCTCCTCGAGGTGCAGCAGTTTCTCCTTTTCGCTCTGCAGCATCTTGGTGACGGGAATGCCGGTCCAGCGTGAGATGATTTCGGTGATGTCATCACTGTCGACCTCCTCCTTGATGAGGGCCTTGTCGCCCTGCATATCGCGCAGGCGTTCCTGAATCTCTCGGTTCTCGTCCTGTTTCTGCTTGATGAGCGAGTAGCGGATTTCTGCCACACGGCTGTAGTCGCCGTTGCGTTCGGCGCGTTCAGCCTCAAAGTTGAGCTGCTCGATGTCAATCTTGTTCTGCTGGATGCGGTTGATGAGTTCCTTCTCGCTCTTCCACTTGGCGTTGTAGTCGCTCTCGCGGTCCTTGAGTTCGGCAATCTGCTTGTCGAGTTCGGCGATAAGGCCCTCGTCACCGTCACGCTTGACGGCAGCACGTTCAATCTCGAGTTGGGCTATCTTACGTGAAATCTCGTCCAGCCCTTGGGGCACGCTGTCCATCTCGATGCGCAGTTTGGCTGCGGCCTCGTCAATCAGGTCGATGGCCTTATCGGGCAGGAATCGGTCGCTGATGTAGCGTTGGCTCAGCTGCACGGCTGCGATGATGGCATCGTCCTTGATGCGCACCTTGTGGTGGTTCTCATATTTCTCCTTCAGACCTCGCAGGATGGCAATGGCGCTCTCCTCGTCGGGCTCATCGACCATGACCACCTGGAAACGACGCTCCAGAGCCTTGTCCTTCTCGAAGTACTTCTGGTACTCGTCGAGCGTGGTGGCGCCGATGCTGCGCAGGTCACCACGGGCCAGCGCCGGCTTGAGGATGTTGGCGGCATCCATGGCACCGCTGCTCTTGCCTGCACCCACAAGGGTGTGAATCTCGTCGATGAACAGGATGATCTCGCCACCGGCTTGAGTGATCTCGTTGATGACCGACTTGAGTCGTTCCTCAAATTCACCCTGGTACTTGGCACCGGCAATCAGCGCACCCATATCCAGCGAATAGACCTCTTTGCGCTTCAGGTTCTCGGGCACGTCACCGCGCACGATTCGCTGGGCGAGACCCTCGACGATGGCGGTCTTACCGGTACCTGGCTCGCCGATGAGGATAGGATTGTTCTTGGTGCGGCGGCTCAGAATCTGCAGCACACGGCGAATCTCGTCATCACGTCCGATGACAGGGTCGAGTTTGCCCTGGCGGGCACGTTCGTTGAGGTTGATGGCATACTTGTTCAGGGCGTTGTACTGCTCCTCGGCACTTTGAGAAGTAGCACTCTTGCCCTTGCGCAGTTCGTCGATAGCGGCGCGCAACTCGTCGCGCGTCATACCGGCGTCCTTGAGGATGGTTGAGACAGCCGACTTGACCTCGAACAAGGCCATCAGCAGCGTCTCGACGGTCACATACTGGTCCCCGCCTTTGCTGGCGATGTCGTTGGCTTTTTCAAGCACCTTGCTGGCATCGTTGCTCAGGTAAGGCTCACCGCCGCTCACGCGCGGCAGCTGTTGCAGAGCAGCATCCAGCGGACGCGTTACATTGGCGGGATTGATGTCCAGTTTCTGGAAAATGAATCTTACGACGGCGTCACCCTCGGTGAGCACAGCCTTGAGCAGATGCTCGGGCTCAATGGCCTGGTTGCCATTGGTGCGTGTCAGTTGCACCGCCTTCTGGATGACTTCCTGTGCTTTGATAGTAAAATTGTTGAAATTCATATAGTTGTGTCTCCTTTCAGTTGCTTTTTATAGGTTGTTTTGACTTCATCCATATCATTTCAACATTTGTACCAAGGCTCCAAAACGGCCATTTTGTCAGTTTATAGCAACAACGGCCCGTCAATCGACGAGCCGTTGTGGTCATTATGTCCTGTCGGGGGTTACTTCCTCGCCAGTACGGTGATGAAGGTGACTACCGACACGATCGTGCTGAAGATGCTGACACCAGCCGAATAGGCAGGCGGCATGCTCCACACGGTACGGGCTTTGTACTTGTTGGGCTGCACGTAGAGAATGTCGTTCTGCTGCAGGTTATACTCGGGCATGGCCAGGAAAGCGGCATCGTTGATGTTGATGCGCTTCACAGTGCGCTGTCCGGAGGCATCGGTGCGCACGAGCAGGATGTTGTCACGCATACCCTGCAACGTCAGGTCTCCGCACATGGTGATGGCCTCAACCACGTTAAGGCGGCCATTGGTGGCCTGGACAACACCGGGGCTCTTGAACTCACCGAGGCAGAATACCTTGAAGTTCTGGATGCGGCACTCGACACCGGGTCTCTCGTTCAGGTAGCGGGGATAGATGAGCGAGGCTACATAATCCTCCAGAGAATTCTTGGTCATGCCGGCAATGTGCAATTTGCCCAGCACGGGGAAATCGATGTTGCCATTGTCATCCACCAGATAGAAGTACGATGAGTGGTCACCGATATTATAACTCATGCCTGCCGTGGGCACGTAGTGAACTTTGTTAAACGGGGCAACGACATCCTTGTTGGATGCTGCGACGTTGATCTGCAACAGGTCACCGGGCTTGATGGAGAAGTCTCCAGCCTGGGTTGTAGCAGCCGAAAGGGCTGCTGCGGGAATCTCATCGATGTTGGTCATGTAGGGCACTGACTTTATGTCGGCACATGACACCATCAGCAATGAGGCTACCGCGAGTAAGAGTAGGTTACGGATTTTCATATTCTTCTTTATTTGATGTTTATATTTTTCTAATTTGCAAAGATACTAAAAATTGCAATATCGCTATACTTTTTGACAAAAAACATGGCTCGTGAACGTTTTTTTCATTTCCTTTGTGCCCATGAATACTCACCTTCAACCCATCGAGCGCCACCCGTGGGCACCGTTTGTCCCCGACGCTGCACGCTACTTGTTTTTGGGCACTTTTCCGCCCAAGCCCGAGCGCTGGTCCATGCCGTTTTATTACCCAAACCGCATCAATGACTTCTGGCGCGTGATGGGCATCATCTTCATGGGCGACCGTGATGCATTATGGAACAGCGAACTGCAGCGTTTCGATCTGGATGCCATCAAGCGGTTGCTTGAGCACGAGGGTATCGCCTTGTGGGACACCGGCATGGCTGTGCGTCGCCTCAAGGATAACGCCAGCGACAAGTTCCTCGAGATTGTCGAGCCTATCGACCTGGCTGCGCTGCTCGATGCCCATCCCACCATCGCCCAGGTCATTACCACTGGCGAGAAGGCCACCAGCGTGGTCGCTGCCCAGGCTGGGGTGGACATCCCTGCCATCGGAGTGCCTGTTGATTGCAAGGTTGGCACGCATCCCATCAGGCTGTGGCGTATGCCCTCCACGTCGCGGGCCTATCCGCTGGCGCTTGACAAGAAGGCGGCTGCTTATCGCAAGGTCTTCGGCCTCTGAGCCGTTTGGGCCATCATGTTAATAACTTTTTTGGCGCGATTTCTGCCAGAAAATTTTGCCGTGGGCGCATTTGTGATTACCTTTGCTTGATGTTTTCGATAATTGAACATATAGAATACCTGATGACGCGCCACGACTGTGTGGTTGTTCCCGGTTGGGGTGCGTTCATCGCTAACTATGTCCCAGCCCGTTACGGCGAGGAAGAGATGACGATGTATCGTCCCTGCCGCACGATAGGCTTCAATGCCAGTGTGACGCACAACGACGGACTGCTCGTCCAGTCGCTCATGCGCCGCGAGGGCTTGAGCTATGATGCTGCCATGCGTTTCATCGCCGACAGTGTGATGACCTTCCGCCAGCAGCTGTCGATGGACTGCGAGGTGTCGATGGGACGCATCGGTTACTTCCGCCGCAACCAGGGACAGTATATTGAGTTTGTGCCTTTCAAGCAGGACAATGCCAGCGACCGGTTCTTTGGCTTGGCCGACATGGAGATTAAGCAGGTTGACGTGCTCGAGCAGGAGCTTGCCGAGCAAGAGGCCGTTGTCGAGGCTCCCGCAGCCATTGTTCCCCGTGAGCGCAACCTGTTCTCGCGCAAGGCGACACGGATTGCAGCCTCGGTGGCCGTGCTCATAGGTCTGGGTATTGTGCTCTCGACCCCCGTCATTGTCAATCACGACCAGGCCAGCATGGGCATCACGGTTACCGCACCGCAGGCTCAGCAACTGGGTCCGACCGTCCAGGACGGTGTTGTGTCCCAGGGCGTGACCCCCGTGAGCGAGTTCCCCGGTATTGCCGCTACTGGCAATGAAACGGGCAAATATTATATGGTAGTTGCCACCCTGCGCAACCAGCAGGAATTGGATGCTTTCAAGAAGAAGAATGCTGCCCTCGTGCCGCTGATGAAGATGCTGGACTACAAGGGTATGATGTGTGTCTATGTCGCTCGGAGCGACGATTACGGCAAGTTAATGAGCCTGCGTGGCGAGTTGCCGGAGCGCCTGCGCGACATCTGGATCTACAACTGATGCCGGCAACATCAGGCAGGTGTAACGCCTGCCCCCGGTGAGCATCAGCATGACCACATCATCCATTTCGATGATATATCGCACGTCGTCCCTCGGGATGACGTGCTTTTTCATGCGCTCATCGGCGAAGTCGAGCGTGAGGCCTTCGGTGTCGAGTGTAACCGCCTTGTCCATGATGGACCAGCGGGCCTCGGGTGAGAAACCGTAGTAGAAATACAGCAGCGCCAGAATCATGGGCAGCACGACCATCAGCACCATCAGTGCCACGATGACAAAGCGCACATCGAACCACACCGCCAACACGCCGCACAGGGCTACCGGCAGCACCATCCACAGCCAGTTGTCGGCAAGGAATACGGTGCACAGGTGGCGCATGTAAGTGCCGGCCGAAACGCTGCAACTCTCGATAGTCATTGCTGTGCTTAATACACCAAACCGAAGTCAGTGATTATTTCTTTTTCCCTTTCTTTGCCTTGTTGAACAGTGCCCGCCTGCGCGCTATTTCCTCATAGCCGCGCTTGTAGGTCTGGCGGTTCTTCAGGGTCAGCGTCTGGCAATAGCCTGTTCCGTCGTTGTTGTAGAGTTTGGACAGGTTCAGGTACTGCTTGCCGTTGCCGCGCACGACGGGGAACACCTCTTCCTTGCGCTTGTTCACCTTGTCGCACTGCACCGAGTGGTTGTCGGCAGTCGTGCCCGTCAGTTCAGGAGCCACGCCGTCCTCACCCACCCACACGGGGTAAACCTCGGCGCAAGGGGGATAGCCCAGTGCAATCCACATGGTCGTCAGCTTGGGATTCTCGCCCGGCACGATGCCCTCGATGACCACGCTGGCCGTTGAAATGCGTCGCGGGATGAAATCCTGGTCCACAATCCAGGTGTCGCCGCTGCGGGTGAAGTCCTTGCCCAGCAGGGAGTTGTAGAACGTGCGGGACAACTCCTCGGTAAACACTGCCGGGGTGATGTCCTGTGCAAGAATGTGGGGCTCGAGCAGCGCTTTCTCGTTCTTCTCGCGCACATAGCCCATGCCCTTGTCCTTCTCACCGCTGTAGGAATAGTTGGTGCGCATGAGGATGCCGCTGGTGGCATCGGCAAGGTCATACTTCACATATTTATAATTACCTGTCTCGAAGTAGGCGCCGTTGCCCTGTGCATCAATGACGCCGAAGTTGGCCTCCACGCCCAGCGGTTTGGGCAAGGTCTTCAGCAGATTCTCGAAGTCGTCAACCGTCTTGCAGCGTTCCAGGGCATAGCGCATCAGTTCGCCCTCGCGGTCCATGTTCTTCACGCCGTCGTTGCCGTTGAGGTTATAGGACGCCGTGTTCATGACAGCAAAGCCGGCCTCGTTAAAGCCCATCCAGGCTGCGGTATCTTGCAGATCGCGGGCGTCGAACAGCGCCACAAACTCCATGAGCCCGTCGTGTCCCTTGATGCGCTCGACGCGGTTGTTCAGGTCGTTGGTGTCGCGGTTCTTCCACATCAGCGGACGGCCGTTGGCCGTCAGCTTGCCGCTCACGATGGCCGATGTGCAGGCATCAGCCGCTACAATCACGCCCAGCACAGCCACAAGGGCAATCAACAATCTCTTTTTCATAATCTTGAGCATTTAGTTTTGTTATCTGTCGCAAAGGTAATGCATGTCAACCACAATGACAAATTTTTACCTGATTTTACCAATTAGCGACCGTGACTTGTCCTCACGCTAAAGTGCTAAGCCGCTAAGTTTTTATGATTGCTCGCAAGGGCTAGCAAGAAATCAAAGAAACCTTCTAGTGGTGATGGTTAGACGGCGGCGGAGCCGCCGTACGGGGAACCGGGCTGGCGGGATCGGAGGAGGAGCGGAAGTGTTAAAGGAGTGTTAAAATCCACGGACGGACTGGATGGAGCGGATGGAGCGGATGGACTGAATGGGGTGGACGGGCTGGATGGACTGGACGGACTGGATGGGGTGGACGGGCTGGATGGGCTGGATGGACTGGATGGGGTGGACGGGGTGGATTCATTGGGCTGGGGGAGGATGTTGAGGCGGAGGGCTTGGTTGTAGAGGGCGGTGGCGCGTTCCTGCTGGCGGAGATGGCGGTGGCGAGCGGTAACCTGGTGGAGGAATTCAACAGGGGTGATGGTCTGGCCAGGCTGGATGATGTCGGTGGCGATTTCGCGGAGGGTGTCATCGTCAACTATAGAGGTGGAGCTATCCTTGTGGTCGCGAGGTGCCTCATGCGGGATGTTGTCGGGGCCGATGGTGAATCGGAACTCACACTCGTCAGGGTCATAGCGCAGGTCGTAGCCGCAAATGTGTCGCACCGTGGTAACGTCGCGCTGTGTGGAGAGCGTGAAGATGTCGTTGGCACTGGTGAAGAGTTGCTTGCCAAGGTTGCCTGTGCTGCATGCTTTCTTGCCAATGTGGTTGTAGCCGATGAAAAGAAATGCAGTGTCGGTGTGGTTGACGGCATCGCGGACGGTGCGGGAAAACTCGGTGGCAATGTTGATGCCACAGTAGGGCATGAAGTGGTCGATGTCGTCGATGACGACGAGGTCAGGTCGGTGCTCATTGATGAGGTCTTCGATGGCTCGGTTGATGAACCAGAAGTCCTCGCGTTGGCCGCCAAGGACGTCGAGGCATACGAAGTGTAAATCTTGATTGTCCCAGGCATGGGTTGCGAGCTCGCGGTAGATGGTAGCGCTGACGTGAGGGCCGTTGGTGGTGTCAATCCAGAGGACTTTACAGCGCGAGGGCCTGGCCTGGCAGGAGTCTTGCGACAGGACCTGGATAGCGAGATGCTTTGCAAAATGGTGTGCTCGGCAGGTCTCCTTGCCTGTGAGGAAGGTGACGTGATGCTGTCGCAGGAAGGGTTGGCCATTGATGGTGACAAGCGGCTCGATGGTGAGCGAACGGAGGTCAGTTTCACTAGTGAACTGACAAGATGCCCAGGCCTCAGCCAGGCCTTGGGAGTTGGTCTTACGATAATAGTTGATTTCCATGGTGTTTTTCTTGGTATAAATTAATAACACTGCAAAGGTAGTGAAATCAGAAAGTGTTGTCAAGAGGGAGGAGGTGTTTTTTATTGTGGAAGTACCATGTAGTTCCCATCTTCATTGCAAAGAAATGACAGGGTGCACGGCAGAGCCGTGCAATACACCGACGGATGGGGAACGCCTGGCGGATGGGGAAACTTATACATGGTGAAGGGGTGCGATACATTGACAAATGTGATAACGGAGAGGAGGCTGTGGGGCAAGATTGACAACTATTTTGGGGAATGGGAGCGGGGTGGGGGTAGTGGTGTGGAAAAAAGCAGTACCTTTGTGGGGGAGTTGGGAGAGGCTTCCCGATGATTGTTAGAGATAAAATCACGACATTATAATGAGTCATACGTCGGCCATAGCATTGTTGCAACAGCAGCGGCATCTGCTCCAACTGGAGTACCAGCAGGAAAAGGAGGCCTACCGCCAGCTGACCGAGAGCATCGGGCTGGCGCGTAAGGTGATGCGTGGCGACGCGTGGTTCCCGCTGCAGGTGGGGCGGGCGTACTATAACTCGCTGAACCAGTATTGCATCGAGGTGACGCGCCAGGGCGACGAGGAGATTGACCACAACTTTGAGTACGGCAAGCCGGTCGTGTTTTTCGGCGCCGAGACGTCAGCGGGTGACCTGAAGCAGGCCACCAGAATCCACTACTACGGTTTCACAGGCAACATCTCGTATGTTGACGGTAACCGTATGGTCGTGGCCATCCCTGAGGGACATGCGCTGGAGTTGCAGAATGCCCAGACTCCCGTGGGCGTGCAGTTGTTCTTTGACGAGACGAGTTTCCGCATGATGTTTGACGCCCTGGAGCGTGTGACGCATGCCAAGGGGACGCGTCTGGCCTACCTGCGTGACTTGTTCTATTCCCACCAGCCCGCCGAGACCTTCGGTTTTGACTCGATGCGCTTCCCGTGGCTGAACACGAGCCAGGAGCGTGCCGTGAACGATGTGTTGCGCGCCAAGGACGTGCGCGTGCTGCACGGCCCTCCAGGCACGGGCAAGACGACCACCCTGGTCGAGGCCATCAACGAGACGCTCATGCGTGAGACGCAGGTGCTGGTATGTGCCCAGAGCAATACCGCTGTGGACTGGATCAGCGAGAAACTGGTGGACTGTGGCGTGCCGGTGCTGCGCATCGGTAACCCCACACGCGTCAACGACAAGATGTTGAGTTTCACCTATGAGCACCGATTTGCCGACCACCCCGACTACCCCAAGTTGTGGCAAGTGCGTCGCAACATCCGTGAGCTGCGCCGCAAGCGCCGCGAGTCGGGCGAGCGTTTCCACCAGCGGCTGGACCGCCTCAAGGAGGTGGCTGTTGAGTTGGAGGTGCGCATCAATGCAGACATCTTCGGGCAGGTGCGTGTCATCGCCTCCACACTGGTGGGGGCGGGCAACAAACTGCTCGACGGACACAAGTTCAGCACCGTGTTCATCGACGAGGCCGCCCAGGCGC